>JACCDT010869300.1_pt1 | contig 17812 bp, 39 predicted proteins | sample 7446291 | NCBI WGS metagenome assembly JACCDT01 (sample SAMN15323446, study PRJNA562643) | freshwater metagenome | isolation source: river surface water | place: USA:Blue River Watershed | collected 2017-08-17 | reverse complement strand
TATGATAGAACTATTTGCACTGGCGGAATTAAGCATGGCGCAATAATGCCTGCCAATTATCGTGAAATGGGTATGATTGGCGAAAACGCAAAAAATGTACTTAAAAAACTTCTTGAGCTTGAAGTTGCTTTTAATCACGGAATAACCAAACGTGAACTAATGAAAGAAATATCAAGAATTGACAGATAAAAGCAGCTGGAAATTTTAGGGGCAACGATGAACACAAAAGAAATTGCACAAAACTGGCATTTTGGAAGGGTTTGCATAAGTAAGCCAAAACTACAGGATGCTTGTGATTTGATTTTGTCTATGTGCGCGGAGATAGACAGATTAAATCAAGAAATTGGACGCGAGAAAATGCGCCAAGACGACAGAGACAGAAAAAATAAGGAAATGGTTATTGAGGTTCAAAATACAGTACGGAAGTATGCCTAACTAAAAAGCTAACACGTAACAACCCACAGCAAAGTCAAAATGTGCAATGTTGCCAATGACTGCAAACATAACACAATCATCGGCTGGGTTGTTATCGTTGTTGAGCGAGAGTTAGACCGCACCCACCCATAAAAATATATTTAAAATAACTAAAATAATACTTTACTTAGGCGTAAATCACGCCTATAATAAAACGCATAGGGAGGCAAGACGCAGCCCGCAACGTAGAGTAAAGATTATGAACACATTTAATATTGTAACAACTCAAGACAAAGAACTTTTTGAAGTGATTTTCGCAGCATTGACAGACCATCATGAACAGCCTCATGAGTTTGTTGTTGAGTCACCAGTTGTGGCGGTAAAAGCGGTTTTTTACACTTGGATGAAAGCGCAAAAAGCTATTGACGCATTTGAGCCTGACGACATGAATCTTGACTTAAAAGCAGTTGGCGAATGGATTGCAAGTTTATCGGCTGATAATAATGATATGTACTGATTTTGAAGTGGGCTACACGCCCACTAACTTACGCCTAGCCTTAACCAAGCTAGGCATGACACAAGCCGCATTAGCGCGGCTTTTGGGTGTAGCAGAAAGGACGCTAAGGCAATGGCTTAATGAGGATTTAGAAAGCCGCAACCATGCCGATATGCCACTAAAACAATGGCGCAGGGTGCTTGAGCTGTTAGAAGTTGGTGAGGTCTAACTCTGTATTAGACACCTACAATCGGTGTATAACACATTTCAGTATTCGTAAACTGTTGATTTTGTTATACACCCCTTCACCACCCACACCTAAATTAGTGAGGAAACATAATGGCAAAGAAATATGACAAAAAACCACACCTTCAAAGCGACCTATGGAAAACTGAAAGTGAATGGTGGGCATGGTTACGCGGTAAGAGTAGACAGATTTGGAGTGACTATCCCCCTAGAATGGATTTTAAACGTAGTAGGCTAGTGCCTAATTTCGATGGTAGTGGTGTTACAAGTAAACGAGTGAAGTCTGTTGGGCAATGTCAGATATGTAATGGGTGGTTTGCTAATAGCTCGTTACAAGTAGATCATAAGATTCAAGCTGGCAGTATAGGCGGAAGTTGGGAAGGTTATTTTAATTGGGTGTATGATTTGTTAGCTGATAAGGATAATATGCAATTAGTATGCGTACCCTGTCACAAGGTTAAGTCTCATGCCGATAGAATTGGCGTATCGTTTGAAGCAGCCAAGAAAAAGAAAGAAATAATAGCCTTCAGTAAGTTGCAAGAGGAGGAACAAAAGAGTATATTGAACAAACGTGGTTGTATACCCGTAGCTACTAAAGCAGGACGGGTAAGACAATATAGTGGTATTATTGAATTGGAGTGATGTATGAAAAACAAAACAATTATTGAAGAAGCATTAGATAACTTGCAAGAGAGCGATTCTAGTCATTTTGGTATGACTTACGAACAAGGGGTTGAAGAAGCTTTACTGTGGGTGTTGGGTGAGGTCGATGACGAGGACTTTTCTTTTACTCCTAAGAAGTATTTAAAATGAAAATGTGTTGACATTAGTTGCCGTCAATTGTAAGATGGTAACACACAAGCAGTTAACCAAAGCGAGAACAAACATGGCAACTTTCAAATACTTTAGTGGTGACGTTGAGTTGGCTTGTACAAAACCAGTAGATAATAAAGTGTTTGTTGAATTAGGTGGTGTAAGAAATAAACACAATCGTTATGACGGTTACAGTAGTATTGTTGGAGCAACAACTATTGAAAGCAATACAAGCAAAGTTTGGTTGCCAGTCACTCGTAAAATTGAATATAAAAATCGCCCAAGCCTTCACAAGTGCGATGCTCGTTGCCAAAACTCAACAGGCCATGTTTGCGAGTGTTCTTGTGGCGGCAAATATCACGGTATAAACGCATGACACAAGTTTGCAGTATTAACGATAAAGATTGTAACCCTGCTGGACAGTATTGGTCTTGTAGAGATTATTTTGGTATATCAGGTTATTTTTGTAGTGTTCATTTCACAATGATTCAACACGACAGTTACAGAAATCCTTTACACCCTGATAAATATGAGGCTATTAAATTAAAACAAGAGGAAGTGCTAAACAATGGTAGACATAAAAGTAAATGAATACGATGACTGGGTTGTAGTTAAAGACGGCACAACAGGTATTACACTGCACGAAGGACATTCATTAGCACCTTTTCATTGGGCTAATATATTACGCAACTATGGCGTTAAGATTGGTACTGAATACATTGAGGAAGATGATGACGAATAAGGTAGAAAGCGGGCTCTGCACCCTAATGGCTATTGCATTAATCTTGCTATCATTAGCGCAACTGTACTTACATAACATTGAAAAATCTTTTACATTGGGAGTTATTGTATTATTGATTCTTAGAATTATTACTTTATTGAAGGACGAGAAATGAATAAACGATTATTACAGATTGTGATGCACAAAACGCTAATAAATTACGAGGTTAACATTAATGATTAAACCACAGAAACCGTTAAAGATTGCTGTCATTTCAGATTGCCAAGTGAAAGACGGGGTAGACTTAACATACCTTACTGCTATTGGTAACTATATAGCATCTAAGAAACCTGATTGTGTAGTGAATATTGGTGACTTCTATGACTTCCCTTCTTTGAGTAGTTTTGACAAAGGCAAGCTAAGTTTTGAAGGTAGACGTTTAAAGCAAGATATTGAAGCTGGCAACAAAGGCATGGACTTACTACTTGCACCAATCAAGAAAGAACAAGAACGGCTACGAATTAACAAGAAGAAGCGTTGGAATCCTCGCATGGTGTTTGTTACTGGCAACCACGAGGCACGCCTAGCAAGAGTGGCTAAAGATAACCCAGAAATGGAAGGGTTTGTTGGGTATCACTTACTAAACCTAAGCGATTGGGAAGTGCATGACTTCTTAAAACCTGTAGATGTTAATGGTGTTTGGTTCACACATTACTTGCAGAACCCCCATACAGGGAAGCCGTTAGGTGGTAATGCTTTAAACCAATTGAAAACTGTAGGCCAAAGCTTTGTATGCGGTCACAAGCAAGTGCTTGATATAGCAATTCGTCCTGTGTTATCAGGCGGGCTACAAATTGGTATTATTTGTGGTGCAGCATATCTTCACAAGGAAGAGTATTTAGGATATACTGGTAACAACCATTTTCGAGGTATTACCATGTTGCATAATGTGATTGATGGGTTCGGCAACCCTTCTTTTGTCGATACACAATACTTAGTGGATAATTACACATGAAAATCCAATTCAACCATAGATGGACATTCCAGACACAAGTAGATACAACAGTCTGCGTAGATAATATTACCATTGAGATATTCAACGAAGATAATACATCTCAAGGAGTTGTAAAAGATAATGAAGGGTGTATAATGAAATTCGATAGCAAGGCATCCGTCTACAGATATTTACTTGCTAAGGCAGGAATTGTAGTTGAAGAAGTTCACAGAGTTGGATGAGGAGAATATGATGTACAAAGATGATTACTTTCAAGAGTGGATTGACGAGGATGAGTACAGTAGGCGCATAGATTGGAAAGCTCTGTTTGATAAAGAAGGTAATGTTGCAGGTGTAGCCTCAGAAGATTTTATTCAAACAATGTTACAACACCCTAAAGTGAGGGAAGCTTTTGGAAACGAGGTGAGAGATAAGTTTGTAGCTTGCTGTACACCCGATTTCTATGAGAAGTTTGTTAAGCGCGTAGCTAAGATAGAACGTATCGAACAAATCAAGAAGGAAAGGATTAAGAAGCCTAAGCCTTTATACACAACACTACTTGGGAGATGGGGAAAATGACTGTTTAGATATTTAATGTGTTCACGTTTTATGAACAAACTTTTATTTTGAACAGGAGAATGCAATGAGCTGGAAATCGGAAATTGAGCAACGCAAGATTGAAGCTGAGTGGCTACGAAAGAAACAATTGGCAGAGGTAGCAACTGTACTAATCATTGGTATGGTTGCAGTTGGTGTCGTTATCGGTAGTTGGTTACATTATAACTAGGGGGGGGGGAACAACATGAAGGTGGTTGATGAAATGCCCACAGAGGGCAGGTTTATACGTCTGTCTTGCTTTAGCGGTGTAACATACTGTGAAACATTAAAGTGGTATAAAGGGAATGTTTGTTACTACGATGACCGCCACGAGGCATGGATGACTGTATCTCCTGATGATGTAGAAGGAGCAACAGAGATTAAATATGTTATTTAGTTGGCATATTTCAGGTCAGATATTTTAACAGAAACCGAAAAGATGAAAACCAAAATGAATTTATTTTTGGACTTGTACTAGGATGAGATGGAAATGGATTTCCTTTTATCTTTCTATCAATAATAAATATAATCAAATTAAAATAATAAATTATAATGTTTCAACCCACTCAACATAATCCTCAAAGATAATCAAAATAATCCTACAACATAATCCACAAACGTTTAAAATATAATCCCCTCTCTTTTCAAATTATTATCCAAGATAATACAAAACATTCTGCAAACTATTCCCACCTGTTTCTAAAAACATTCTAAATATTTATTCAAAAGTTAATATCTTTCTCGAATAATTATTCAATTTTGGCCTGAAATTTTTGGGCACAAGCGATTTTTGTAGGAGGAAATTATACTACGCGCAGCTCCGATTCAGGATTTCGGTGGTAACATTTAACAATTTGTTCAGATTTTTGATTTGTAGCTACTAGCCAGCCAGTCTCCTCACCTCTGATCGTCGATCTGCATTCGCCTAAATTGTCTAAATTCCCTTCGGCATTGGCTATTGTTTCTTGTCTATATGTTTCCCTTGTTTGTTTCTATGCCGCCATTAAAACAGTTAAAAATATTATTTTCGCCTATTGCTTTTTTATTATTGTTTGTATTATTCGCGCCCGTTTCATCTATACAACTAAAAAATTTTACCTGCTGATCGTATGCAAGCTAAAATTTTCTAAAATAATCGCTATTTAGTTAAAAATAATTGATTGCCAGTGTTGACAATACTTTTTAATGTGGTAAATTTATCTCACCGAAACGGCATAACGCCAAAATTTAAAAGGGTGGAATATGATTACTTTGACAAAATCGCTTGCTTTAGTAGCAAAACAAGCAAGCCAGCAAGCTGCAAATTTAGCCTTCGTTTTTTCATGTTGCGACAATGCAAAGACTCTCAGCGTTAACGACGAAAAGCTTGTTGCCATTTTTAATGATGCTAGTATGTTAGTCGTTAACTGTCTTGATGACAGCAATGAAAGCCAGCACGAGCTAAGTTTTAAAATTGATTTTGACAGCTCATTTATTGATTTTATTGTTTTAGTTGATAAAACATATAAAACGGTAGACTTGGCAGATGATCTTGACAGCTTAGAAGAGCTTTATTCTATTGTTGAAGACTTTAGCTCAAATCAAGACAAACTTTTTGAGCGGGTTATATCAGAATACAGTTATAATTATGATCTTAGCTTGCTAGTTAATTATATAGCAGAAAACGCTTGTATCTTCGAGGGTAGTCGGAGCGACTATGCCTACGAATTAATCGAAGATTGTTACGACACAAAATCAATGGGTAATCTAGCAAATTATATCGACTACGAAGCTTTCGGGCGCGACTTAGAACTAGGGGGGGATATTCAGGAGATAGGTTACGACGTGTATTGGACTAACTGCGGAGATATTTATTACTGTCACATTATCTGACAATAGACGAGCTTGCACAGTGTCAACAACCAATGTTAAACGCGCCTTATATCGCATTTAATGGGGTTATACTTAATCAATATCAGGTGGCAGGGTATAACAGATACACTGCTGATATAAACAACGAAAAGGACAAGCGTACAAGAAAAGTATTGCTGGATAACAGGCATAAATACTTTTGTATAGCAATCGGCGTTAATGGATTTTAGATAATGTTACTTTGCTATACCTTAGAATCTTTTTAGGGTATAGCAGGGTGCAAGCTTTACAAGCTTATTTTAGTTAGTCGTTTATTATGTGGGGCTTAGATTATGTTTTATTTCAACGATGAAACAAGCGACAAAGTAAAAGAGTGTATTGAATACTGCTACAATTCTAAATTGCGTATTCGTATCTGGTACGGTGATGCTGACACGGGTGAATCGTGGCTGGAGGAGTACGACACGATGGGAACTATCGGACGCAGTACAGGGCAACAAAAAAGACCCCTACTGATAAAAAACAGTTGCTCAAATGGTGGTGGTGGTATTCTATGCCATTGTATTATTAGAATTGACGTTATCAGTAGCAAGCGCACAATATACAAACATCCTTTATTTTATGTGCCTACACTGGGAGTCTATCCAAACCTAGATGAAGATACTAAAACAAAATACCCTTTTATCGTGTTAAAATATGGCACAGTACAGGCAAGATTTAAAAGCAGAACATCAGCTTACAACTATATTGATTTTATGACGGGTGATCGTTATACAACAGGGGGCAAATAATGATTATTGAATGTTCAATCCTGCCCCACATTAAAGGGCTTAAAATCAAAGCCAAACAAAAAGGAGGGCAAGCTATAGCGATTGCATACAATAGCAATCAATCGTTAATTGCTAACGCCAAATATGCCTTGTTGTCTCTGTGCCTGATTTTAGGCATTAAGGGCAAAAGTTTTGTATATAGCGTTGTCGGGGATGTAGTATTGTTTGTTAGTGTATTATCTGGAAATACAAACGTATTTTCTATCTAATGTTTTTCAGTGTGAGGAGTGGGAATTTATGGCTTTATTTTTTGTTGTTGCGTCAAAGCGTAACGATCACGACACTGCTGCACTAAGAAGCTTTCACACTAACAAACAAGCGGCTATTAAAGCTATGAATAAAACAATAGACTCTAATAAGCTTTTTGTTGTTTTAGCTCAAGTGCAACTAGCTAAAAATGGTAATATTAAGCTATGGAGTAGTGTATAATGAATTTATATTACATAACAGAAAAACAGAATATTAATTCTGTACGTGATGGCTATCACTTAGAATGTGACAGCTTATTACAAGCTAAAAAAGGGGCGACAAAAAGACAAGTATTTCAAAACACCGTCTTAACTATTGAATATTTAGGACAAGTTTTATCTGTTAAAACTGGCAAAAAGTGGGTGGATGTTGATTAATTGTGTTGACAGCCTGCTAGTGATGCGATAAGATTCAATCACTGGCAGGCAATAACGCATAAATGCCAGAAGGGGCTTAAAATGTTAAACTTTATTATTAAATACATGACAGAAATCATTTTCCTGTCAATCTCTTTTTTGATTGCTTGTATGTTGAGTAGCAATCAATTATTGATTGACATAAACTACGATTATTCTTTTATCGTGTTTTTTTCTTGCATTTTTATGTTGATTATTCCTGCTTTTTATCTTACAATGAAAAAACTCTTAAGGAGCGTATAACGTGTTAAAATACTGTATTGTTAGCTTTTTGTTCGGTTATTTTTTGGTTAGCATGTCATTGGCTATGGGGGCGGTATAATGAAATATTATTTCTATTTTTACGGTATAGACTGCCATTGCTACCCGTATCATAAACAGTGTAAAAATGATAGGGGGGCTAGACTAGCTTTTAGGGCTGCGATGAGGAAATATAATGCCACTGGGGGCTATGTCACCAAAAGGGTTCTTAGAATGTCAGATAATGGTCTAACGTCTGACAAAATTACGATATTAGAAGTGTAGCTGCTCGTTAAGAGGGTGAAAATAACCAATTAATGACAAGCCAAAAAACAAACAAGAGAGAATATTAATTTATTTTCTCTTTTTGTTGTTTACTTTCTTTTTGTTTGTCTATATAATCTAAGGCATAGGGTAGCAAATAAGCAAGCCCGCAAACAGAGTAAAGATTATGAATACGACGACATTCACCCTAGCAGTTATCGCAATGTTGGCAACGTTTGGAGTAGTAATGTTCGTGGCGATGTACAAAGACCACCAAGAAAGTAAGAAAAGATGTCCCTCACTTTTTAAGTGATGACAGAAGCCCACTAAGAGTGGGCTTTTTATTGCCTATTGTTTGTGTATTATTGTTTATTTTTTATACAGGCATAGGATAGGGATAAAACTGTTAAGAAATAAAGGGTTAGCAGTAGTAACTGTAAGGATGTTACGTTGCCAGAGGGATTCTATCTGCACAAGTGTATAATATACAAGTGTATTTTAAGTGTGTTGAGTCGCTGTCAATTTATCTAAGTATGCTACTGGATTAAGCAAACAAGCGATTTTTAACAGTACGACCCCGCTATATCATACCCTAGCTATCCTCCAACAATACCCGCCAACATCCCGTCAACACTGTTTTAATAGCTACTAGCCCTCGACTGCACCCACTCCCTACAATACCCAATGACAGCCCGTTATCGCTTGCTATAGTCTTGTAGAATGAATCCCTTTCTACCACTCACTCCCCACAAACTACCCCCCGCACGGTTCGTATCCTATGGTAAGAGTCGAACCAGCAAGATAAGTTATTGGTATATATAGCTATTCACTTTTATCAGTAGTTTATTTCTACCTTTTTCTATACCAGTACGCGCAAGGGAACAAGGGAAAACTTGAAGGGATAACTCACGATTAAGGATAGGCGTTTTAAGGGGGTATAACTTGAGAGGGTATGAAGGTATAGCTGATGGATTCTAGGGGGTGTATTGGGGCTATTTGAAAGGATAGGGTTTGATATTTCAAGGAGTATAGTGCTGTTTTTCCCTATAGTTCTGGCGCACTAAACAAATCTTGTGCCTAAGTCAAATTCTACAACCTAGAAAAAGTAATAAAGAAACCACTTGTAGATATTTCCACCCTGCATCACTAGAAATCACTTCCATGTGACCACTAGATTTTTACAAAAAAAAAATTATAAAACGTATGGCTGAATACCTAAATGACTGATACCAAGCTTGTCTAAGAACTCGTCACCGTACTTTGCTTTATACTTAATGAACTGCCTATGTTTTATTCCTATAACATTACACAGCTCTTTAACAGTATAAACATTACCCCCATAAAGATACTTACCTACTCTCTCTACAGGTGCTTGTAGGGCTTCCTCTAACGTCATCCCTTTGCGTCTCATTCTAGTTCCAACCCTTGCTTCACTAACACCATAAAGCTTACAAAGTTCTGCAACATTGCTATACACTATCTCTTGTCCTTTCACCGTAATAACTTTCCTAGTGTCTCTGTTTAAATAATCCTCTAAAGTCATTCCAAGTTTTCTAGCTGCCGTTCGTTGGTCAGACTCTTTACTCAACTCCTTCTTAGTTTTCCTTTGGTATACTGTGACACCGCTATCTTTCGTATCTGCTTTCCAAGAGTACGTCATTCCCACCTTGTTTGCGTTAGATATAAAAGTTTCATAGTTTGTGTTTAAGTAAATACACCAAGTAGCTGCGGAGTGTGTTTCATTATTAATCGTCACCTCCTTTGTTAATAACTGATAAGTCCCTCCAAGTTCTTTACAAACAGAATAAACAGTTTTAATATCTTCAACAGGTAAAATCAGAAGATTGTTCCTTTCGGCAAAATTTAATTCGTTAGCTGTCAACAAATCTTGAGCAAATCCTCCGCATACTAGCCTTCTATTGTTTGCCATGTTTCTGTGATTCTCGCTTCTAGTAACCCACCTAAGATTTGATAAATCATTATTCATCTTATCCCTATCAATGTGGTCTACAAAAGCTTTTCCCTCAATAGTAGGTAAGAAAGCTAATGCAACTAACCGATGTACACGAATAAGTTTATGTCGTTTATCTTGCCGTAAATTAACATACTTGTATTGAGGCTCACCTGTAAGCACCTGCGATACTTCTTTGCCATCTTTTCTGAACACTCTTCCACAGGAGGTAACAACGTAATTATCCCACCCCTCTATCACCCTGTAGTCTAATTCTAAATATTTCATATCCACCATCACTCCTAAAACAAAAAGGAGCTAATGACAATAATGCCATAGCTCCTGTTATATTATAACACTTATCAATCCATCAACAATTATTTATTCTGCAAACTAAGCTTGCTTATTTTGTAACCCCCTCCACAACCCAATCAACTTCTCTCTGCTGTACAACTTATCAGTCAACTTCATTTCCCAGCCACTAACCAATGTAACTTTGTAGCTTCCATCTTCTAAAGGACTAATATACTGCACTCTCTGTAAATCTACAATATGACCATTCTCATCAGGGATACAGATGATACGTTGTATTGGTTGTTTCAATTCAACACCACTAAAAGTGTGGCCACTATTCATATCACTGGTGATGTCATTGGTGATGTCATTGGTGATGTCACTACACCTACTCTTATTCACCCACAGCCCCTCTTGATATGGAGTATTAACATCAAGCCTGTAGTAGTGGAATAAATCCCCAGTTGTCTCCTCAATCACCCCATACACATCACCTTGCACTAGATAACTCTCTAGCGAGGTATTATCAACAATACGAACATATTTAATAATAAGCTTAGACATTTATTTCCCCTAAAATACGTTTGCTACCAATATCAAAATAATGTTCATCTTTTTCTATGCCGATAAACTTACGATTCGTGTTCAGGCAAGCTACGCCCGTAGTTCCACTACCGAAAGTGAAGTCTAAAACAGTTTCATTTTCGTTTGTGTATGTCTTTATTAGGTACTCCATTAAGGCTACAGGTTTTTGAGTAGGGTGAAGTTTATTTTTATCACTTCTGATTATCAAGGTTTGTTTTGGATAGTTAGTGTACTCTTGTATATATTCAGAACCTTCAGTCCTTAAACTTCCTTTTCCAGCACTATCTTTGATATTTGTTCTTAACGACTCACCGCCAACAGACTTACCATTCTTCTTAACTTTAGGGTCATAGATTAAACCTTGTGGATTATAAGTAGGTGGCTTTTTATAAAAAACAACAATATCCTCAATACAACGTAACGGTTGTTTTTTTGCATTAGCAAAACCCGTAATTCTCCCTTTATCCCAATACCAAGTATATGAAAATTCTCCTATATTAGACATTATCAAAGCACTTGTAAAGGGTTGCGAGGCAGTCATCACAATAGCACCATTAGGTTTAATAATACGTTTCAACTGCTGCCACATCTTATCTAGTGGAATAACACTATCCCACTTACAAGCAGTTGTTCCGTAGGGTGGGTCTGTAAGGATTAAATCTACACTGCCACTAGGTATCTCTTTCATCCGTTCTAAACAATCACCTTTCATAAGCCAAAGCGATTCTGTTTTAATGTCTGTCACAACTACCCCCCTGTTTTAACACACAAACCAACAATAGAAATACTACTGGATGTAGCCCCTGCACTTGGCGGTAACAACCCTTTAGTCACCTTCCCAGCCCATTGATAGGCTGCAACATTGCAAAGGGATTCATTAGCAAAGTTATCAATTGTTGTGTTTGAGACTGAGCTTCCGCCTGTGCCACCTAACATAATTACCATGATTAAACTGTACATCTTGTCCTCTCTTACTGTTAAATTCTAGCTTCTAAGCAGTTTTCAATGCTACCATAAGATTTCATAATTCTACACCATTCAGTGTCATTACACAATAGCACAATCTCTCCCTGTTTATTGAACACAATGTTACGCTTATCTGGTGTGAATGTTATACGTTTGTTGTTTCCATCTACACTTTCATCAATTGTTTGGCAAAGAAGAAAACTCTTATATTCCCTGTCATCAATCAATAATTCATCTGTTGAGCATTGCCACCATTTTACGTTTGTGTCTTGGTCATAGACACCTTCACAAGTGTCTAGTCTTGGATGTTGTTTGTCATTGGTATATACAGCATTCACTAGGTGTCTGCGTGTGCCATTATCATCGTATTGTGCCTGTGTGAATAGTTTATACATTCTCATCTCACTTCGTAAAAGGTATTTGACAGAATATCCAAACACTAAAGATAAAATCAATAATCAAGAAACAAAGAATAGCGTTAAATATCCAGTGTGGCTTGTTGTTCAACTCTCGTGTTAAATCCGCAATCTCAGTGTATTGTTTCTCTACTCGTCTTTGGTATAGCTCTTTGTCTGATTGCAGAGCCCTACACTTCATTTCTTCCTCCTCGAGACGTTTAATATATTGCTGTTTATCTTCTTCCATTCTCTGCTTCAATATAACATTCTCTTGTAGTGCGTATAAAGCTGTGTCGTAGTTTATTTCAGGTTTATTTAAGCTCATAGTTCTCTCTCTAACTTCTTAGCTAAACTAATCCACTGAGTAAATGTGCCAAATGTTATAATATAACAAGTGGTATATAGCTTAACATCTACGGCCTTAATAAGCTTTAGAAAATGCTTAATCTGCGAGTGGTCTGTAGCTGTGTAAAAAGGGTATTCCCCTAAAGAAACTTGTCTACGCAAATAGAAAATAGCTTTCCGCGTATCTTCCTGTTTGTCCCATTTTAAATCAGAACGCCAGAGGTACTTCAAAGCATTTCCTAAGTTAAAAGGCAACAACTCTGCAATCTGAATACACTCAATGCCCGAAGCGTGGCTAGTATAATGTTTTGGTGCATTGACGTTATCAATTGTTTGTGTGTTCATTTTCACTCTCCCACTTCTTCATTTCAGATAACATCCATTGTACCGCACTATATGGTGACTGACAATAGTAACCTTCAACAATTTCACCATCTTCCATCCCCCATACCGCATCTTCATCACTGCCTAAATCTTTGACACGCACATGATATGTTGTAACCTGTTTACGTTTGCCATTATCGCCTACTACCTGTTTATTCAAACCGATAACATCTGTTCTTCCTGAACACAAACAACTAATCAAGATGTTCTTCTCCCAGAGTAACTTCTCATACAGCTCTTTGTAACGTAACCCCATTAGGATAGCGTCATGTACGCTTGCTTCAATATGCTCAAACTCGTTCATTAGTTTCCTTCCAAATTAAATAATCACACATACGTTCATGTTCAACGCTGGCTCGCCATAAGGAATTAAGTTTGTTCAAACGGTATTCTTCAACCTTCTCTTTTGGCATCTTAAACCCTTTGTCGTAGAAGAAGGGGATACTACCTGCTTCCCAATCTTTAGCCCAAGATTCACGTTGTTCAATTAGGCTCATTGTTTGTTTCCTTCACATCATCCTTCACCATCAAAATAACATAACTTGGTGCATCTCTGCTATTCAACACCAACTGTAAACTACCTTGTGGCACATAACCTGAAAGCATCCAAGCTTTAATGTTTGCTTCTGCGCTTCTAGGGTTATCCACGTTTATGATGTGGCAATCTGTGTATTTAGTTTTCATTAGCATAAATCTCTAGGTATTCCGTAATTCTGATTCAAGTATTTAGCTTGTCCTCGCCTTGTACTGCTTGTGTCAGAGCAACCACTACCACTCCCACTATCTTGCCGCGTAGTCCGCATAGTGTATTGGGGGTAATTAATCTTGAGCCACTCGTAAGCTACCAATCTATTGCGAGTATGCACAAACACATAATTTTGCATTGCATCCACAATGTAGTATTTAGGTAAAATCTTCCCACCGTCAATCGCTTGTTGATATTCTGCGTAACTTAGTGTAGATGTAACAGGTTCTTTGACTTTCATGTTTATTCTCTTGGTTAATTTACAACACGGTAAGCTACAATATCAGAACCATCCCCGCTATTGTACCAATTATTAGCGTCAATAATCTCTGACCACCACCATTCAACTGTGTCAGTGCGATGTGTAGCACAAGCTCCATCTCTAAACATCACAACTACCTTAGTCTCAAGATTCTCAGGATAAGGCTTCTCTTCTGTCCAAGTCCATTCAATCCAACCATCGTTACTAGCAATCATTTAGCTCTCCTTCTGGCTTAATAACAGAATTGTGTATCTCAGCAAGCTTCATAAAATCATTGTTAGCTTTGTTGTATGCTAATTGCCAGTGCATAATTTGCCACTCTTTTTGGTTTAGTTTACCTTTTAGACGAGAACGTGAAGATTGTAGCGGCATGACAAACTGTAAGTAGCAAACAGTGAAGCCAAGTAGTAGGCTTATACCTACGCAAAATAATAAATCAAATGCAGTCATATTTTTCTCCTGTAAAAGCTTAGTATACACATCCTTGTGCTTTGTGTAAATGTTATTCTGCTTCTTCTTCGTTATCTATAATGTTTTCAGCTTTAGAAAGCTCTAACAAGATTTCATTACGTTTATTATAACGCTCTGCAAACTGCCCTGCTGTCAGCCACATATCAACACCTTTCAACATATCTTCAATCTCTTGTGGTGTTAAGAAGTGTTCGTATTGTGCTTTGAACCGTTCTTCCATATACTGAACATGGAAAGCAGATGATGTGCGGTATTCGTTTAGTGTCCCCTGCGCCCCCACGCTTCCACAGTGCAATAAAAAGTGTGTACCAGCAGCTAATTCAAACGAACTACAAGCTAAAGGGATGAATGTAAAAGCCGAGGCGACGAGTCCTGAGACCACACAATGTACAACAACACCATTCTCTCTTGCCATCTCAATGGCGTGTAACAAAGCATCTATACCACTAAGGCAACCACCCTCACCTGATAGGAATAGGTTTACAGTATCATCAGGAGTAGCTTGCTGTAATGCTGTAATCACATTGACAGCATCAAAAGCGTTGTTAATATGTCCATATACAAATAAATTGTATGTGTAAGACTTCATCGGGATTGTATCAACGTGGAACGGGACACTTTCGTAGTCCATTTGTGTGCCAGCTTTAATGTTTCGTGTTTGTTTCATGTTTTATTCCTTAGTTTGGATTATAATTACAACAGCATTCATTGTCAGAGTGTGCCGCACAGATACAAACAGAGGTTAATTCACCTGTTTCTGTGTTTACACGATAGCCACTAATACCAAAGTCACCGCGTACAACTAATGTTGGACATAGTTTGTTGTAGTCGTATTCGTGGTAGTGGATGTAGCAGTCTACTTCACCTATGGTTTCAAGTTCTTGTCCCATCACAACCACCCCTCTTCATCAAAAGCACACAAGAAGTCATACACAATATCTTCGCGTTGGCAATCTTCTTTTGTAAAGTTAATTACAGCAGAATTACGGATGTCGTACTTAGCTAGAATAGTTTTAAGATATGACAAACCATCTACTTTACTCTTATTGTCAGCTTGGTTTGAATCCCCACAGAAAACAATTTGTGAGCCTTTACCAATCCGTGTTACTAGAGCTTGAACCTCTGGCGGTGTCAACAACTGCGCTTCATCGACCAAAATAAAAGCGTCTTTGAAGTCCATACCACGAACAGATTCTAACAGTTGCAGAACAATGCGACCATCAGCTTTCATTATTTCAAAAGCACCTGCACCTACAACATCTTTAATATAATTCAACATTTGAAGCATATAAGGCGTTAGCTTCTCCTCAGCACTCCCTTTTAGAAATCCGACTGTACGGTTAGCTAAAGGTTGATACGGACGAATAAGAACAATATGTTTAATTTCATCCTTCAATAACATATTAGCCGCGTATGTACAATTGTAATACGTTTTTCCGACACCTGCAAATCCCGAGCATAAAATTAAATCACAGGTGTCAAGTGCTTTGTGTAAGCTCTTTTGTGAATTTGTTTTAGGAACTAAAGGAGCTAATCGTGTTGTATGGCGTTCTTCAATGTACTTGGCCTTAGGTTGGTGGCTACTCTCACCTACAACTTTCTTGGCTTTTCTATTAGAAAATCTTGCAGCGTTATTACTCATATCAAATTTCCTTCTGGTAATGAACATCCCTGTTCTTGTTGTTTGTTACATAAATGTGTTACCAATAATTCACAAAATAAATTAACTTTGTGAGCTTTAAATCACACTATTCACCACCTCTTTTAACCTTATCTTTCTTAGTTTTCCCTACACGGGGACGGGGATGAGAGTTACCATTGTCCTTAGACTTAGGGAAAGGTTTGAACTCATCTTGGACGCTTGTTGGTTTAGTTGTTGTCATTATTTCTTTCCTCGTGTTTGTTTTGGTGTTGCCTTGACAGGCGTTGTTGCTTCAATATGTTTAGCTTCTGCTTTAACTAATAAGTTATCAACCTTATCAATTAAATCTGCGGCTTCATTAGCTAATGCAGAGAACTCTTCTGTAGACAACTTTTCATCTACAACCAAGCTATCAGCCAACATCTGTTCAATCTCACCACCAGCTTTCAACTGCTCTTGTAGCTTTGTTGTGTCTAGTGAAGCTTCAAAAACTGCTTTGCCAACCACTACGCTAGGTTTAACAGCTTCACGCATAATCAAATGAAATGCTCCCCCGATTTGTATAGGTGCATCATCTGAACTATCATTCACCTCGTAACCATCACGAATACCTTGTTGTATTTTCATAACGAAATCTACTAAATTGTACTCCTCAATCTTCAACTGTTTTGCATCACTCATTTTACTCTCCGTTCACGTTCACTAATAATCTGTTTAAACCCTTCAACACACTTTTCCAACTCCTCTACACTGTAACCCCTTATATTAGAGCAGAAGTGTAAACTATACTCGCCAACCGTTAATAAAGCAACAGCTAGTAGTCTATTATTGTAAATAAAGTTGTAATCGTGCGTATCGTCGATTTGCTGTACTACTATTACTGTCATATTTAATCCTCCTCTTGACTGCGTTCATCATTATATGCTTAACTGTAGTAGTACATTGCTACAGTTTTCTTATCGTAATACATTTGCTCTAATCGGTCAATGTATTTACTGATTGCAATACTGTTCATCTGTGCAAGGTCACTTGCTTTCAACTCAACATAATCTTCACCACGAATTACATCTTTCGTACATCGCCATTAAGCTCTTTCAGTTTATTAAGTATTTGCTCAAGTTGTTCTTGAGTTATGTTGCCTTGAGGTTCAAGATACCACCTATCACAAATCCTTTGGTCAAGGCATATACAACCAAAATAACTTTCTTCATTCTCTATGTGAACGTATTGGCAAAACTTCCCTTGCGTAATCTTTGAAAAACTAATATCACTCATTTTATACCCTCTCTAAAACTTAACATCTTCTCACCAAAACCCTCAACACCCGTACTACGCCACCCTTTAGGCATATTGCCCTTACACTCAACAGCACCAACATCGTGCAAGAATTTCAAGTCACGCTGAACACCACGAAGGTATACGTCAATTCCATAATCTTCTTTTAGAAGTGTTTGGATATATTCACAACAAATATATTGTTTGGTGTTTGTAATGTTTAGTATAGCTATGTAGCGTTTGAGTAATGTTACTGTAGCTTTTGACATTTTCGTTCACCAATTTGTTTGTGTATGTGGCTATATTAACAGGTTGTTGTGGATTGTCAACAGTTATTTAACAAAAGATTTAGTATCTACACCT
>JACCDT010522576.1_pt1 | contig 17823 bp, 27 predicted proteins | sample 7446291 | NCBI WGS metagenome assembly JACCDT01 (sample SAMN15323446, study PRJNA562643) | freshwater metagenome | isolation source: river surface water | place: USA:Blue River Watershed | collected 2017-08-17 | reverse complement strand
CGGATTCCTCTACTTCTGGGGGAACAAAGATGTGTTTCGCGCGTGTAGATAAAAAAAAAGAAATATAGAAATGAAATATTTTCTTACAGGGCAAAAATGCCCGCTAAGGATTTTCACAGATATATAATATTTATTTTCTTAGGCCGCAAATTTGCCCTGTAAGGAATTCAATCTCTATAACATTTTTTTAATCACCTCTTTGTAATTATAAAATTATTCTTTATAAACTTCCCCTATAAAAATAAAGATGAACTCCACACAAACCTTCGAAGACTTCGCTGTTAATGTACTCTAGGACGAATGTAAGGTTGATAGAGGGTTCGGCTTGATTCTGTTCGAGCACTTTAAAAATAAGGACAGACTAATGAACAATGAAGAGGCAACTGTGAGACTATTTCCAAACCCAAAGGATTCTCGAGAACACAATGACAATAGAAAAGAAATAAATAGATTCCTTGAGAAACAGCTTAAGAATCCAACAATGAGCGGACTCATTCAACAAATAGAATTAAAAAGCACAGGAGAACGTAAGAAGTCAATAAAAGGATATTAGTTCACCTTTGACATATATAAGATGATGCTCCTAAAATTTAACCCCGAATCATTTACTTATTACTTGAAGCTTGAGTCCCTTGCAATGAGGTGGATCGCTGAGCTAGAGAAATGAAATAAGGTCGCATAGACACTCATTGAGAGCTTTGAAAACGAAATTAAAAAGAAGCAAGATCGAATTGATGCAGAAGTAAAAAAAAACGTTGTCCTTGAGAATTGAGATGATTGGCTTTATTGTGAAATGGGTGGATACACTTGTAATTGCGATTACTGCCCAAAAAATAGATATGCGTCTCCACAAGAATACACAGACGCGAGCAAGATGTTTAATTAATTTTAAAGATATTCGAATCATTTACATTTTTTTTTGTTGTTCCCAAAAGAATGCCCCGACACTGAATCACACAGCTGCATGCACACACTACCTTTTCCCGTCGTTAAAATCATTCTTATAATCTCCGACCTTTTTTAATACAATGTCTTTGGCTCCCCCGAATATTTCAAATGCTCCCTTCAAAAATTTCTCTGGGCTGTAGATTTTATTGAACGCATTCTCTGCATTGATGTATTTTTTTTTGTCGTCCGGGGATAACGCATTTCACTCTTCTAAGCTCAGAGGAACAAAGTCACATTTCCGATCACATATATCCTCAATGTTTTTTTTTAGGTTCTGCATGTACGTTCACCCAACACATATCTTTTCATTTTTTTTAATCCAAAGGTCAATCTTCCAAACATGCACGGGAAGCTCTGGAGTGCACAGGATCGCACATGTAAGCAATAGGTTGAACATTCATTCAAATTTTTTAATATTGAATGCACCGAACTCATTTGAAATTACGCTACACGTTTGACTCCGACACAGGACATCAAAATTCTCGCATAAATTATTTATGAACTCTGTAGGGGTGTCCATGAGTGCCTTGAGAATCTCGGCGTATGAAGAAAGTTTTGTTAGTCTCTTCGCAATCCACAAAGGAAATCAGTCAAGCGCTGAAATGAACTTTTCTTGATTCGGGGCACAATTAAAAGCATGCACAGAGTCTAGAGAATATAGGTCATGTAAAAAAAGTTTTTGAATCATGTGGAGCTTCTTGGGGTTCATGTCACAAATAAAAATATCCGGAATCTTTCCGGAAAGAATGAAATTTCGGGGCTTATATTGTGGGGTATTCCATTCTAAATAAAATCAATCAACATCAACGACGCGGTCATTCGCGGCCTCTGCGAATTCTATAAAATTAACGTTCGTGTCTTCCTCCATCTCCATGTTTCTTTTAATCCGCTCAGAGAATATATCGAACAATGAAATATATATTCTAGGATTCTCATGCGCTGCAAAGTCTTTCATCTTTGTGACAGTGTCCTCCGATGTTTTTAAAAAATCTTCTAGGCTCGTGTAATTAAATTTAAAACCAATGTTCTTCAGCGAATGAATTATCCAGTCTTGCCCGAATTTGTGAATTAGGTTCTTTCGTGCGATAAGGCAGAATTTCAGAGCATTGCGGACGTTCCCGATTGAATCCAATGAAAGACTTTGCGGGCTCAGGGTATTCCTTAGAACTTTATGGGCATGCACAGGAGTAACAGGACACACGGACAAATTGTTTTGTGTTGGCTTCATGAACAGCGTATGAAAAATATTTTTGGGGTTTCAGACTCTAAGGAGCCCCTACACAAATAGGTCCGCATCAAGTCCGAGCGCGCCCGTGTAAATCCCGACGAGAGAATTAAAATGACCCTTGACACTGAAATCAACGCCTACAGAAATGCTAGACGTAAATGCAAGAAGATTCAGTTTGGCCCAGGAGTTCGAAACATCCTCGAGATCCTTTCGTTTATCCAACCCAGTACGTGCCCACTTGCTTGGGTTGTCTCCTATGTATATTGCATGCAACTCTTTGAAATCATCTTCGGGGATTCCCAAATTAAAAAAAATATAATCAAAGATTTTATTGAGCTTCGAAAAGCTTTGACACACTAATACAATCTTCTATCCTTTTTTTAATTCTGTGAGAATGAATTTCGCAACGCTGAAGGTAAACTTCCCTTGCTTCCATGGAATAAGGTTGAACGTGTGGGAGCTGTAGCTTTGTATTGTATTATGTATTTTAATGCTCGGGGTATGTGGGTCCAATTGTCTTACAACGTCAATCGTGCGGGACAAAAGAAAAGAATCTAAAAAAATCTTCTAAGTGCGTGTCTTGCATAGGTTTATGAAATTCTTGAGCTTATACTTATCCCCATTAAAATCATCTGATGCACAGTGTGTAAGGATTGACTCAATCTCATCAAATATAATTAGATCGTAATTCTGTAGCTGGAATTTGGGAATCCTATGAACACTGTCTATTTGAATGATGAGCTTTGGGAAGAGCTTCGAATCAATTTGGGGGGTTGTGATGTCCTCATACGACGCGAAACCCAGACTCTTGAACTTGCTGTAGGTGTCTTGTGTAAATGTTTTCCTAATTGAAATATAAATGATGTTTGCATTTTTGAAGTACGCGCTTATCCACCTATGAACCAGGACAGTCTTACCGGTGCCCATTGGACTCTTGATCCAAATATTAAATTTTTTAAAGAGCTCGGGAAATGCTTCAAGGTCAGATATCCACTACATCGATTTTTTTACGTCCGCAAAGAACTCTAAGTCTATACGCGGGGATTTCAAAAGGGATTCAAAAAAAGAATCCGATTCAGATTCACATTTTTCTTCTTCAGGATTCTATGAATCCTTTTCTATTTCTTTTAATCCATATGGGATCCCCTTCACATGAGTGGAATTCCAAGAACAATAAGCCTTATTATTACTTCGAAATACAAATGGACGACTTTGGTGCCTCTTCCCACAGCTCGGACAATCATACGCACACCCGCGCAATTCTATACATTTAGATTTAAGAACCTTGTCTTCCGTTGTAATTAGATACCCGCCAGATATTCAAGAGTCTTTCAAGAATTTTTTAATAACGTCCATCTAGGTACTTAGGTCATACATTTTTCTTTTCTTCGGAAGTGCTGAAGTCCTGAAGTACGTCTCCTTGGACATTAAAAAATTGTTTATAATGTGACATCCGTGTGTGTTCTATACAAGATAATTTTTATACAATATTTCAGGGTCTGGAGAATAAAAATCATTGGGGGACATCTTGCAAGTATCGGAGATGTACTTTGGACTTTTGGGGATCCTCAGCGTACAAGCCCCCGAATATATTTGGGAGTCGAAAACATCATTCCAAGGGTGTAAAAGAATCGGAATAAGATGCTTTGGGAAAGCGATATTAAAATAAACACGTTTATAAAGTGGATTTATTTCTTTGGAAAGAATGTTGTGTGTAAGGACTGCATCTGTGCTTTTCATTGCAAGGATATTTTTAAGAACATACTGAAGTTCTTCAAAAGATTTCTAAAATAATTCTTCAGGGGCTCCATCGACATCTAACACAAGCCTAACTATTTCGGTGTCTTTGAAGCGCTCGTGAACGCTGTAAGAATTAAAATCACACTTTTGGATGTAAATACACATTTCAGATATCTCGTCGAATGATTTTATATAATCAACGGAAGGCCCCCAAATTCGGAGCTAAAATGTTCCGAGCTCCTTGTCTGGGAATGCAAGAATCTTTTGAACTGATTTTACATTCTTGGCGAATTCTTTGGATGTGCCTTCTTTGTACGTGGAAAGAAAATCGTACGAGATTCCTTCACCCATCAGATACTCTTTTAATAAGATGCGCTACTCTGGGGATATTTTTTTTATGGATTTGCTCCCGATGTTATTAAGCTCTGAGATATACAAGTATGAATGCCCCTTGATTGCAAGAATCTTATATGTATCTTCGATTTTAATTCGTAGGTGTTCAAATGAGCTCTCCACATATTTTTTTACGCACAGGGAGAGGGGATCTCCGGCACAGATGCTCGCATTTTCTGGCGGGATTAAAAAAACGCTATCAGTGTTGGCTAGGACACACTTCCACGCAAGAGATTCGAAATGTAATTTCAATTTTATCAACACACTGCGCGCGTATGAGAGAAGAGTTTCACAAGCTGCTGGGGAGTGTATTCGGGAAATTCTTTTGTTTGGGTTTGTTATGTGCAGGAGTCCCCAAATTACACTTATATATTGTTTATAAAATTTATGTTCTTCAAGGACACGCTTGAGAGACAAAAGGCGTTCCCGATATTGTGGAAGCACGTCAAACTCAAGGCATATATTTAAATAATAAGAAGAAAAATCATATTGCACAACATTTTTAAAAAAAAGGAACTTTCCCTCTTCCGATTCTGTATATCTATACGGGGCGCTTCTGATTCCACTTCCAAACTCATTCGAAGCCAGTGCGTCCGGATCTAAATAATTTTGGATTATGTTCGGAGCACTCGAAAGAGCCCCATGAAGTATAAGCATTCGGGGCAGGACGTTGAAGAACTTGCTCGCGTGCAAAATAAAATTAAAATAAGGAAGTAGAAGTTCATAAGACTCTTCACATGAGTTCGGAATCTCTTCAAGGATTCAGACGTGTCAGTTTGGGCGCAAAAGAATACATCCACGCGGGACATGTATTTTTGTTTCTCCTGGAACTGCTAGAATAATCGGGACAAGCTCACGCAAGAAAAAAAGAATTTCACTCCGGAGATTCTCAGACGTAAGAGAGAATATTTTTACAACATCATCAACTTTTATTTTAATCTATGTCGGGGATGTTGAAAGGGTCCCAAATGTATAGCCTGAAAAAGAGAACTCTCGGGACTTACACACGTGCGCACACGCATGAAATTCGGCATATGTGTGGGACATTCCCTTGCATATTTCGGGGATTGGGAGAGTTTCTTCCGAGGGCATTAAAACAACACACGAGGGTGTAAGATATGCATCAAAGGGAAGAAAAGAATCTTCTGGGGATTCTTCAGGCTCTGGGTAATACTCTTCAGAATCCGAACTCATTTTTTTTATTCGCAAAGGTAAAAAAAAAAAGAACAAGAAAAAGAGGCTTTTAAATTTATATTTGAACCTTTTCGAGGTTCCGAATGTGCTTCTTCGTTCGTATGTGGTCAAGATATTTTGTTGTTGGGCAGTTACACACGTCACACCTTTGAATCTTACTCGGAAAGAGGTATCCATCTTTTCTTTTTAATCAAGCAAGATACACAACTTCTTTTTTACAATGAGACTTTGAACACTCATGAGAAGGCAGATTCTTAAAATATTTTGAACAGGGCTTGCAATACCCATCGGGAGGAGTTTGTGTGTCTATATCAAGCTTCGGATGTCCTTCCATATTTATTTAGGGGAAGTTAAAGAAGGATAAATAATCTTCTCCAGCGTAAACGATTTCTTTTACAAGGACCTTTCGGATCTTTGGGTCATATGTGATCTACGGGAAGGACACCCAAGACTCTAACGAAGTACTTTGGGAAAGCGTGTCAGAGAGGAGTTCCGTAGAACTCCCCGAACATTCTTGAGAAATATATTCCATTTTTTAATTCTGTTGTTAAAAATGGATAATTCTGAAGAGTGTTTTGAAATTGTTCCAACAGAAATCGATGTGATTAAAAAAACAATCGAGATTATGCAGAAAGACGCGTAGGAGTATAAGCTCTTGTTCGGGGCGTAGGATTATTTTGTTATTCTTGGAAACTTCTTGAAGTGATTAAAAGAGCTTGAAGATGTTGAAGGGTCTTAAAATGTTCCTTAAAAAAAGATGTAGGGAAAGAATAGTCTTTCATGTGTTGTTTTTAATTCAAACGGGATTCTTTGGGAGCTTGTGCAGTGTATGTACCCGCTCGAATTCTGAAAAATGTGCCTAACAAACCGACAGAGTTATGAATTCTACCAATGAGAGAAACAAGCTATTCAGGATTATTATACATCTAAAAATCCTTCGTGTGATGGACGTAAACGCAGATATATGACATGCTTATTCGATAAAGATGTAATTTATAAGACTAGAGAAATTGAAATTTGATTTTTAAAAGTAACTGCACAAATAATGTTTGATTTTTTATATGGTGTTAAGGATGTTAAACAAAAGTTTCTCAAAAAAAAAAGACAAATCTCAGAATACAAAGAAATTTGAAAGATTGTAAGAGACTACAGAGGTTGTTTTTTAATCACATTTTCTAAGTACGCGGGCGATACATATTTATTAAAATCAAAATACGTGGAAAAAAATAATCACTCTAATATATATTTTGACATTGATGAATGTGGGTATATATACTATGTGAGTCTTACCCCTGAAAATTTTATAAATACGAATCCAATTATAAAAGAGAAAATGATTTCATATTATGGCACATCAGAAAGACCTATGACTTTTTCGTGTGATAGAAAAACATACGACGAAGACCCAACGAAAATAAACAACGAATACAAAAAAAAATATTACGACATCCTGATAAATATGTTTAAAGAGCCTTAAAGGGGACTTGTAAATGTTCCCCTAAATTTTTGAACGAACTATGTAATAGGTGGATCCCACGTTTCTACAACGCTCGGGACAAGCTATGTATCTAAATAGCTCAAAGTGAGAGAATTAGACCCATCAAGGTTCGGAAGGATTTCAAAGAGCCAGTTATTCCCAGCGGGCACGATAGAGAACATTTCGTTATATCCCACAGGACCGAAACACAATGAAGTACCTAAATTATTTACATTACTCATTTTTAATAAAAAAAAAAGAATGGACAATCTTGAAAGTAATTAATATTCATAAACCATAACTAGCGGAAGCCCCTTGAATTTTATTTCCTTACTGGTGTATGTTTTTTTTTATCCGAGGATTATGCTTTTCTAAACCCAAACCCCTGAAATTCTACGTTCATAAACTAAATCTATTCCAGAAATTCAGTATCTCCAAGACCCATCTGTATTTTTATCCCCGATGTAAAAAGTTGCGTCACTTGTTACCTATATATCTGCCCCACTAGATTCACTTAAGAGCGCATATTTATTTGTAATTGCTCCAGCTCCACTCACTGTCCCGAAAAGAGAGTGTACACGAATTGCGGCCATATTTGTAATTAGTTGGGGGGTCTGAAGTTGTCCGGCTATTAGGACCCCGTTAGAGTCTGTTATTGTGCATTGCTCTGTACTTCCTTGATCTGAACTTCCAACCATTAAATGATTAAAAGAATCTATTGTCTTTCCTGGGGTATTACATAAACTATATCCAACAAATCCGACCATACTCACCCCAGTTAAGGGAATCACCGGAGCACTTACAGACCCATCTAAAAGAATCCCAGGACTTAAATTCTATAGTATGTAAGAACTTCCGCTTATATCTGAATTTATATTTAAGACACCCCCAAGTGCGTTCAGACTTTTAGAAAATGGGATTGAATTTTCTGCAATTAGTGTACTTCCAGAAGATAAATTTCCATTTACGTACAAGCTGTTATTTATGCTTGTTTTTTGCGGTCCATCGAAATCAACCGACCCGCTTTGGTGTGTTAGAAAATCATGTGTTGAAAATCCTTTTCCAATAGACATATAAAAAGAATTTTCATTTAGTGCAACATCTTGAACGCTTCCACTTATCGCCCAACAACTCTGACTCGGGTTATTTGTATATGCGCCTATTCTACATCCTGAATTTAATGCATTGGATTCATTTCACAATGTAATCTACTCAAGTGGATAAGTCTGTGAATTCTAAAAAATATTAAATTGTTTATAATTTGTTTCGCTATTTGAATTAATAATTTTGTATGCGCTTCCATTAAAATTAAACTATACATTTCCAGGATTTAGATTTATTTCAGCGTTATCTGTATTATTTTGGTTCTCGAATCTAATCCCCGTGCTTGTGCTTCCCCCAACATTTACATTTGCCAACATAAGTTGTTTTAATGAATTGTCGTCCCATGAGAATGTATCCGTAGAATTTCCTACAACTTCTTCAATAATAAGCCCGAAACTTCTTACCTATTGTCCTGCAAAAGTGCCTCCATTTCCGAAGTCTAATGTATAAGATTTTCCAAGTGTAAGCGTACAAACTCCGATTAAATTGTTATCTATCGTCTATCCCGCATTAACCGCGCAGGATCCCCAAATCTCACTAAAAGAATCTGAGAGGTTCCAAAAAGCAAATTGTGGGTTGTATGCAGTTCCTCCACTATATACATTAAAAAATGCCTAGATCTTTACATTCATTGTGCGACTCGCTGAGATGGTTGATGTTGTTGTGTTGTTCGGGCTTTGTGTGAGAATAATCCCGTTTGAATTGTTTCCGATTGCAAGGTAAGGCAAACTAGAAGTTTGGATACATAAATACCCCGTAGTGCTTTGAATATCGAACGCACCCCCACCATTAAAAACTCACTAAATACTTAGGAGTGCGGGGGAGGTGGTGCTTGGATTTATATATGTATTAACAATATTTTCGGTTATATTTGTTCAGTCTTCTGGAATATATTCGATTAATCCATTTACTCAGTTCATAATTTGTGTATTGGTTGCACCACTGCTTGAAACCATTATGAACGTATTAGCTAGAAGATCCACAATCTGGTGAACACTCCAAGTTGCTGGGGCACTTCCATTTTCGTTTGAACTTAAAAACATCACTGTATATCCGCTTGTTTCAGTGCTCGAACTCCACCAAGTAGGTGTACAATTTGTATCACCCGTGTTCCCAGAAAATGAAAATCAATATCACCCAGCTCAAAGAATCTTCCCTACATAATTTGTTATTTTTTGAAACACACTCGCGCTGTTCGCAAAATCTTGAATAAAACTTGGGGACGTTTCTATAAGCCACTAAGATGCTGCCGTTACTCCATTAGTTGTGGTAGGTGCTGGCCATGCGCTAGATCCACCCAATGAATTAAAATAACACCTATAGTACTCAGCTGGACCGGTTGAACTTGTAATTGTAACGCTTCCGGTGTTTGTTACTTGATTTATTACGCTGGAAGATTCATTTAAAAACTCTATCAACAACTATACATACTACATGACAGCGTTAGGAACATCAGGACCAAAAACTAGATAATCATTTGCAGACACATCTAAAATAGTGCTTATATTTATTGCGCTTATAGTTGTGCTAGATGCTCACGTACTTCTACACTTCACAGGCATTGGGTTAGTTGGGCCGCTATATAAACTAATAACTTGTCCAATGTCATTTGGATATGTATGAAAATGAATTTTATATTTTCCAGACTTTAAAAATTGGATTCACTTTCCATTGACAATCTAAACGATTGTCGAGCTGTGAGAAGTGTCAATTAGATTTGTCCCGCTAATTGCTGACCCGAATACATTTAACGCGCTTGAAACTCCAAATTCTCCGGTTGTATTGGGTCCGTATTGTCCTGTTCCGCTTGTTGTTCTAATCTAAAAATATTCTAATGTAGCTGGTGTAAGACTTAACCCAGAATTAACCCATTCGGAATTCGCAAGGTCGTAGGTTAGCACATCCCCATTTGCGAGCGTTCCAAGATTTACGTCACTCAATCCCGCAAGAGTTGTAACACCACCACTTTCATTCGCTGCAATAAAATTTGTTCCGTTGTATTTAAGAATTTGATTCAATGTCGGTGGGACTGATAGGTCTACATCACTCAGATCATTCAAACTCTGTGGAAATAATGCCTATAGATTTGTTATATCTGTCTATGCAGTTCCGAGGTCTGTCTGAAGATTTGTTATATCACCCTATGCTGTTCCGAGGTCCGTGTTTAGAGTTGTAATTTCAGTCGTTCCACTGAGTAGGTTCCAAATTCCAGCGCTTCGGGTATAATTCTACGCATCAGGCGCATCACCTACACCACTTGCATCAACTTTTAATTTAAACTTGTCCTCTGCAAAATTATAGTAAACAACCTTCTGATCCTCTCCCGCATTTAATGTCATATTTACATCGGTTAGACTTCGAAGTGCTTCCGGATTGTCACTTTCGAGCGCCTAAATTCTTCCTTCATGGTCCAGAAGCTCAGCATTAATATCGACAATGCCTTGTGTAAGTCCTCCAAGAATTTCATTGGCAATTTCTTGAACTTCTTCACGATCTATTTCTTTCTATACAATCATTTTTAATACACAAAAAAAAGGATTGTGTTTTACATTTTTTTATCTCTGTGGCGTTTATTCAAATTTGAGCTCGATGATAGGCTCATGCGCGGAATTAAACTCGAGCTTTTGGTTGTTCCAAGTATATACCTGAACTTCCAGGGTATTCGTAATATCACAATTAAAAACAATCGGGGGATTAAAATAAAGCCACTATTGTGAACCTCTTGGCGCTGTGATTGGAAATTCTACGTCTTGCGTGCTTGTTATTTGATTTACACCAATTTGTGTACTATACTCGTTGAATGCGCTTATCTTCATCCGAATCCCATTAAAAAAAGTCATATTGTATATGTGTTGATTCAGGACGCTTAAGTTCTGCACAATGGCGGTTTTATCTATTGCCCCGGTGTAGTCATCCGAGTTCCAAGCACTTAGGGAAAAGAATTTCCACATCTAATAAAATTGTGTGCTATCTGCAAGTACAAGTTTATAGTTTCCAAGATTTTTTAATATCTTGTTTAGATTTGTTAAATCGTAGTATCCATCGGCGAGCGTTGTGCTTAGGGCTGTGTCATAATGTAGGATGTTATTTCCAAGGGATGCGCTCACATTTTTGAAGCTCGTGTGGATCATTATTCCCTCCAATGAACAAAACTCATACTCCGCAAATTTATTTTGTGTGAATGTGCTGTCTCTGTAAAGATGTAAATGAAGGCGTTGCATATTTTTTACAGCAAAAAAAGAGAAATGGAAAAAACAAAACCAGCGGACTCGAATCCTTTCGTCGTTGAGAATATAAACCCGTATGAGTATATCTCCGGAGACAAATCCGATTATATTCCGAATTACCTAGGAATTAAGTCCCTGGGTCCTGTGATGCTCATCGTGGGCCAAAGTAATTCGGGCAAAAGCGTTCTCCTAAATAATCTGTTTAAAAAAAAACTCATCTACGAATATGCCCCCGAAAATATTTATTTCTTCAGCACCACAATCCGGGGAGATCTCACATATAAACCGTTGCTTTGATACTTTGCACACAAGGGGCACAAGCTAAATATTAAGAAGGAAGTGGATGTTGAGTTCATTAAAAAAATAATGGAACATCAAGAAAAGATTGCTGAGAATCAGATGCTCGCCGTTTCAAAGAGCGACGAACCCGCATTGAAGAAGATTCTTTTTGTATTTGATGATATATTGTCGGACAAAGCCTTCAAGCATCACTAGAGTTTTTTAAGCACATTTGCGACGCTTTGCAGACACTTCGGAGTTTCTATGATCGTTTTGAGTCAAAAATGGTCAGCTGTCCCGGATACAATTAGACTTCAAAGTAATATTTCAATCCTTGCAAGCACTGATAATTATAAAAAAGGCATGGTGGAAGAAAACGCACTTCATGGGGGTGAAAAAGAGTTCGATGAGTTATACCAAGAAATGAACGGGCGCAAGGATTACTCCTTCATGATTATTAACAAGAGCGAAAAAAAAGAAAATAGAAATAAGATTGTGAGTCCATCAGGTGAAGTACAAAGCTTTTAAAAATTTAGAATCTCTTTCATTTAGGGATAAGTACGCTTCCACTCTCTCCCGGTGTTTTTAATCTACTTGCGAGAACCGAAAGACTCTGTGCGGATGGGCCCACAGGGATTAGTGGGTCCCTCGCAGGTCCTGGGTTCGGGTTCATATGTTGCGCATTTGCATTTTCGTGCTCCATTGCATTGAACAAACTCATATCTATATTTGTGGCACTCACCGAACTCTTTTGCGTAAATGATTCTTTTGGGCGGACCCTTCCAGACACATGCATTTGTTTTTTAATATCACCCGCGCTTGCATTGCTCACCTATGGACCTACATTCTAACCAATTGCGCTTACATATTCATTCTTAACGGCTTGGTCTTCTTTCTCAGTAATTTCTGTAGGTGAGTGTTTTTTTTTGCCCCCGATCCACGAACTCAATACACCCCCGAATTCTGTGCCTCCGAGAATATCAATCACTTGTTGTTCTAGATTGTCGATTATGCTTGTTATGGGGAAAAGCATTTCATCGAATAAGCGTTCTTGATTCTTTGCCTCTGAAGCACTAAGAACCCCAAGAGATGTAGAGATTTTGCTTGCAAGCTTCTTAGCCCCTGGAATTATTAGGTGTTTATTTGCGCTTGCAAGAATTCCAGCGGGAACAAGGTATTTAGATGGAACAAGAGACAATACAGTTTGCATTTATTTTTTAATCTCAAAAAAGATATGTTATTAAAACAAAACAGTTTGAATACATACACGTATATAAAGAATTCTATGAATCCGGCGATACACAATGACCTTCCTGCGCAAACAGCTGTACAAGAAGGACAAGCCTGGATTAGGGAAAGTGTCAAGGCAATTATCCAAGACCCAGAAGTTGGCGCCAACCTGATTAGAGTATTCGACGAAGCAGTTGCTAAAATTCCCAGTGAAGTTCGAAAGCTCGATTTTATAAATACGGCAATTCAGAGGATTCTTTTCGCAATTTGGAGTGATGTACACCGAGCACATTCGGATGATGAGTTAGACGCTGCACTCGAAGCAACACCTGCAACATCCCGCGGATTCTTTGAGCTCGCAAAAAAAAACATGAAGTTTATTGATTAGGCTTTAAGTGTACTAAATAGGGTAAGGGTTAATTCGGAAAAACTTAGTCAATTAAACGCAGTATGATTAAAGGAAATAGATGATAGGGTTGCTAAAATAAAAGAAGATGCTTTTTGGATGGCTGACCCAAAGAATGAAGAAGAGGTTACAAATCTAGAAAAAGAACGTAAATCTCTTTCAGGTGTTCCAAAAGAAATCTGGGATAAAGTAGAGATTGATTTGATTCGGGCCAAAGAAACCGGAAACGTATCTTATGATATACGTACAAGTCTTAATGATCCAGGATATGCCCCAGCAATAGAACTTATCTTGAAAGAGATTCAGAGCCCCCAAATTATTCCTGTGGAAATAAAAGAAGGAGTCGGAGCAGTATCACAGTGAATTTAGTAGGCTCGTGTTGCTGAAGAAACTAAACAACGAGAGGTTTAGAGTGTATTAAAAAAAGAAGAAGAATATAAAATAAAACAAAAAGAAATTTTAGAACAATGAAAGAAGCGTGAAGAAGAACTTTTGAAAGGATTAGAGAAATAGGCAGATGAAAAAAAGAGGTACATAGCCGCTTCGAAAGATATGAATGCGTTAGTAGATGAACTAAAATTAAATACGGCTGGAGTAATGTATGAAGAAATACAACGATGAATTTAGACACACGCAAGTAATTATGCACAAGATGAAGGATATAAATTTATGGATTATTTATTTTGGGATCTTGTCACGGCGATTAGAAATTATATTTATCAACCAATGATATCAAAACTAATTGCAAGCGGCGTTTATTCTAGGTCTATGAAGTTACAACGAGCTGCGGAGGAATTTGAACAAAAATCTATTTCAACCAGTACAAAGGACGATGTGTCTGCGTTGATTGACCTTCTTGAGTAGTTCAAACAATTAAAAGAATCTGAAGAACAAAAAATAACAAAACAAAGAGAAGTAGAATCTCAAAAAGCATCAGCTCTTGCAAATGTAAAACAGAATCTAAAAACATCACTCGAGATTTTAATTTCTGGTGTGAGGGAAGTCCACACAGGAAGTTCGAAAAATAAAACCACTATAAATAAGATTTCTGATATTTTGAATACGCTTCTAACAGGGAAGTAGGGACAAGGAAAGTTGTACTTTATAGATGATAAAAAATATGCCACACTTATGGGTCACGTAGATAAAGTAACAGTATAGAAGGAAAAGACTACATTAAAAGAGCTTATAGATTGATATTGAATGATTTACCCAGAAATAAAAAATCTATCCTTCGCAGACGTATCTAAAGAGTCATGGATGAAGTACGCACCAAAAAAAGAAGAAGAGTCAAAGGAAGAAGAAGAGCCTTAAAATGTTTTTTAATTTTTCTTTTTTGGCTTTTAAAAATGGACTAGATATTCAGAAAAGTAACACCATAGGAAGCATATGAGCTTCAAAGTATGTTTCCAGACATAAGGGTAGATTATACAGAGTTCAAGGTTTTCTCTGATAATTACACCCAAAGCACAAAGAACTCGTGCGACACAAAAAGCGATACACGATGCGAATTCTATATCCCTCCAAAAGCGACGATATTAAAAAGTTGGAGTATTGATTGTGATAGTGAAGTCATTGATTCCACAGGTTCTTCAGTTGATCCAGTTGCTACAGAGACTGTAACTCTTTAGAGTACCCCAAGCGTAATAGAAAGATTTCATATACTCCACGGAAATGGTGCAGGAGATATTCTTTACGAAATAACAAATCACGCACACGCACTTTTTGAATAGAAGCTTCAAGGAATGCACGATGCAAGCGAATACAATTATTTTAAAGTAACAGAGGATGAAGACGGAAAACTTTTGGTAAATGCTTCATAGATTACGTAGGTGTATAAACATGGGGATGATGTTGGAATTGTTCAGGAGTGGGATACATAGGTAGCGAAACTTCAAAAAGAAAGACAAAGAAAATATAAAAATGCACTTAGAAATGTAGATGATTATACAGCCGCGGGAGATAATAATCTCGGAAAACTCACTTTCCTTAGTTCGGACATTCTTCCTAAAAAAATAGATTATTGGCCTCATTTATTGAGTTCAAGAGGTATTACAATAAGATGTGATCTTCGTAGTGATGCTTATCATATGTGTCCTAAATGAGCATTTTCATGTGATGACAATCCAGTGGCCGGCGCTGATAATAAAGCCGCAGTTGACCCATCAGATCACAGATTTAGATTTTCAAATATGAGACTCACAACTCTGGAAATAGTCCCAAGTATCGAATTTCAAAAAGCTTTATTAGATTTATAGATGTCGAAAGGTTATTTTGTTTATCCTACTTATAGCGTTTAGGGACAACAAGTCGATATACAATCGGCAAACATTTCTACTCCTATTGACGCAGCTGGGAGTAGAGTAGAATACACAGACATAACATTTATAAATGAAGGAGATGTCCAAGTAGGCCCTGTACCAGCTGCAACAATAGCAGCAATAAAAAACTATGTTATGGCCAATAATGAACTTTTAATCTCAGGAACATAGGCGGCTCAAAAACAAACATGGGCAGGAGGCAAGCACATTCGTTTCCTTCCAAAAATAAATAAACTATCTATTGAAATAGCTGGACAAGAATATCCCGGATGTAGTACGTTCGACAATATAGGAAATAATCCACAACGCGCATACAAATTTTATAAAGAGATGTACAAGGATGAAGATAAAGAACTTGTCCCATTGAGAGATTGGACATTTAGATTCTTTAAATTATGATTTGACTATAGGGGACAACTTGGGTTATTTGACAAAGCCGCGCAGGTTGTTGATGACTCCGGAGTAGACACGAATATTTCTACAATATGATTAAAAATGGAGATTGCTAAAAAACCTACTGAAGGAAGTGACCTCAAAGCATTCATCCACCATTACGTCCCTTCATCCTTGTTATTCTATCCAAAGGGTCAGATGATTAAAAGAGTTTATTAAAGAAAAAGAAATATATATATGTGTTCTTTTAATGTATAAAAATGTAGTGCATTCCTCCTTGTAGAAAAAAAAAGAAGAATCACAAAATCGAATAGATTTTTTTTGGAAAAGTCCTTGACCCGCTTATGTGCCCGAAGAAATCCGCCCAAATTACAAAAACATTTCTTTCACGGCACAAAAAAGGAAAATGACCACTTCCAAGATACTTCTCGATTTATCGGACTTCTCTATTCTCTATTCACCGAAAATATTTTTATTCATTACACTAGTGCGATGAGCTGAGCTCCTTCGAAGATACGTTCAAATATTCTTACGTTCCACCGGAATTCTCTAGCTCTGGAGTTCTACTTCTTCCGTGCCTATGCGGTGATCGTGATGAGTGTTGGGGATGTTAGGTCCTAGCGTGCTCAGAGGAGGGTATTAAAATAAACGCAGATGTGTGTATAATTGAAATAAAAGAGTCATAATTCTTTCCCCTAAAAAATATAGGAGGAATCAAATGACCTCCAAAAAAAAAAGATAGCTCGCAGTTCTTTCATTTGTTGTTCCTTCTTTTTGTTATTTTTTTTTTCTTTTCAAAAAATGGAGTTCCAAGTCAGTACCCGCAAAAATTCGAAATACATGGTCAAGGCCCCAAGCGGTAAAATGGTTCATTTCGGAGATAAGTGATATGGGCAATTTAAAGACAGTGTTCCAATTGGTGCATATTCAGACCAAGACCACAATGATTTAGAGAGACAAAAAAAGTATGCCTCATGACACGCATCAAGCCCCATCGACGACAAAGAAAGTCCAGCCTATTACTCATGGGTTTATCTGTGGGGGTTGTCCGAGCAAGACAGAGCTCCAAAAAAAGAGAAGTCCGTGAGATTAAAAAAAGAGAAGAAAGAAAGACCAAAGTCTTTAAAGGGAAGTTCAAATGTATCCGAAGAATCGTCAACGTATAAAACAGAAATAGATAATCCTTATTAAAAAAGAGAGATAAAAAATGATTGTATATGATAAGTCGGGAGAAGTAGTTTACGAGACCATGAACGCTCCAAAGAAATCTTCAAGATGTCCCCCTATTTTTTTTAATCCAGAGTTTTGGGAACGTGGAGTCTCCGAAGATGTTTGTTGTGTTTGTTTAGATCCTATTTTTAATTTCGTTCACACAGTGGAGGCCCTTGAGTGTGGGCACAAATTTCATACGCGGGACATCCTCAACATCCTTCATTTTCATTACGAAATCCCGAAGTATATATTTGGGGTTGCATAGTGTCCAATGTGTAGAGAGGATCTCGTGCTCAAGAATGTACCTACGACGTTAGATATAGAGACTTGGATTAACACAGAAGACGACGAAGCGCTCACAGTATTCGGGAAGTGATACAGTTAGGATTTCGCACATCTCGCATCGCTTCAACAAACTCTCGTAGATATTAAAAGAAAAGGAAATAAAGGAAAGCTCTTGAAGATTGAGTGACTTACGGGTGACAATTTCCCGGGGCTTATATAAGGAACAAAGAACATTTGTTCTTTTCTTTCTCTTTTTTTTTTATATATCTGTGAAAATCCTTAGCGGGCATTTTTGCCCTGTAAGAAAATATTTCATTTCTATATTTCTTTTTTTTTATCTACACGCGCGAAACACATCTTTGTTCCCCCAGAAGTAGAGGAATCCG
>JACCDT010076554.1_pt1 | contig 17834 bp, 16 predicted proteins | sample 7446291 | NCBI WGS metagenome assembly JACCDT01 (sample SAMN15323446, study PRJNA562643) | freshwater metagenome | isolation source: river surface water | place: USA:Blue River Watershed | collected 2017-08-17 | reverse complement strand
TAGAACCATATTTTTTGCTCAATACAGGGTCTTTAGCAATCTTTCCGATATAGTCTATATTTCAGAGTCAAACGCCTGTTTTAAGGACGTTTTTAGCGTTTTCTGGAATCTTCATTCAATCTATCTCGTAGAATGTCTTTTCGATGATTGGCATTCTGAGGTTGTCTGGCATATATTTACCTGCAAGAGAGAGTACAGAACTGAGGTAACGAGCGTTCAGATTTCATTCTTTAGCCTGTTCGTTAACAATCATACTGGTTAGAGCTGCACTGTTTACAACACGTGTTACGTCTGGATTTTCACTGAGGAAGTTAGGATGTAGCTGTTGTGCTCTTGTTGTGATAAACTGTAGACGAGCATACTCATCAGTGCTGATAAGCTGATTTCCATATTTATTGAGCATTTCTTTTTGAAGGATTTCTCTTTCTTCTTCAGAGATATCTGATGGAGATGTCTTATTGTAGCGAGCTTTAATCTGTTTCATGTAGTCTTGGTTTGCTATGTATGATAAGAACATTCTTCCGCTTCCTGGAATTTTAGCATCCATTGAAGCTCTCATCATAGCAATATTTCTGTCACGTGCTTTTTCGTTCTGGTCTACGACTATTGCTTGATATGTCTGTGGTCAGACTTCATCAATTAGGCGTTGAATCATTGCATCGTAGTTTGTGTCGTTTAATCCGTAAGCTGATGTAAGCTGTAGTAGTCCGTTGTTTCCCATTTCTGCGGCGTTGAATGCCGTAAGAGTTTTAAACATTCCGTCTACATTTGATAGCTTTTCATTTCCTACTGATATAGCTTCTGCTTTTGTATAAAGGATTTCTGGATTGAAGTGTCCATTGTAGAACGAGTTAGCTATTGGGTCTTTTTCTATTACCTGATTCATTAACTCGAATGAAGCTTCTTTGTTGATGTCATCTGGAGTGGCTCTGAATTTATTAATGAGCTTAAGTGGAACTAGATTTTTCCAAAGCATTGTCCATGTGTGGTCTCAAGGAGTATCTATAAACTGCGAGATATCTTCCATTGTTCTTATTTTATCAGCGATACGCATTGACTGATTTGTTTGGTTCTTAACCATTAGCCATTCTGCTACATCATCTGACGGTTCGTAGTATGGCTTCATACCGAACATTTCGTTTCAAGGACTGAGAGAGAATCTTCCGATACCGTTTAATACTCTTCCGAGTTCCTTGTCTGCGGCTTCGATAGCAAAATCAAATCCTACTGAAGTACGAGCACCATTCATAAGTGCTGGTAGCATATTAAATACATTGAATTCTTTGTAGAGTGAGCTTGTTGCTTCTGATATAAAACCGAGAGCGGCTCAGTCGATTCCTCCGTATTCTGTTTGATAGTTACCTGCATCGTCAACGTAGACGTACTGGCTTGTACCGTACTTGATAGTATTTTCGATTAGACGTCCGATAATAGAACCTTCTGCTGCATTGATATAGTCGTTAAGACCATACATGTATTCTTTTATTTTCTTCATTCTTTCACCTGTTCCGATATATTCGTTTTCAGATTGATTTGTTTCAACATATACTGCTACTTTTGCTGCGAGCAGTGATGTCATAATCAGATTACGTAGCTCATTTCCATTTGGTCCGTCAATGAATCGCTTGAAGCTTGGAATATCATTTACTACTCCAAGTTTGATTGCATCAGATAGGTCTGTGACCGCTGATATAATTTGAGCTGTTCTTTTCATTGTGTAACCTTGCATGAAGTTGAAAGCAAGGTATTTTGGAGCTGAGAATCTGTTTGTTGTTCTTGAAGCGGTACGAGAGTTAGTATAGAACGCAGCATATTTATCGTGGGCACGAACACGGATTTCATCAATGAGACTTGGCATGAGTATACCTTGTTTTGCCTGAGCTTCGTAGATGTGTAAGTTGTATCCATCAATACCCATTTCTGCCATCGCTTCAGCGATACAAGTTCTTTTAGCCCAAGCGTCTGAGACGATATCCCATATATTATGCCATCCTCATTGTAGTACACGAGCTGTAGCTTTAGCTCCAACTTCGAGTGCTTTTGATTCTGGTTTAAGATTTGCCACCATAGCTCATAATGTATCGAACCATCCTTCACCGAATTCAACGTTTGTATCAAGTCTCATTTCTGATTTTAGAATTCCTTCTTTATCTTGGAAGTGTTTAAGTAAATCACTATTTAGTAGGTCGTGCATACCTTTTGAGCGAGAGAAGAGCTGTCCTGAACCCATAACTGTATTTGAAACAAGAAGTTTCATGCCAGAGCCAATGCCGATAGTGTACTTTAGAGGTATTACAACGTTTCTTACGTTATGGTGTAGTGATTCAATCATCTTCATTAACTTACCATCAGGTTGTGTTTTGAACATCATATCTTCTGCTAGGTTTTCTATTTCTGTACGTTTTGCATCATTTTTTAGTACGTTTGGTAAATCTGTCCACATTGTTTCTATTAGTGCATTTTTGTAGTGGTCATAGTTATGTCATGGGATATCTTTAAACGTGTGGAGTATTGAGAATACTTCAGTTGTTTCAATATCGTTGAACATATTGAGAGCAAAGTCTTTTTGAGATGCATTACTTACTCTGTAGTATTTATTAAGGTCATACCCTACTTCTTGTAATGCTCTATATAATTCAAAGCGTGATTCCATATATTGATGAAATTCAACCTCATTAGGGAAGAGTTCTGCTATTTCTGGGTCCATATTTTTATATGTCTTTAATGCATCTGTTTTATGGAAATCAAAGACATCGTCTTTTCCAAACATATCAAATTCTTTTGCTCTTAATTTAGAAAATAGAAGAGTTTCTGGTGTTTGATTTTTAACATTGGTGATAGTTCCGTTTGTTAACTTTTGATTAAAGACGTCTTTGTCTATCAGGTGTGGACCTTTTATAGAGCGTTTCCAAGTGTTATAACGCTCAGATAGCCCTCCGTTGTGGAGGGCATCTGCGAGCATATCGTGTTCAGCACGAATTCTCTTTACTATCGGTAACAGCTTAAGACTTGAATGGTCTAACTGAAGTGAACGGTTGTTCCAGAAGAAGTCTGTGAACGCTTTGGTTTTTTGACAAACACTCATAATTGAAATGTGTTAGAGAGGAAGTTCACAGGTTGCTAAGTCTGCGAATGAAGTAAAGTCTTCGTCTATCTTATTAACTTTCTTAGGAATTTCAACATCTTCTACTACTGGCTTAACATTAGTCATCTTCAGCTCTGTTCCGTCATAACCAATATGTGCTTGGAATGTTCCACCGTTTACAGCATCACGGTAAACGAATTCGAAGTCGTATGAGTCAAGGTAGCGAGGATTGATGCGAGTGTATTCAATCTGGTCAATTGGAGTCATTGATTCTCTTTCAAGCTTGAAGTCAAATCCTTCACCTTCTATCTTGATTGGAGTAAATCCTGTAATATCAAGAATTTCTGCTGGAGTGTTGAGTTCGGTAGCGAGTTGGTTAGCAATGTATTCCTTAGCGATTGAGATGTTGTCGTCATCACCTGCGTAGCGAGTAACTATTTCACCGAGCGAGTTAGTATACTGGTAAGAGTCGATTGTTTCTTTTCCGATTGTTTCTCCGTAGAGTTTTTCAATCTTTCTAATCTTGCGAGCAAGACCTTGGAATGGAAGTGTACCAATTTTATTCTTTTCTTTACCTGAAGCTTCAAGAATCTTTTTGTCTACGAATTTACCGTATTCAAGAATCTGCATGAGTGGGTTAGAGAACTTAATGTCTCCTGCTTCTCTCATGTACACACGGAAGATTGGTGAGTTAACCAGAGTGTTAAGGTAGTAGCTACGTTTTGCACCAGATGGTGTAACCATAGAGAAGATAGGAGTAACTTCAATATCTTTTGCTCCGTCTGTCAGTCTACGAAGCTTGTAAGCCTCAAGAGTGTTGATAACGTTTGTAAGGATATTGTTGAGAAGTTTGCTCTTGATTTCTGCCTTTTCAGCGAATCCACCTTCTTTTTCTACTTGTTTTACTCTACCTAACATACGTCCGATAACTTCACTTTTCTTATCGAGGTGAGGCTTAGCGTTAGAAGCATAGTATTCTCACATAAATGAGTACTCAGCACGCATTCTTTCACGGAGAGCGAGACCGACATCGTCTCATTTGAAATCTTTAATAAATTCATTTATCTCGTCTATTTTATCTGTATTGAGGTCTTTTTCTGCTTTATTGAGAGCCTTACCGAGAAGTTCTTCAGACATATCAGATACTTGAGTTTGTATTCTAAGGTCTGCTTTCTGCATGAGTTCTTCGAGTCCTTCCTTAGTCTTGAATGGAAGCTTCTCAAATGTGTCAAACTTAGCGATTTCTCTGTATCGGTTTACTGTGTCTACTGATTTAGAGTTGAATACATTGTACGCTTTTACCATAGTAGAACGTGCCTGTATCTTTTCTTTCGTAGCTCCTGATACTGGACGTGCCATTTCAGCAGGAGTTTCTTTAGCAACTCTGTGGTCAGCTTGTGAAGCCCATACATTGAGGTTAAGATTTGATTCGAATAGAGGTTTACCTGTTGTTTCTCCAAATACATAGTTCTCTGGGAACATCGACTCAAATTCAAAGTTGTGGTAGTCTTCAAGTTTTTGAATGAAGTCTCTCATAACCTGAGAGTAAGCGTTACCTTCGAATGTTGTAATTGAAGTGTCTGTTGAGAACATTCCATCTTCATCTGTTCCACCTCCAGACATTTCGTTTAGAGCCTCTTTATCTGAAGAAGACACATCTTTCTTCATTGATTGAGCAAAACGTCTGTAAAGCTGATTAAACGTTGATGTAGCGTATGTTTCAGTTGATTCATCGAGTGCTGCTTTCTGGAAGTCTCCAACGTATATGTTGTTGATAATTTCGTGAAGAGCTTTCTTTGTATCAGGGTCAAGGTTTTTAGCGATTGCAAGAACATCATCTGTCTGGTCAAGGACTTCAAATTTTTGAAGAGACTTGAGGAAGAGCTGGATAATTGAATCGTTTTCAGGGAAGTTCTTTTTGAATGTAGCATTGTGTACTTTCTTGTAGATTTCTTCCATTGAAGTTCTGAATGCGACTGGGTCAACTCCGTATTTTGATAGAAGTGGTGAAGCCATTCTTGCAGCGATGAATGAATCGAATGAAGGAAGGAACTCGATAGCATTTGAATCGAGGATTTCATTCTTCCAAGCTGGATTTTCTGTAACGATTGTCTTCAGAATAGAAGATATTTTGCTATAAGATAATCCTTCATCTTTTAGAAGGTCAACGATTTCATTGAAGGCTTCTTTACCTGATGCGTATTTAGCTGCATCCATTGTATCTTTAAGAGAAGCTTGTTTTGCATTCGTAATTTCTGATTCGAGTTCTTGTTTTGCCTTGTTAAGCTGTGCAAGAGACTGTTCTTTGTAGGTGTTGAACTCTGTTACTGAAGTGAATTCAGTATCCTGAATTTTCATTGATTCTAGGTCATCAATCTTATCAGTAATATCCTGAAGGAATGATTGTGTGTCTACTGATAGAAGTTCATTATCAATGAGTTCTGATGCAGTTTTTCCTTTTATGTAGATTGAGCTGAGGTCTTCTGTACCAACGAGCGAGTCAAGATATTCGTTCTTGATATTGTCTGTGATGATTGTCTTATCTGAGGTGATGAAAGCATTTTCGTTAATGTCTCCTGCCTTAGTTTTGATTCGGTTAGCTTTTTCTACGAACTCTGTAAGTACAGTTCTGAAGATTTCACCTACTCTTCCGATTTCTCCGAATGAGTGAATGAGTTGTTTTTCATCTACTGTTGGAGCGGCTACTGGGTTAGCACCCATACGCTTAAGAACTTCTTCTGCTTTAGGATTTTCTGTATAAGTTCCATCAATGATTTCACCAAGCTCTTTACGAGTCTGTGTGTTTGCAGAGTTTTCTGAAAGACGAGAAAGTCCACGAGCAGATGGAGCGTATTCAAAATCGAAGTTAGGCATTTCGAATGTCGTGTACTTGATTGAGAAGTAACGTTTGAGTTGGTCGTAACCATTTACTTCTACCATATTCTTTCCTCCAGCCTGCACTACTGAGAATGCTACTGGGTAGACGTTCTTGGCTTCTCTTGTTTTATCAAGGAATGATTGCATTTCTGGATTGTTTACGCTTCTTGCGAAGAAGTTAGCGGAAACTAGGTAGTTCGTATCTGGTGATAGTTCTGTTTCAAGGAAGCGAGAGATGGTCATATATTTTCCATTCTCATCATCGAAGTGTGCGTATGTGATGTCAGGATTACGTGTTTCAGATGTGATGATAATAGTGTTCTTGTTAACAGGAACTTCTTCAACAGGAATCTGTGATACGATACGAGTACGTTCTGCTCCGTTTACATTCAGTTCACGAATCTTGCTTGCTGTAATATCGTGGTACTTTTTAAGGTTAGCTTTGATATTCTTGTTAGCGAGGAATTCTTTGATTCCAAGCTGTGAACCAGCAAATTCTGGCATACGCATTACTTGAAGCATTGCGTAGAGTTGCTCAGGCTTAATTGTAACTTTTTGTCCGTTAATCTTATAGCTGTAACCGATTTCTTTATTGCCAACTACTTTATCGAGAAGTGTTGTAATAAATTCATTTGAGTATGCGAGTGACTGTTCTGTGAGAGCTTTTTGTTTTTGAACGAGTGACATATCAGAGTTTTTGATTGCACTGATAGTGTTTTGAAGCTCGTTTACGAAGTTTGCTGTAGAACCGTTACCGAATACCCGTTTTAGTCCAAGGTTACGAGCCATAGCCATAAGAGCCTTGTCGAGTTCGTTAATGTATTTATCTGTGGTAGATACACCTCATTTATTGATGTTGTGGTGCAGTGCTGATGTGTTTTTAACGTGGTCTTCTACCATAGAGCGAAGAACTGCGTTTGTTTCAAGTTTAGCTATTTCTGATTTTACGTATGCTTCAGTGAAGGCATCTTTTTCTACTAACTGGATGTAGTCATTAAATCCATGCATGTAATTTTCAACTGTACTAGCGAGATTCTTAGATGGTACTTGATTTTTTATCATAGAGTTAATTATTTGGTAAATAAATTCTTGTTCTGAAACTGTTTTAGCCCCCTTTGCAAATTTAGTGAACAAATCATCTTCTGATATTTTCTGTATTACGTGACGGATAAAGTAACTAGTTTTATCGAAGTCTTCTTTATTAAATTGGAGTATGTCTAGCTGAGCCAGTGATTTTTCCGAGATTGGAGTTCACTTTGTATTGAACATCTTTGATACTGCATCATCAGCAAGAGCATCAATATCTGTAGATTTGAATCTGCTAACGATTGATTGCATAAGTGCAGTAAACCTGTCCATGAATGATTTTCTTTCAATCTTGTTGAAGAATCTAGCTCCTGCATCTTCTATAGCGTGAGCGATTGCTTCATCAACGAACTCATCCTCACTCTTATATATATCTTTATATGTTGCTTGTACTGTATCGAAGTATGGAGATTTCTTTACTGAATTAGCCATTGCTGAGTATATTTCAGGCTGTTCTGCCTTAGCGTGCATAATCCAAACGTGTCCAAACTCGTGTACAGACGTTGTAGAGGTCATTTTTGATTCATCAATGATGAGTTTTCCACCGAATGGTGATACAATACCTCTTACTCCTTCTGGGAGTTTACCAAATTCAATTGGGATGTTAGGAAACGCTTTTTGAAGTTGTACCATTAGCTTTTTAGCTGTATTTTTTGAAACCTTTGGCATTTTGAAGTCTTCTTTAGGGAGAGCTGTAGTCTTTCTAAGAAGCATTTCAGATACTCCGTTCCATGTTTTCTTTAGGAAATCAGGTTGAGCGGCTGCCGCCATATCAATAGTTTTCTTAACACCTGTCTGTTTCAGTCATGAGATAATTTCGTCCTGAGCTTTTAGGTCTGCTAGGTATTGAACTATTTTCATTTCGTCCATAGATTTGAACATTGTTGAGAGATTCTTCTCAAGGTCTGTCGTATCGAGATTATCGAGTGCAATTCTATATGTTCCATCTTCATTCTTTGAGAAGATTCTGTATGCAGGATGACTGAATAATGCTTGTAGTGATGACTTTTTACCTCTGTTGGCAAGGTCTTGAGCCATTTCATTAGCGAGAGATGCACGGATGAGTGTCACATCTTGTTCAGAAAGAGACTTAAAGCTTTTCTTACTCATTACAGTAAGTAGCTTATCTGTAGCTGTTTCTCAAGCTAGTTTCTTGTTGAAGTGTTCGAAGATATCAAGTCTACCTGCTAGGTCATCTACTACAGTTTGGTTGAGAGCTTTCTTTTGGTATGTACTCTTTTGAGTCTTTTTGAAGAAGTCGCTGATAGGCATTGATGTACCTGTTTCAATATTTTTTACCTGTCCATCCTTAAATACATGAATAGGTGATAGGCGGTCTCCATCAACGAGTTTTCCTGCCATTGCCACGTCTTCTTGGAATATTCATTTTAGCATTTCTCAGAACTGGCGGGTAACTTTACGGGTGTTAACTGTATTTGCATCAAATTTAAAATTAACATCGGGGGAGATATTATTTATCTTGCGATACATTTGAGCTGCTGTAGCATATTCTGGATTTGCTTTTACGAAGTTGGTTAAAGATTGATTGATATCAATTCTTCCTTCACGTGCTGCCTGAGTTACTTTTGTATTCCAGAACTTGTTGCTATTTTCAGAAGGAATATCAGCAAGTATAGTTTTCTCAATATCTTTACTCGCTTTTACTTGTGCTTCAAATGCAAAGATGTTTTGTTGTGTCTTTGCTACGTCTGATGTAATTATATTGTCAGCAGTAGCAGTTGATAGCTTGAGAGTATCTGTTGTCGATTCTGTCTTTGCTGTCACACGTTGCATAATCTCTTGTATTCCCTGACCTGTACGCATTGCATCTTTTGCTAATCTTTTGTCTCCTGTTATTTGTCTTACGTTTATGAGGTTTTCAGGTACGTCAGCACCTACTTTTGAACGGTTGAATATCAGCATTTGTGCTGCATCTATTTTACCTTCTTTAATGAGTTGAAGCTCATCGTGTGTAAGGTTAATCGTTCAGTCTTTAGAGAACGTTTTTGATACATCATATTGTTCTGCTAGTGCTTGTGCTGTTTTTGGTGAACGTGCCATTGCTCCGATACCAAGATTTATTGGTAGATTCCATAGAAAGTTCTGTTCTATGTCGTTCTCATTCATACCCCTTCACATAAATACTTGTGATGCTGGGTCGTATACGATTGTATCTGTTAGCATTTCTCTGGCAAAAGTAGACACAATTTTATGGTTTTTACCGAATGTTTCTACTGCATCCATACCAGTGTCAATTGCATCCATTATCTTGTCGCTTTTGGATAAAGCTCCTAGAGTGCGTGTGACTGAAGGGACTTTAGATATTGCTGATTCTACTCATACTCCCGATACGAAGGCTGGTAGTTGTGAGATTATATTTGGGCTACCATCGTATAGTTCCCATAGGTTCTTAATTGCTCCGTATCATGTTTTAGATAGTTCACCAGCATCCTGAGATGCTCCTCATTCAGTGTATTTGAATTCGTTTACAATATCATCTCCTCCGATACCTGTCTTAGCGGCATAGTATCTGAAATTATCAAAAGACTTACCGAGCCATGCAAGACCTAATCCAAGTTTGTCTCATTTTTGTTGGAAATTCTTCATGGCTGCTGTGTTTGAATCAGACTGAAGGCTGTTACTGAAATCTGATATTTTGTCTGCTAGTTCTTCTGAACCCTCATCTTCCATAGATTTGTTATATGCGTAGGTAGAACCTTGTGCATCAAGATACTTGTATTTTCTTCTAAGTAGTTCTTGTTGGGCAGGAATAATTTCATTCATAAGATAATTCTTGTACTCTTCTTTTGTTTGGAATGTAGTACCTGCTCCTAGCGTTTTTAGGAGTCATGGCATTTGTTTATTTGTTCTTGCTCTTTCAATGCCATCCATTTCATCAATAGTATTAATCAGGTCTGCGTATTGTTTTGTTGCTTCCTGAATATCATTTATCATAATATTTCGCTTGTATGGACTATCTGTTTGTAACTCATTTCTGAATGCGTTTACAAAACTTGTCTGAAGTGTTGTAGCCTCAGATTCAATCTTTTTCTGTTTTACTTTTTCCTCTTCTTTTTGAGCGAATAAGTTATCGAGATATTTTGTTTGTTTACCTTGTACATTAAATGGGTCATCTGATGTGAGAACATTCCATCCTATTTTTGTCATATCTACTCATGGCTCGATGACATTTTCTCATGCCCATTTCATTGCTTTTCCTGTAGGTTTTGCTACCCATTCATCGAAAAAATTCCCGATAGCGGAGTTGTTATTGTATTCTTCTTTCGGCTTCTGTGCTGGTGGTTGTGGAGTAGGTGCCGTATTAGGCTTAAATGTTTGTCATCCTAGAAAAGATGATAGAGGGTCGTTTCCGAAAAAAGACATATTAGGTAAGTGTTAGAAATACTTGCTTATTCTACAAAAACATGGTCTTCTGTCAAAGAAGAATCTATAAAGGAAGTACTAGGGGAAAGGTGTAAACTTGCACATAGTACCCCCTCTACAGAGGGTAATAGAGAAAAATAATGTAAAGGAAACGTCTCTAGTAGAAAAAAGGGTAATAAAAAAAACGGTTTCCCGTTTTCTTTAATCCAGAAAAGCAACGCAATTATCTCTCACTGGATGGGCTTCATTCTACGGATTTTATTTCTATGTCAATAGAATTATTGCATGGACACATAGATTTTAGAAACCAGATGTCTTTATCCATTAAAGCTTTAATTTCGATGAAGAGATTTTGTGTTACTAAATCCATTGTGGTTCCACGGATTGCTTTATCCAAGTTTGAATCCAATCTTTGTGCTGACCGTAAGATAATTTGAAGAATTTCTTCTGGATTGGTAGATTCTTGTTCTCGTATTTTTGATACGCTGAGATACTTAGTAAGTGTCCCATCAGGGAAGCCTCAAATCTTACGTACTTGTTCTGCAAGTGAATCAATTGATTCAACCGCTTCAGCATATTTATCTCCAAAAAATGTGTGGAGTTCAATAAAATTTGGTCCTGTTATGTTCCAGTGAGCCATTTTTAATTGCTGTGCGTAGACAGTAAATTCTGCTACAAGTGCGTTGAGAAAGAGTGTTCTGGTATCAGCCATATGAAGAACAGTTAGTTAATGAAGATATTATAGTAAAAAGATTTATTCTTTCAACAGTTTTGTATGTTTCATTAACATTTCACCGAATTTTGGAGTTGATGTGTACTTGTCGATTTTTTTAATATCGGCTTGCATACACGCTTTTTCCATTCGAGAATTACCAATTTTGTGGAAAAGTTCTGCCAGCACACCGAGTTGGTATGCTGGGTCTTTGAACTTTAGTTCTTGTTGAAATTCCATCATCATTTGAGCATGAATGAGAACATCCAAGTCAACTGAGCTTTCTTCAAGAATAGCAATTTCTTCTTCTGTAAGCTCAACATCTTGAGTCATTACATTTTCGTTACGAGTACCCAGAATAATCTCGGCGTGCTTTGTGAGAACTAGCTTGTACATGAGTAGTAGCGTTAGGGGATAGAGGTATTTTGAGTTTATCATCCTTTATGATGTTTTCATTTCTGAAATACTGTTCATAGTGGTCGATAAGCTTCATCATGGATTCATCTTTTTCAGGTATAACTATTGAAAGTCTGTTTCCAATGATTGTGATATTAGGATATTTCTTCTGAATTGCAATAAGATGCACGTTTTTCTCATTGATGAACTCTCAAGTCATAGGTATTTCGATAGTGTATTCACCATTCATAAATGAGTAACGCTTGATTGGAATAAACCTTCTTGTGAGAATTGCATCTGATAGCACTGAAGTGAGTTCATCCGATTGTGCTGATGCTGCTTCGAGTACTCATACGTTTTCTTTAATGATTTTTGCTATTTCTTTAAGATTCTTAAATCATAGCATCATTGCGATTGCGTACAGGTATGTATTCAGCATGAGATTTCTTCATACGATTCACTCTTTTACAAGTGCTTCTTCTGCTTCTCTGAAGAGGTTTATACGAGCTTCTTCATTTTTATACTTATATGCTCTTGTGAGTAAATCTTTAAGGAAAGATACGTGTCGTATTGCTTCCAGATTTCATTCGTTTCCTATTTTATCTTCTTCAAACATTGGTACAGCTATCATTCTATTAAGAACTGAAGCTGATGCAGGAAGTCTTTCACCATCAATAAGGAGTGATGCTCTGTAGTGATAGGTAATATTGTCTCCTGTGATTGTACCTCTTGCCGCTGTAGCTTTATTCAGAATGTCTCTTAACATATGCTCTTTTTCAAGTGGGATAATCCCTGTAAATTCGTCATAGTGGGCAATGAAGGCATCTGTAGCCATTTGTCTAAGCGGTTGCATTGTTGTAGAGATAGTCAATCTTTTTGACTCTATACCTATTCCTGAACCTTCTTTTAGGATTGAGATAAGTGTTGATTTACCAACTCTTGTCAGACCTGATAAGATAAGTCATGGCATCATAAATTGTTGCTTAACTCTCTTAATCGGCTCCCAGTAATGGTGTCCAAGGAATAATGCAGCATATGTTAGAAATGATAGTGTAGAAACTCTTTTTGAGAATATCTTTGACATTCTCTCATAGAAGTCTATCGCATCAATTTGTTCCATTCCACGAAGGGTAACGTCTACTTTCTGCGTCTTGAGCATCGTTTTTTCCCATTCATTCTTAATTTGAAATTCGGGTGTGATGAATGTTGTGCCGAGTAGGAAGTATTCGTTGTAAAACCCATTTAAGTAACGGAGTTCATATCTATCAATTTGTCATGCGTTTACAGCATGGTTTAGTGCTACATAGAAGTCTAGCAGGTCTTCTTCTTGTCATTTAAATACAAGTCAAATGCCTCCGTACTTCTGGTTAAATTTTGAGCGAGATTCACTAAAGTCAATAATTACGTCTTTGTCCTCAAACGAGTCAGGACGGTGGATTATATAGTATTTCTGTGCAGCATCTTTTTCTCAAAAGAGAGTGTATTTGCTTTCCATTATACCTTTAATGATTATCGGTGAGTCAAAAAGAACTCTATTTACTACATTTATTTTCCCCTTGTTATCTACCTGTTCCTTTTTATACACAACGTTTGTTTTGGTGAACTGGATTACTCCAGAACTTGATACAATCGTTGGCATTATGTAGTCGTCTACTTTTTCTTCAAACTGGATTTTGAATTCTGTTTTAAGGAATTCATTTACCTTTATCATGTCCTTTTGGAAGTAGTAATAAAGGAATGAGTATGGACCTCCACGTGGTCTCTCATATATGTCGTGGTTATGGCTAGTGAAGTTGTTTACACAATTTCTGTCTTCCCATATCCTGTATCACATTGTTGATTCTTCTGTGACTTCTCCAGTTTTTAGATTTGTGTGTATGAATGAGATGAATGTGTTTTTGAACACAAATTGTGTGGATTTATCTCACTCAACACGAGGATATTTCTTTATCGCATTCAATATATGAGCGATTGGAATCTTATTGATTTGGTCAATGAGACTATTGGTTCCGAGAGAGAGTTTTCCTCATAGATTTTTTTTGATATCAATATCCTCTTTTATAGATGAAGCCATTGACGAGACATGTTCTTGTTGAAGGTATGACCAGTCATCAATATATATGTCTTCCGCATCCGTGACTTTATGTGCTGTGACATCTCAATCCTCCCATTCTAACCTAAACAATTCAACTTCAATTGGAACACCAGTTTTCCAGTGATTTGAATATGGTAATCTCATGAGTCGTTCGATTGTTCAAACGGCTGGGTCACCTCATTCAAAGAAGTCTGATATTCATTTCATTATTCAAGCAAAATGCCTGTAATGAGCTTCTCATACGTTATACCTTTGTGATGGTTCTATGAATATATATCCATGTACACCTCATCCAGATTTCGTAAGGAAGTTGAATCGTAAGTTACGCTCTTTTAGTACTTGTAAAGTAGCATCAAAAGCTTCGTCCACAGATTGGAAGTCGGTTGATTTAATATCAATATCAAAGAAAAACGCTGCGATGTATTTATCAGCTTCAGCAGCTTTACGTACTATCTTCTCTCAGATTGTTTGCTTCTTTCAGAAGTTTCCATTCGGTGTAAAATACAATCCAAACGGGGCATCCTGATTTGCAGCAAGATTACTATCAAGTGTGTTAGATAGAGACCAGTCTATTCATTGGCTACCCTTTATATCTGGTAGCAAGAAGCTGTGACTCTCGCCGAACAAAGAGAGCCACTTTAGAATTAGCTCTTTCTTATTCATACGAGGTCGTTAACGTAAACAACGAGTGAGTTTTTTCCGTTAGCGTGTACCAGTGAAATGACTTCTAGCAGTTCGGCTAAATCATCTCGGCACTCTCTAAGGAGTTTGTGTCACTCGTGCACTTTCCCTTCTTTTGCTGAAGTGTAAGCGTTTACGAAATCTGAGCCTCATCTTTTGATATACAGATACTCTAGTAGCAGGAGTGGATTACCTGCAAACCGTACTGTGAAGTGCTGTTCTCATTCGTCAAAATGGAACTTTAATCCTGTAGCATCCTTTTGGAGCTTAGGATATACTTTTTTACTACTCATACTCGATTGCGTTGTTAGGAAGTGGAAGTAACTATATGAAAAAACTTATACATTTCAAGTATTTCATATAAATAAGTCAGAAACCTTGTACAGAGTTATGTTACTGTTACAAGATGACATTCTTTTTCAGACGTATTCTGCACCAAGTTTTAGAATTGACGCCATTTGTTCATTGCTGAACTCCTCTATGTTTGTATTTTCTAGGTATCATTCTATCCAGTGTTGGCATACAGCTCATCCTGAGCCAGCTACAGCCAATCGGATGTCTGAGTCGTATCTTTTCTGTCTTAAATCACTGCCCCAAAGCTCTCAGAAAGTGTTAATTTCGTAGATGTTATTTGGAGTAATGATTATGTAGTCGGCTGTGTGACGGGATTGCCCGTCTTTTTCTGTGGCTTTGACCGTTGAGTCATTAAGAACATTGTCAAAGTATATTTGGTAAAATCAGAGTACATCTTCTTCGTCTTCGATTATTAAGGAATTAAATAGGTCACGATACTTGAAAGAAACTAAATCTTTTAAGTGCTCTGAACCGCACCATAATAATGCAAAGTGATTGAACACTATGATTTTCTTAGCGTTTTCTGATATAATTTCTCCCTGTGTTGTTGAGATACGTCCATCGTGACAGAGGACGATTTCGTTGGTATGTTTGTTTTTAATGGCTGCGATGGTAGTCATTTGTGGAATTGCGTTATAGAGTAAGTCAACTGTTACGTCTTTTCCATTCATAGAATAAGTCCAAATTATATTCACAAGTCCAGTAAAATACTCATTGCTCTGTTACCCAGAGTACAAGCATTCAGTCTATTCTTATTCTTTTTTCCAGTGGTTCTCTATATAACGATAGTTGCAGGCTCACTTTATCTACATCCTGTTTTCTTGAGTATGGTTCTCAATTCTTTTTCAGGATAGCGTTCTTGATTCAATATATGTATTTATAGGCAGTCCAAGTTTTCCAGTCAATCAGGTAATTCTTTCAATTCCATTGAAGCACTCAATCACACGTTCCTGTATAGTCATCCGTCTCAACGGTTGTTTCTCACATAATGAGCTTTGCTCAAGTTTCTTGGAAGAATCTTTCTAATGACGATACGTGTCGTTGTAGGATTGGTGCATGGTTTTTGTACTGTATGCCCAGTAATCCTCTATCAAAAGCGATACTATGTATAATACTTCCAAAAGAGCTGAGCAAAAACATTACGTCTGCTGCGTTAAGGTGCGTTACCTGTTCAGCTATTCAGCCAGGTAGTAATTCTAACTTCTCCCTCTTCCGAGCTAAGCCCTCTGCACTAAGGGCTTGCTGGAACATGAGTGGGTCAGTTGGAAATATTTCTGCAACAATTTGTGTTACAGAAGGTTTCTTATTCTGTTTGAGCATTTGATGAGTGTTTGGTTATTGCTTTGAAGTCAGCAGAGTTAATTACTGATTCTCGCAGTGAGTTAAATTTCTCTTCACCCAATTCATTTTTTAATGCTTCAATGAGACGTGACTTCATCTCCGACTTTTCAATAGTATCTTCCAGTAACTCTTGCATCTGCTTTACCTCAAGAACATTTTGAGTAGATAGTTCTTTTGGTGCAGATTTAATATCGTTTGTGAGTGCTGTGTGGAGTTCTGCTATAGTTTTTCAAGCTTCTCCAGCTATATGATACTTTGCAAAAGCATACGGGATTCCTTCTATTGGAAGTTGTACCTCAATATTAATCAAGGTCTGAGAAGTCATCTACGACAGTGAACTCTACTCGTTCACGTGGTTTAAATGTATCATCAAAACCAATAACTTCTATGTTTTTGGTTATAATTTCTACACGTCTATCTGACACTGTTGGGTCGTTTACTTTTTTATGTGGAACGAGGTATGTATGTAGGAGTCCAACTACTTGAACTCTGCTTCCTGCCTTCATACGCTCATTGAACATTTTTGCTGCATTCCCCCAAGCTACACAAGTTGTGTACTGAGAGGAATAAATAGTGTCTCCGAATGGGTCTTTTCTTTCCTCACGTGTTAATACAGTGAATGAGAATCGGTCTTGACCTTTGGCTGTCGTCATAAAATATACATCAGCTACTGTTCCTCGGAGCTTTACTTGGTTAATATCTGGAGCGTTCATATGTGTGGTTCGGTTGTTATTATTTAAAAGCTAATACTATATCTCAAGTATTACTGCCGTATTCTTTGTTTTTGATTGGTTTATTTGAGAGAGCTTTCATGATTTGTTCGAGACTTTCCAGTCAGATATTTCTGCTTTGTCCTTTCTCTAACAAAGAAATAGAGGCGGGCGAAACACCAGCCTCTATTGCTAATTGCTTTTGAGACATTCCTATCCATTCACGAACATTCTTAATCGCCTCCCCAATTTCGTGCGAATAGATAGTTAACATAAATAGGATTTTAGAATGGAATATCATCAATGCTTATTTCGCTCACTCTTGGATTTGAGCTAGGTGCTGGTGCAGATGGAAGCTCTACAGCTTCTTTCTTATTTACAACAGCGTCAACTTCTTTGATACGAGCGAGTACTCTGTCTTCGTCTGACTGTTCAATAGTTTTGAGCTTATTGATAGTCGGTACAAAGAATTCTCCGTTGTCGTTTTCATACATCATAGGAGTTCCGTCTTCTTTCTTAAGAATTGTGATTTCTGAATAGAAATTCGGAAGGTCACGGTTCTTAGAGATAACGTCTCCTACTGGTTTTGTAGCGACTGGTGAGAAAATCACCTTAGCAAGAGTATCTCCTTGAAGAAGGAATACAACTCTGTGGAGTTTCATTCCTTGGTCACGCCATTCTTGGTAAGTTTTCTTACCCATTGGAGCGTTGGAGTTATTCTTACCCTCACGGATAAATTGGTGGATGCGGATAAGTCCGCCTTTCATTTGGTCGTAGCCGAATGTTTCTGAGATGTAGTTGATACCCTTGTTCTTGGTAGGACGTCCGACTGTTCCACGGAATTCGAATCCTTCACCAACAACGATACCTTCTACTTTATCTTCTTCGATAGATTCTCCATCGTAGTAGCTGAATTTTCCTTCAGCTGCACGGAAGTCAATATCAAGGGTCTTGAGATAAGACCCTCCAGTTGACTGTGAAGAACCAGGTAGTGTTAGAGCCATGGTTATTACGTAAGGTTAGTGATTAGTTGTTTGCTGAAGCCTGAATCTCATCTTCTGAAAGAAGAAGTCCGTAGACAGTGTTGAGTGCCTTAAGAAGCTTTCTCTTAGC
>JACCDT011406129.1_pt1 | contig 17836 bp, 41 predicted proteins | sample 7446291 | NCBI WGS metagenome assembly JACCDT01 (sample SAMN15323446, study PRJNA562643) | freshwater metagenome | isolation source: river surface water | place: USA:Blue River Watershed | collected 2017-08-17 | reverse complement strand
TCGAGGCCAGGTGGGGTCGACGATCGCACCCAGCCATGCGCCCGATGCATCGTTAACCCTGGTGGGCATAATAGCTATTATGGAAAACCGGGCGTTACTATCGTGCGATGTCAGCGGGTTAGGCATGTCGCGTTAACCCTTCGCCCGGTCATTTGTCCCGCCAGCGACAGGATCGCCGGCCGGATCGGGCGTCACGTCGATCGCGCTGCCCTCGAGTTCCGCGCCCTCCGCATGCCTGAGCTTCACGATGTAGCCTGGCGTCACATTCACGTTGACCTGCACGCCGTGGCGCTCGCTGGGCGGGGATATGCCTTCAATCGCAAGGACATGCTGCGAAGCTTGGAGCGATACGTGTTCGGACTCGGCGTCGATCAGCTCGGTCAGCCGGCCCGCAGCTCGCAAGCTGGCTTGAGCGATGGTTTTGCGCCGTTCGTCAGCGATAAACACCTGTACATGAGCGCGTGACAGCATGCGGTATAGGTGTTCGCGAGACAGGCCTACCTGCTCTGCGGCGATCGTGGCGTTCTTCGCTTTGCCGCTGAGGATGTTGAGGATCGCGTCCTTGATGCGCTTGGGGATGCGCAGCGGCTTGCCGGTTCCCTTGTGGATGAGATCGGTCTCGGCAACGACGTCGGGTGTCTGATCGATGCGCTTGAGAATTGAGCGTGGCATGCGACGAAAGTGCTCGCAGGCGTCATATACGCTCAACGCACCGGCTGTCTGGCGCTCTGTCGTGTAGCGGGCTTAGTCGGGCCTCGCTACCGCTCGTCCACATGGCTTGATGGTCTGTTCTTACGCGCGAAGATGCGGCGCTCGGTTCGTGCACTGTCAAATCACGATTTATTTGCGACGCGCATCAACGCGATGCTGGTCTGTGAGTCAGCGATGCTGTCGTGAATGCGTCGATTGGTTTGGTGCGCGTGATTTGGTTTTCTTGCGCTCTGTCGAAAATACCTGTTGCATACTTCTCTGCACTGTGCATAATGGTCTGCACGAGGCGGGCGATGTGCAAGCCTCATGGGTCGAAAGGGACCGAGACATGGCAAACATCAAGTTTTTCGCTGATCTGCCCACTGGCGAGACGCTGGCATTCTCGCGCGTCGATTACCGCAGCGCCAAGGATATCCGGGGCTGGACTGGCTCGCAGTGGGTGCAGTGCAATCGCATGGTCGAGTACAAGAACAACGCCAGCCGTCACGAGTGTGACGCGCGGTGCCTGAACGCTACCGGCCGGATCATGAAGTGTGAATGCTCCTGCGGCGGCAAGAACCACGGCAAGGGCTCGCTCTCTTGCGTGGCCGCGTAGGGAGGGCCGCTAACATGGAACAGCAGATCATCAGCATCAACGCGGCCCTTGAAGCGGGCCGCAACCTGACCATCCCGGGTATTGTCGGTCGCGGCGCCATCCTCTGGGCAAAGTGTGATCGCCTGGCCATCCGCCGCTATGGCAAGTTCTGCGCCTGGCTGTTCAAGCACCACGTCCCGGCCATCATGGCACGCAACCAGATCGTGGAGGGCTGAACAATGAGCATCATTAACCCCGTGCGCAAAGGCGAGATGATCGCCGTTCGCATCCTCGGCTCCTACCACACGGCCAGCATGCAGCGGGTCGGCACCGAGGAATGGATACTGGCCGAGGTTAACACCGTCGCGCGCGGCGGCGCCTGCCGTACCTTCGTCAAACGGTCCGGCACCGTCGAAAAGGTCGGACGCCTTGAGCAGGTGTTCACGCTCTCCGCTGACAGGCAGGCAGACGCGCGCCGTCTGTTCAAAAGCCTGTCGTGTGCCGTGGCATCTTGGACGAATGGTGAGGCCTTGAAACAAGCTCTGCGCGAAGCTGATACCCGGGAAGCCGCATAAATGGTCCGCTTCCTCGCATTAGACCATTCCGCATAGGGAGGAATCATGTCTCAGCCCCTGATCTGTCGGGTAGGCGAGGCGCTGTACGGGCCGCACTGGGTGCGGCCCTTGGCGTCTGCGCTGCAGGTATCCGAGCGCACCATGCGCTATTGGCAGGACGGGACGCGCGAACCGCCGGCCGGTGTGCTGCGTGAGCTTGCCTCGCTGATCACCAAGCGCCGGGCCGAATTGTCGACCCTGAAGGGCGAGATATCGGCCACCGTTAAACGAAGTGGCGATTAGGCTGGCAAACCCTGGCCCTAGGCCGTGGTCGGGGCGTGCTTGAATTTCTGCTTGCGCCAGCGCGCGTTCACGGCCTTGCGCGCGATCTCGGTGCGCTGCTCTGGCGTCAGGCTGTCGCGTCGCTTGTTGCCACCCTCAGCGGCCAGCCCGCGCATCTTTTGTCTAAATGTAGGGGTGCCTTCAGGGGTCGCGGCCTTGATGTGGTAGCGCATACTTGCCGCGCTAAGTAGAGGCCCTATAGCCCCCTCAATCGCCAACTTGTACCCATCGGGAAACAGCGCGCCCATCACGAATTCCAGCATCTCCCAGCGGATTCGCCGGCCTGACGGCTCGTCGGGGTGGACGCACTTGGCCCAATAGCCCGATGACAGACCGGCGGCGGTGTCGAGCTCGAGACAGGTCCAGCCTACCTCGATGCGCCTGCGCTCGATCTCCGCCACGACCGCGCGATAGATGCTGGTGACCTCCATCAGCCGAACGTGCCGCCCAGGTCGTACAGCAGCACCAGGAAGACGCAGGGGATGGCAACAAATCCGGTCAGCATTGTCACGTTGAAGTCGTGCCAGCCGTCCATCATCGTGAACATGTCTGCGGTCACCGGCTCCCAGCCGCTGTCGATCATGCTTTGGCGATGCTCGCGCGTGATCCGGCGCCGCAGCACCATGAAGCCCGCCGATGCAGCAATCCACGCCACCACGATCAAACCGATCAGCACCTGGGCGATCACCGACATTCGAGCACCCTCCCTGTATCCAGCAGCACGATCGCGACACCCGGCTTGCACGGGTCGACCGCCACCCATGCCGCAATCGCGATCAGGGCCGCGCTGGCGAGGGTTGCGGCGATGCTGGCCCAAGTGGCGCGCGATGCGTCCCGGATCGCGTAGACGAAGCCTGGGCGCTGGCAGGCCGGCATGTCGGGGGCCGTAGCACTCATGGGCTATTGCCTCCGAACATCGTCATCAGCCCGGCCAGCAGCCACACGGCCACGCAGCCGCACAGCAGCGCGAACAGAAAACCGCGCATCAGGCGGCCCTCCGCTCGGCATGCTCGCGCGTCGGGATGTCCCAAAGCGTCAAGGACCGCCGCAGGTCGTCGACCGAGCGGCAGACGTGGATCGTCGAGCCCGCGTGCATCAGCTTCTCGTGCGTGTCGAGCTGGGCGCTCGATAGCGTGCCCTTCTCGGCCTTGCACTCGATCCAGTAGCAGCGCCCGTCGTGGACGATCAGCACGTCCGGGATCCCGGGCTTGACCCCGATGCTGGCCCAGCGTTGAGCCACCGCGGGCGCTACCTCCACCCCATGCTCAATCGACGTCCACCACGCAGGGGGCTTCAGGCACAGCATCAGGTACGTCGCTACGGCCTGCTGCAGCTTGGTTTCGGGCTGGGCGCGGCGCTTCATGCCCCGACCGCCTCGCGATAGAGCCGCAAAAGCTCAGCGCGTTCGTCACGGTCCGCCTTGTCCATCTTCCGCTCGCGGATCAGCGCGCGAATCGTAGGCGCATCGTAGCCTGCCGACTTGGCCTCCTTGAGCACCTCGCCTATGTCGCTGCTGATATTGGCCTTGTCCTCGTTGAGCCGCTCGATCCGTTGAATGATCGACGATAGTTGCCCCGCATTCACGCTGTTGTGCCCCTTGGTCATGCTGCCTCTCCCATCTCGTGCATGTTGCGGACGAAAGCCTGATAGCGCGCGTCGTCCTGAAAATCGGCGGCGGTCGGCCAGGGCCCGCGGTAGGTCCGCTTGATCAGCCCCTGCCAGTGCCCCAGGTTCTTCAGCCCGCGCTCGATAGCTGCCTGCTGCTCAGGCGTATTGCGGACCTCGATCTGCCGGGCCGGCGCCATCGCCATCTTCCGCAAGCGCATTTGCTCGGCCCGACGGCGGCGCAATTCCTCGCCGATCTGCTCGACGATCTCGGCCGGCTTCGGGAACCACTTCCAGATCGCCAGCCCGTCCTTGAAAGCTCGAGCAAGCAGATCCTGCGGATAAGACCGCAGCGCCGCAGGGTAGACCCGGAACTTAACCGCCCACGCGGTCTTGTCCTGGTCCGCCCAGAACACGTGCGCCAGCACCGTCAGTTGCTCGTTGATCCACTGATCCGACGTCGGTTGCAGCCAGATCGAGTAGCGGGCCGCCGCTTCCCTCGCTGCCTGCCGCTGCTCCTCGGACAGGGGCCCAGGGGTCCAGGGATTCAGGCTGTCCGCCTCCATCGGGTCGCCCAGCAACGGTTTCAGCGAAGGCGGCACGCACGGCGGCGTAGCCGTTTGGTTTGTCAGCGCGTTTGCCATCTGATCCTCTCAGCACACGTTCGATGAAACTCACGGGGTCGGCCGGTGCCTTCTGCGCGGCCAGGTGCAGGGCATTCATCACGGCGCCATCGCCATACTCGCGGCACCACTTGCCCACGAGCGTGCCGGGATTCTTCACCCCGTTCTTCGCCAGGTAGGCTTTGGCGGTGCGCCAGAACTGCGCCTTCACGTCAGTCGGCGAAGGCTCGTCAGGGGTCTGAGGCTTGGGGGCCTCCTCGGGCGTCAGCGCGAACGGCGGGTCGCTGATCGACGGCGCAGCCCGATCCGAAGGATCGGAAATAGTCTGGCTTGTGGCATATGGAATATGGGCTTTATCCTTGCCCTTATCCTGGGGGTTAACCCCCGCGTTATCCGGCGCGTTATCCTTACCCTTAACATTCGGGTTGCCGCCGCCTTTGCCGTTCTCGCGGTCGCGATCGGCCTTGGCCTTATCCCTCACCATGCGGCGGCAAACGATCGCGCCGACTGCCGATCGATTGAACACGCCCGCTTGCTCGAGCTCGGCCGTCAGACTGTCGATCTCGCGCGGCGAACCGCCAAGCATCCTGGCGAGCTGCGCTGTGGTTGGCGCGGCGCCGTTGATGGTCAGGTGTCCGTAGGGCGCGCCGTGATCGTGGATAAGACTGAGCAGGTCTGCCCACAGTCCACGAGCGGCGAAGCTGCACATGCGCAGCGCGCCGTCTCCGCGCCAGTCACGCGGATACCACTTCATCCAGGGCTGGCGCTTTTCATCAGCCATCGACTGCTTCCCAGATTTGGGCACCCTTGCTGCAGTTGCAGGCTCGGCACGCTAGCCGGAGATTGCCGAGAGAGTTGTCACCGCCATGGGCTACGGGAATGACGTGGTCGATCGTGAACCCATCAAATGCGAGTTCATCGCCGCAATAGGCGCAGCGTCCGCCATCTCGCTCGAAAATCTTGATGCGTCGCGCCTTCGAGATGGACTTTCGCTTTCCCGGCTTGGCCTCAACCCAGAACAGGTGCGGATGCTCTTTCGCCATCACGATCTGCTCGGGCGTAAATGTCTTCTGATTGGCTAACGCCCGGTGCGCCAGGACGCGAGGAAGGCTAGAGAATGCGACGATTGTCATGCCGCAGCGCTCTCCGGCTCGGGCCGGCGGTAGCAGCGGGCATGGTGCGCGGGGCAGTAGGCGGAGCCCGGCTGTTCCTTCTTGCCGCACCAGCGCCAGTTGGGATCGCGGCAGCCGTCGCCGTTGTCGATCATGAAGCGGCAGCCCGTGGCGTCGACGCGGGCGTGCGGCTTGGCGAGCGGCTGACCATCGCCGCGGGCCAGGGAAATGCCGGCGCGGTGCAACTGGCCTAGAACCTGATTGCGCGTCATGCCAAGCAAGCGGGCTAGCTGGCCACCCGACGCCCAGGGATTGGCCGCCTGTGCTTCCAGCACGCGCTCTCGGACGGACTTCGGCATGGAGACTCCCCGCCTGTAGGCGGAGGGTGCGCCGGGCCTTCGGCTCCCCCTGTTGGTCGGTGCGCTGCAAAAGCCCAGCGCGTGTTCGGTCGGCTAGGCGGCGCGGTCGCGCGCCACAAGTCGCTCGATTTCCTTGCGGGCCTTCTCGACGCCCACGATCGCCCGCATCTTCACGTAGTCCTTGCGATAGCGGTCGGGCAGATCGATGGGCGGAGCGCGCTTCTGCAGCACCACGCCGCGGCGCGAGCAGAAGTACCGGATGGCGCCAGCGTCGACGCGCCTGCCAAGGATCTCGGTCAGCCCCTCGGCAATCGCCGGATGCGACATGCCCTGGGCCCGCGCCACGAGTACCGCCAGGCGCACGTCGTCGCGATGCAGCACGCGCTCGGTCGTCACGCCGCGCCCCCCTTTTCCGCCGCGCGCTCGATCAGCCGCGCGTTGTTGGCCGCTTCCAGGCTGGCTTTCGCCGCCCGCTGCTTGACCAGCTCGGCCGCGAACGTGTCTATGCAGCCCGAGCAGATCGATTTGTGGGTCAGCTCGTGCAGGAACAGGAACTCGACCTGCGCGTGAGGTTGGCCGCAGAGCGTGCAGCGAAGGTTGATCATGCGACCTCCCGCTCGATGATGGTGTCCAGAGCGGCGCGCGCCTCGAGAAGCGGGCGCTTGAGATCGGCGACGATGCCCAGCGGCGGCAGGCCGTAGACCTCCGCGAGGAAGGCGCGGTCGCCCAGGGACCAGAAGAACCAGATCAGATCGCCCGCCTTCTCGAACGCTGTCGCCGACCGTCCGTTGATCCAATTGAGCAGAGTGTCCTCGGACGACGCGATCGCGCGCGCCACGTCTTTGACGGTCAGGGCGCTCGTCATCGACCAAGGCCGTAGTCGCCGTTTCAATGCCGCGCGCAGCAGATCGAGCACGTTGAGGGGAGCGGGTGAAGGTTGCCCCTGCGTTCGACTGAAGGCGTTCAGCCCCGGCGCCGAAGACCCTTGCATGCCTTCCAGGGCAGCCTGTCGCCCATGGACAGCAGCCCTTTCCTCCAGATCACCGACGCCGGCGCGGGCGTTCATGGCCCCTCCCGCCCGGACAGGGCGAGCGACGCCGGCACGACGCCAGCGCGCTCGGCCGCCCCCCGGGCGCTCACCACGGCTGCACCCCGATCGCCAGCGCGCCCGCGACGACGGCGGCGGCGCCCAGCGCCCAGAACAGCAGGGCCGTCAGCAGCCGGTGCGTCGCGTCGCTGAGGCGCATCAGGCGGCCTCGTAGAAGTCGCCGGGCTGAACAGCCCCTTCGGTCACGGCGGCGATCTGCGTCATGTGCTTGCGCTTCGGAGTCCGCGCACCGTTCGCCCACAAACGAACCGCCTCGGGGGTGACGCCGAGCTTTTTAGCCATTTCCGTTGCGCCGCCGTTGGCAGCCAGGTAGTCGCGCAAATGCATGGGAAGCAGTAGACAACATTTTGTTACTTTCTGCAAGAACGATTTGTTGCTCGGCTTGCCCACAGGTTTGACATGAAATCGGGACATGGCCTCGAAAACGCACAAGCCAGCGCCCAAGGCGGTCAGCTCGCTGCCCAGCTTCGCGCTGAAGCTGAAGTCGGCGCGCATTCTGGCTGGCTTCGTCACGGCCAAAGAAGTAGCCGACGCCTTGGATATCGAGGTTGAGACCTACCGGCGGTACGAACGGGGCGAAACCGACCCCAATCTGGCGACATTGTTAAAGATTCGGAAATTGACCGGCCAGTCGCTCGACGTATTGGTATCCGGGCCGGACGTTATCCCCATCCTCGGATCGGTCCCCGTTCAGAAAGCCCGCCAAGCCCGCGAATAAATCGCGAACAGCGCGCCCACCGTAATCAACCGTACACGCAATCGGTGACTTGACTTAACCGGTTAACCACAAAATCGCGTCCGCCGTGCCAACATTTTGTTGTTGACTAGCGTAACAGAATGTTGTCTACTCCCTCCCGTCGGCTGAAGCGAGCCGGCGTTTCCTCCCAGCAACTGGCCGGGGCACCAGCGCCCCGGCCCTTCTGGGAGGGCAAACCGAGGGGAGATATTCGATGCAGCTTGGAACGCAAACCGCTTCGCTGAACAACCACCTGATGGCGCGCGGCGTTGTCGGGCAGCCTGAGCCGGCCGACGGCATGGGCGCGACGATCCTTTCCTGGACGGACCGCCACGCAGCAACGATCACGCATTGGGACGCGATGAAGAACCTCGCCTGGGTCCGCCGCGACCAGGCGATCGCGAAGGGCCCGGTCGCCTTCACCGAAAACCAGCACTACGACTTCGCGCCCGACCCGCACGGCGCGCTCTACATCTTCCGCCGGCGGAAGAACGGCATGTGGGAAGAGGTCCGCATCAACGAGCGGACCGGGCGCCTCAACAAGGTCGAGGGCGGCGGCTACGGCCTCCGCATCGGCGAGCGCCAGCACTATCGCGACCCCAGCTTCTGACCTTTGCCCTGCCCCGGCACGTAGCCGCGGGCAGCGTCAAGGTCAGCAGCTAGGAGCCGCCGCCATGGATTTCCGACGCAACACCGACGAGGCGAGGGCCGCATGAGCGCACACAGCCTCACGCACAGCGAAGCGCGCTCGCAGGCGATGCACGAGCTGGAGCGCGAGTACGACTGCACGCCGCCGGGCGGGTGGGCGCCTGCGATCGAGCGCCGCGCCCGCTGGTACATGCTCACCCGCGCGGAGCAGTGGCTATCCCATGCGCGAGTCCAACTGAACGACGCCCGGATCGCCCGGCAGAAGGGCTGGGCTGATCGCGAGAAGGATGCCCTCGCCCGCTTCCGACATGCGCGGGGGCAGTGGCGCATCGAGAGACGGCCTGTTCAGCAGAGGGCGGCGTGATGCGAGCACTCGACCTGTTCTGCAAGGCTGGCGGGGTGACGAAAGGCCTGCAACGTGCGGGCTTCCACGTCACGGGCGTCGATATCGAGCCGCAGCCGCGATATTGCGGCGATGCCTTCGTGCAGGCCGATGCGCTCAAGCCGCCCTTCGACCTGGCGAGCTTTGACTTCATCTGGGCGAGCCCGCCTTGCCAAGCACACTCCAGCATCAGCCGGGTAAGCGGGCGGCAAGAGCATCACGTCGACCGCATCGAGGAAACACGGGCGCTCCTCGAGGAATGCGGCCGGCCGTGGGTCATGGAAAACGTGATCGGTGCCCCGCTCCGCCAGCCGTTCTTGCTCTGCGGCACGATGTTCGGCCTTCAGACAAGTTGCGGCGCCGAGCTTCGGCGGCACCGGCTGTTCGAGGCCAACTGGTTCATCGGACTGCAGCCGCACTGCCAGCACGGCGAAAGCGTGGTCGGCGTTTACGGCGGGCACGCTCACGACCGGCGGCGCAAGACGATCACCGTGACCGGCAATACGCCGCAGCAGAACGTCGTCCGAAACCGCTCCCGCCTGACGTTCCCGGTGAGCGAGGCCCGGAAGGCAATGGGCATCGATTGGATGACGGTCGGCGAGTTATCGCAAGCCATCCCGCCCGCCTACAGCGAATACATCGGCCGGGCTGCGATTGCATACATACGCCAAGCGAGGGCCGCCTGACCCGCCGGCCTGCGCTGCGGGTGGCGGCGGAGTAGGAAACCCCAATGAACTACTACGACGACGAACCCAATGACGAGGAGTTGAACGACATGGCCGATACAACGATCACGCAAGAGCCGACCAAAATGGTCGTGTCCATCGACGGCATGAGCCTCGGCAATATCGAGGACCGCATCGCCGACATTCTGGTCCGGCATCCCGATTTCGGGATGGAGCGCATTCGCAAGCGCGTGGACGAAGCGGCGACCAAGGCCATCGACGCGGTGATTACCGAGTTCGCCCACGCCAAGATGACCGAGATACTGACGAAGGCGCTGGAACAAGGCATCCCCGTCACGAACACCTACGGCGAGTCCACGGGCAAGACCGTGACCATCCGCGCTCGGCTCGAGGAGATCGGCGGCAAGGCATGGCTTCAGCCCGTCGACGAGAAGGGGCGTCCCTATAGCGGCAGCCGGACGACGCTTGCCGACTATCTCATCAAAACCCACGGCATCGATCCCGTTCTGGCGAACGCCAAGGCCGAGGTCGAAAGGATTGCAACCGAAGCCAAGAAACAGGTGGCCGCTGCGGTCGGAAATTTCATCGCGCAGAACCTGGCCGCGCCCGTTATCGCGCACGCCGCCGCTCAACTGCCGAAGGTCTGACCGAATGCTCGCAGCCAGCATCAACGAAAGTTACCTGTACCTGATCCAGGAATGCACCAAGGCAGAGGCATGGAGGCGCATCAAGATTATTCGCGCAGCGCTGGCGAAGGCACGGCAGCCGTGAGCGCGCAAGCCCGCGAAGACGCCGCCGACGAGGCGCAGGCCAACCTGGCCGAGATTGAAGGCATCAAGGCCGACCTTGCGCTGGCCGTCAGCCGCATGGACCGGCTTATCAAGCTGCTGCCCGGCGACCTCTGCGGCCACGTCGAGGATGCGGCCAACATGGTCCAGGACGAAGTGATGCACGGGTCGCTGTTCCTTGCCGAGCAGGCGATCCGCGAGACCATCCCCGATCTGGACGTCCGCTACCGCTCCGGTCAGCGACCGGGGAGCTATGGAGTCTGACATGAACCTGACCTTCGGCGAACACCGGGCCAGCGACCAGAACGTGGGACATTACATGCCCCCGCTCGAAAAGCTGCCGCCGTACCAGCCATGGCCGCTCTGGAAGCTGGCGCTCAATGCGCTGGGAGCAGCCACCGTGTTCCTGCTGATCTGTGTCGGCCTGCCGGCCGCGTGGGGCGGGTGATGGCAAGCGCGAAGTATCAAATCGGCGATCAAGTTTGGTGGGCCTGCTTTGAGACTGAGCGGGACTATGTGACGTGCCCAGATTGCGGCGGGACCGGGCAGATCACCTGCCTGCTTTTTGACGCGACGCAGGTTTCGGTCGATTGCGCCGGCTGCACCAATGGCTATCTGGGGCCTCAGGGCCGTCTGAAAGTGTACGCGCGCAAGCCGACCGCACGCCTGCGTACGATCACCCGCATGGAGATCGACGCAGGCAAAATCGAATACGGCGTCACCGATGGATACCGCGTCGTAGAGGAAGATTTGTTCCAGAACGAGAGCGATGCCTTGGAGCGAGCGGCGGAGAAGGCTGCCGCAGCGGAAGCAGAGGAACGCGACCGGATAGCCCGCAAGGAAAAGGACACGCGCAGTTGGTCGTGGAATGTCCACTACCACCGCCGCGCCATTCGCGACGCAGAAAAGCAGATCGCATACCACACGTCGAAGCTCAACGTGGCCAAGCTGAAGGCGAAGGAGCCCGCCTGATGTACCCGCGCGAGGCCATCGACTTCGAGCGCCACCCGATGCCGCGGGCGTCGATGGCGAGGATACGAGACAGGTTGGGAGAGCTTAGGCGATGCGAGGGCCGGATGGGTGAAAACCCGGCCCCAGATACAGCCTCATGTTGCGCGGCGGAGGTTCAGTGCCCTCGCATCACCCCAGCCCTATCCAAACCAACCGAGAAAGGATCAAGCAAGTGAACTATTCGACCGCAGTGTTTCTGATCAACAAGCATGTTCGCGCCGTGAAGGCCACCTACGAGGCCAATGACGGCGCCCAACAGACAACCTTCAAGACGCTCGACCCAGCGATTGCCGTGGGCGATTTCGTGATCGTGCCGACCGATACGCGGCACAAAATGACGGTATGCAAGGTCGTCGAGACGGACTGCGACATCGACATGGATTCGCCGGCCAAGGTCGAGTGGATCATCGGCAGGGTTGACCGCGAGGGCTATGAAACCACGCTGAAGAATGAAGCCCAGGCGGTTCAGCAGATCAAAGCAGCCGAGCTTCGGAAGAAGCGCGAAGACCTTGCCAACAATCTGCTTGCCAACCACCTGGACACGATCAAGGCACTGCCGATCGCCGCCATGAACGGCGACAAGCCGGCGCCCGTCGAAGTCAAGGCCTAGCAGGACCAACGGCTGTGACCTGGTGCCCTCGCCTCACAGGAGCGGCCGTCCGTGGTGAGCCCATGCGGGCTCACCAATCTTCGCTCGATCTATAGATCTCGCGAAGCGGGGCAACGGGAGAGGGGCGTGAGGCCCGGGGCGAAGCCCCTCCCCCGAAGTCCCCGTTTATTGGAGAGCAGAATGGCTAACTGCCATCGATGCGGAAAGGTGAAGATTCGCAAACGGAAAGACGGCCGGCGCAAATGCACGCGCTGCGGGTTCTTGCCGAACGGATGCGGGATGCTTCGCAACGGCCACGTGCCATTGAAATGCGAGCCCAGCCCTTCCCGCGACCACGGAGTAGGCGGATGACCAGCCTGCGCTTGGCAGACCTAAACGATCCGGCCGTGCCTGCGAACGATCAGGGGATGCGCCGACCCTGGACCATCGAGGAAGACATGCTCCTGCTCACCAAGGGGCCGGTCTACGGGTACGCGACCGTCGCCGAACAACTCGGGCGCACGGGCTGGGCCGGCGTCCAGCGTCGCGCTCGGCTCAAGGCTGCGAACAGCCACCACCAGAACCCGACGAAGGAGTGAACATGGACACCCCGATCCCCGCGACCGCAACGGAAATCACCGTCGCGCAGCCGTCGCCCATGGTGCCGGCGCCCGTCGTGCAGCAGCCTGAGTCCCTGCTGCCGGCGATCATCGAGCTTGCCAAGGACAAGTCGGTTGACGTGTCGAAGCTCGACGCGCTGCTGAAGATGCAGGCCGCGATGGAGGAGCGCCAGGCCAAGCAGGAGGCGACTGCCGCCTTCACCGAACTGACTGGCGAGCTGCCGAGGGTGAAGAAGAACGGCGTCATCGACATGAAGGACAAGGGGTCGATGAAGTTCGCCAAGTGGGAGGACATGGACAAGGTGATCCGCCCGCTGTTGGTCAAGCACGGCTTCACCCTGTCCTTTGACACCGTGGAGCGGGCCGGCGGCGGCATCATGGTCACGGGCGAGTTGATGCACCGCTCGGGCCACGTTCGCACGGCCAGCATCCCCTTGGCGCTCGACACAGGGGCCGGCCGGAACAACCTCCAGGCCATGGGGTCGAGCCTCTCTTACGGCAAACGCTACTGCGCGGAAATGCTGCTCAACATCGTCCGCGAAGGCGATGACGACGACGGCAACAAGGGCGGGGTCGCCTACATCACGCCGGAGCAGTGCGAGGAACTGCAGGCGCTGATCCGGGAGACCGGGACCGATGAAAAGCGGTTCCTGGCGACCATGGGTGTCGAGGAGCTGGGGCAGATCGCCCAGGCCGCGTTCACCCCTGGCATGAACATGCTGTTGGCCAAGCGGAAGAAGGCGTCGTGAGTATGGAAAAGGAATTTTTCATGGTCTGGTCCGAGCGGTCTCGCGAAACTCGCGTCCGCCATCAAGATGAATATGCGGCAAAAGCAGAGGCGGTACGGTTGGCGCGCGAGAATCCGGGTTGCAAGTTTTACGTCCTGCGCGCCGAAGGCTACGCCGAGCAGCCGCAGCAACCAAACATCTACCACCCGCTCGAAAGCGAGATACCTTTCTGATGAAGATCTACCTAGAAGTCCAACAGGGGACGGATGCGTGGCACGCGCTGCGCCTGGGCAAGCCGACCGCCTCCAACTTCCACAAGATCGTGACGAAGAAGAAGGCGGACCTGTCGGCCCAGGCTGCGGACTACGCCCTTCGGCTGGTGGCCGAACGCCTGTTGAACCAGACCGCGACGGAATCCTTTGACGGCCCGTGGATGGAACGGGGCAAGGAGATGGAGCCGCTCGCCGTCCGGCAGTACGAGTTTCAGCATGACGTGGTGACGGTGCCGGTCGGCTTCATCACGACCGATGACGGTCGGATCGGGTGTTCGCCGGATCGCCTTGTCGCCGGCAAGCAGCGGGTCGGGTTGGAGATTAAATGTCCGTCCCAGCACGTCCACCTGGGCTATCTGCTCAACGGGGTTGACGAGGAATACCGGCCCCAGGTCCAGGGGCAGTGCTACGTCGCCGAACTGGACCGCGCCGAGCTGTACGCTTTCCATCCGCAGATGCCGCCGGCCCTGGTCCGCACCGAAAGGGACGAGGAATACATCGCGAAGCTGGTCGCCGCCCTGCGCCAGTTCGTGGACGTGCTGGACGACATGCACCGCCGCGCCCTGGCCCTTGGCGCATTCCAGCCGATGGCGCGGGCGACGACTCCCGGCGACATCCGAGAGATTGCCGACATCAACGACGAGTTCCGCAAGGAGAACGAGCGCCGGTTCGTCAAGGAGGGCTTCACGATATGACCCTCCCCCGCAAGCTCGCCGACGTGTCCGCGCGGGAAAAGCGGTTCCGCTGCCCGGCTCACATGAAGTGGGTGCGATCGCATCACTGCTGCGTCCCCGGCTGCGATCGCAGGCCCATCGAGGCGGCGCATGTCAGGACAGGCACCGGCGGCGGGATCGGGCTGAAACCGGACGATACGTGGGTCATATCGCTGTGCCAGGACCATCACCGGGAGCAGCACCAGATCGGCGAGCGGGCATTCGAGGCGCGGCATGGAATCGACATGAAGGCGCTGGCCATGGAGTTCGCGGCCAAGTCGCCGCACCGCAACAAGTTCCCCAGGAGGGCAGCATGACGGACCAGACCGACCGCCAGCGGGCCGAGGACGAGCTGCGCGGGCTCTACCGGAAGATGGAGGCCGAGCTGCGCGGCGACTTCCGCCGCGAAGGCTGGGAAGCCGGCCGCGAGGAGGCGGCGACCGTGTTGCGCCAAGAGGGGTATTCCGCAGCGGCATCACGCATCCGCGCCCTCAAACCCAAGGAGTAAACATGCCCTGTTCCTGTTCCAGCGCCGGCCTGATGTTCGCCGGCATCCTCGCAATCGCCTTCGCCGGCCCGCTCGCGGACCTCGCGCTAGTGGCGTGGCCCTACGCTCTCGGCCTGTTGGGCGGCGGCTTTGCCGCGCTGGTCATCGGGACCGGGATGTGGACGCACTGGCGTCGGTATCGTCGGGTGCTGTCCTGTTTTCAGGGCAAGTGGCCGGTTTTGCCGCGCGGGGTGTCCTAACTTGCGCCCGGTAAGCACCACAATTGGAATCTGTTTTGGGTTGTGTAATCCTCCCTCAAAAATCTACTCAGGGGGGAATTCATGGCCGCGCCGGAATTTGGCGAAATGAGCCGACAGCGCTTTGCCGTTTCTTACGACAGTGCAGCGCCTGTCGTCGCTGACCATTCAATTGATGTCCAATCCCTGGCCCCGGCACTGCTCGCCTTTGGCAAGCTAATCCGCGAGGCAAATGCGGAATTCAACGGGAAGAAATCCAGTTCCAAGGTGCTGGTGGTCTCAGACTTTGAGCGCAAGTGTTTCAACATCAACTTTGAAGTGATCTTCGGATTTTTTGCGTCGATCAAGAACCTGCTTGGCCGCGAAGAGATAAAGAGCGCGCGGGACGTTCTTGAATGGATTGGTTTGCTGCGCGGCTCCGAAAAACAAATAACGCTTCTCTCCTACCTGACGTGGAAGCAAGGCCGAAGAGAGGTCAACACCACTCGCATAACCGATGTGAATGGGATCGGTGTTGTCGAGGTAAAGGTGACTGGCGACAACAATACGATCCAGGTGCCGGTGCAGATTTACAACCTGTCCAGGAATCCGCGCGCGCTCACCGCTACGCGCGACGCGTTCTTGCCGCTCGGCGAGGAAGATTTCGACAAGCTAAAGCTCACCGATGACGATGGGAACTCGGAAGAAATCAACGCCCCCGAGGTCGAGAAGATTGTCGCCTCGTGCAACATAGGGATCGAAGAGTCGAAGGAGGTAGAGCCCGAAGTAGAGACCACTTCCGCTTGGCTGGTTGTGCATTCGCCCGTCTATGACCTGTCGGAACCCACTTGGCGCTTCAAGATGGGCAAGGAAATCATCACCGCCAACATTTCAGAAACCACGATAGCGCACGACGCGCTAGGTCGCGGCGCTGCTATGGTCGGGGACTCTTATCAAGTTCGGCTAGAGATCACGACGCCAGTAGACGCCCAGGGCAAGAAGAAGGAACCCTCGTACAAGATATTGGAGGTCCTCCGCTTCGTCGGCGCGACACCGGCGGTGCAGATGCGCCTGCCATTGCGGGGCCCGCCGACGTCCAACGAAACCCCGTAAACCAGCCTAACCGAAGATCCCGCGTTCTTCTCCCTCGTCGCTCTCTGCTTGCTCGGCCAAGATTTCCTTATCCACTTCGAGCTTTCTAATTAGCCGCTCGATCTCCTTCAAACCCACCGGGCCAGTCACAAGCAGGCGGAATGATGCATCACGCGACAACAGCCCGCTTGCGAGCTGCCGCTCAGTAGAGTTTGCAACTGCGGGTGGCGGCGTGAGCACGCGCAGGGAGCCCGGAGGTGGGAGAGTCGATGTCGGAGGCATCTTAGGCTCCAATCGTTCTACTTCCGTAGTATGCGCCGACTTTTGTCCGGCCACAAGCGCACGAGTAGCGAGAAAGGATGCAAGCGCCTTTCCAGCAGCGTCCGGGGTAAATTGGCGTTGAATTAGATTAAAGCGGAGATTTTCCGGGCTCGGGGTCTCAGGAAACTCATTTTGCAGTTCGGTAAACAGACTGGGCCGAAACGCACATCGGAACATGGCTTCGCGACGCACCTCTGAATCTTCAGGGGCATTGAGCAGCGTGATTGCATCTTCGCTGACGCGTAACTCGTCGCCAGCACCTTCTATCAAACCGTATGCCCGTAGGGCCCCAATCATTCCTAGGGACCGGCCGTTCAAGCTAGAGTATCCAAGATGCTGGGCCAGAACCTGGCGCGACATCTTGTTCCGCTTCTCCTTCTTGAACACCGTGTCGAGAGCCTGGATCGCAGCGCCCAGGTCAACAACAGGGTAATTCGGACTCCGGCTCTTGCTCATATCGGCCTCCCTCAGTGCCTTCCCCCTTATCGCCGCGCCGCCGGCCCGACCCGTGGCGTTCCTCCCCTTGCCTTGGCCGCTCGGCCCGCCGCGCACGGCCTAAATCGATCCGTCGCCCCGTTCTGACCCGAACCCCTTGCCCCGGAGCCCACCATGCCGCTTCCCGCCGTCTTTCTCGCCGCCGCGCCGCTTATCCTGCCCAAGCTGCTGGAATACGCGCCGGTCCTTGCGCGCCACGCCCTCGGCCTGCTGCCGGCCCGCGCCGGCGCGGTCGTCACCAAGGCGATCAACGCGGTGCAGCGCACCGCCAGCGTCGCAAAGCCTGTGGTCGACGCCCTGGCGACGGTCAGCGGCGCCGTTTCCAAGGGCGGGGACATCAGCCAGGCCGAGCTCGAGTCCGCCGTGGCGTCCATGGACGCGGCGGTCGACACGTTCCAGGCGCACGCCGACGACCTGCGCCGGCAGCAGCAGGAGCCGATCGCCGGAACCTGACGCACCTTCCAGCGTTTACGCGCCACCAAGGCCCTCCAGGCCCTGGACCCTGTGTCCGAACTCAGCCCCGCCCGTCCCGGTCCGCCGGGAGGGCGGGGCTTTTGCCATTGCCACGGCTAGTGCGCCAGGGGTTGCAATTAAGCAATTCTTAACGCAATACTCCGATCCTCGGAGGAGAGGCGCAGGCGGGGCAACACCGCCGCGGCCGCAGGAGCACTACTCGTCTCGCATACAATGAAGTCCTTAGGGACGCGGAACGAGGACCGAGCAGTCGGAACAAGTTGTCGACAAAGACGTTCTGATTGGAATCGAGCGAGGTAACCACCATGGGCATTCTGGATGCTTCCAACGTCGAAGCGGTGATCGGCTTGATCAGCGATCCCCAGTATGACACCGTGCATGTGCACGTCACGGTAGAGACACTAGAAGGTCTAAAACACCGTTCTGCGGTGGGCTTCCCTTCTGTGATGCCGGCGGTGGGGGAGAAAGATGCCGAACTGGGGAGAAATCCTGAACGAAGTGACGAAGAGCGGACACACCGCTGACGTCATTCGCCGTCGTTACCTGAAGAAGCTGCATCAGCACACCAAG
>JACCDT010132485.1_pt1 | contig 17839 bp, 16 predicted proteins | sample 7446291 | NCBI WGS metagenome assembly JACCDT01 (sample SAMN15323446, study PRJNA562643) | freshwater metagenome | isolation source: river surface water | place: USA:Blue River Watershed | collected 2017-08-17 | reverse complement strand
CTCCCAGATATATCTGTGAGTTTTTTGATATTGCTCGAGTGGTAGGATTCGAACCTACGACCAATCGCTTACATTTGTTCTCACATTACTGCGGGGATGGACTATATCATTACCGTGCATATTTTATTATGGTTAGGTATAAGGCGCTTCGTTCTAAACATTTTAGAACTACTCCCCGAGGGGATAGTCTCTGAACCTTCCCAAAATTGCTTCTGGGCTTGGCTGCTGATTACCCCAATGAGTTGGGGCTTCCAGGCAATTCACCTTATTTTCGACCTGTCTTTCGATCAGGAAGCTGCGTAATACCGTCGTGGATATACCACGAACTCACAGAAGCTTTTGCTTCTTCGGCATAGGTTATGTATTTTATTTTAAATACCCTTTCCACAGGCGACCGCTCTACCGCTGAGCTACACTCGAATATTATTTATTCAAAGATACAGACAGGCGACTTCCGCCAATCTACACTCGAATATTTACTTTTCAATTTACTAGTACTCCACCATTCACGACAATCGGATATGGTATGAAAGAATATACCACTATACGACATAATTCTCAAGCCCCCTTTTAATTGCCCCCTGGTGGGTTACTCGGGTCAATAAGAGGGGCTATGGTGGTTTTTATCTTATTCTTGTGTTTTGTTGTTTTGTTTGCCTTTTTTACCACCTTTTTATTTGTTTTTACAGAAGTTTTTGTGACCGTCTTTTTAGCAGGAGTAGATTTTTGTACAACAGATTTTTTATTTTGTACAGTAGCTTTTGGAGCTGCTTTTTTTGATACAGTAGTAGTTGCGAGAGCCCCAATTGGGTATATATAGGTAGCAATTACAAGGAAAAACATCGCTACGAGAGTACGTTTTTTCATAGATATGTAGTATACTATACTCATATATTCACACAATACGATTTCTTTTTTCTAAAGATACATCTGTATTAATTCCCTATACTATGAAAAAAATCCACCGATTCCTGATAACACAAAATATACCTAGCGAAGGGCTTATCACTATCACCGATCCAGAAGTAGTACATGTAGTCTCTGGCGTGCTTCGCATACAAGCTGGCGAACAAGTTATTTTCTTTACCAATGGATCCCCAGACTTTGTGACCACACTCACTGTCGTGAGCAAAAAGTTTGTATCTGGCGAGGTAGTCTCTGTATTTGGAAATACAGCGATACAAGAAAAAGAAGTAGCTGCAGCAGTTGCGATAACCAAGCAAAACTTTGACACTATAGTGCAAAAGCTCACCGAGCTCGGTGTATCGACTATAGTCCCCCTCCTCACAGATCGCACCGTCAAAAAAGACGCCCGCCTCGATAGACTCCAAAAGATAAGCAATGAAGCCCTCGAGCAATGCGGCGGCAATCGCGTAGTAAAAATACACGAGCCGATGTCGCTCGAAAAAGCACTTGCGGATTTTGCAGACTATACAAAAATAAGCTTCGATACCGTAGAGGCCAACAAAGGTAGCACAGAAACCGATAAGGCAATATTCTTCATCGGCCCCGAAGGCGGCTGGAGCGATATAGAGCGCGAGCTGCTCCACAAAAAGACCGCTGTACTCTCCCTCGGCTCTCGCGTACTCAAAGCAGACACTGCGGCAATAGTCGCTGCGTATGAATTACTTCGCTAATATCTTTGTACAAAAACCCTTTCGATGTATCTCACTCAATCCGTATTTTTTGATAGCGCCTCGGTGCATTTTTGTCCCATAACCTTTGTGAATATCTAGCCCGTACTCGGGGTACTTTTTTGCAATTTTTACCATATATCTATCGCGCGTTACTTTTGCAATAATTGATGCAAGTGAAATTATTTTTTCTTTTTGATCCCCTTTTATTATCGTTTCTTGATTTTCAAACTCTGCAGGCGCATGCAGGCTACCATCGAGCAATACTTTTATTTCTTTTGGGCTAACTTGAGCAGATTTTTGAGAAAATTTTAGCGTGTCGGAGCCCTTTAGGGTAAAGCGCAAAATTTTCTCAGAAATCTGCGATTGTACTTTTTCTAATGCACTATCAAGTGCCTTTTGTATTGCTTTACTTATCCCTATCTTATCTATTTCTTTTGGAGATACAGACTCTACTGCATAGACAATACTTCCCTCCTCCTGCATGAGCTTTGCCATAGCAAACCAATGCTCGCGGTTTTTTTCTGTGAGTTTTTTGGAATCCGTAAGACCCTCGTACTTCGCGAGTTTTTTATAAAAATCTATAGTGCACAATACCGCACACACAGTCACCGGCCCTGCGAGCGGCCCTCGGCCTACTTCGTCTATACCAGCTACATATATACATTTTTGTAAGGCTTTTTTCACCCCTTTACTATATCATGTCAACTGCCACAGACCGCTCGTACTTGGTATACTAGTACCACCTATGGCATTCGTCCACCTCCACACACATTCCCACTATTCTTTCCTTGATGGATTGTCAAAAATCCCCCAGCTTGTAAAGCGAGCAAAAGAGCTCAATATGAATGCCCTCGCCCTCACCGACCACGGCGGCATGTATGGGGCCATAGAGTTCTACAATGCCTGCAAAAAGGCCGAGATAAAGCCTATCATCGGAGTGGAGGCATATATGGCAGAGCGCACACGATTCGACAAAGAAGCCGGCCTCGACAATGCCCGCTACCACCTCACCCTCCTCGCACGCAACAATGTGGGCTACAAAAATTTGATGAAGCTCGTCTCAAAGTCCAACCTCGAAGGCTACTACTACAAGCCTCGCATGGATATGGACCTACTCCGCGAGCACGGCGATGGGCTCATCTGTCTCTCTGGGTGCCCGGGATCACGATTTATAAAATACGTCCGCAATGGCGACCTCGATGCGGCAAAGAAATTACTCGGTGAATATATAGAAATCTTTGGCAAAGAATACGTATTCGTCGAGATCATGATCCACGACGATGTAGAGTGGTACCTCCCGCTCGTACCGACTATTGTGTCTATTGCAAAAGAATTTGACCTACCAATCGTCGGCACCTGGGATTCGCACTATCTCAACAAAGACGATAAAGACGCCCACAATACCCTCCTCGCTATCAATACACAAAATGGCAATTTCAAATTTGGCGGCGACTATTCATTTATTTCTGAAGAAGAAGCCCGCGTTATATTCAAAGATATCCCCGAAGCGATAGACAATACGCAAAAAGTCGCAGACCTCATCGAGGATGTGGCGATAGAGTTTGCCCCATGGCGCTTCCCGGAGTACCCGATCCCCGAAGGTACCAACTACACAGAAGTACTCAAGAAAAATGTCATCGAAGGCTTGCCGGCACTTGGCTATACATACGAAGGCAAAGCAAAAGAGCGTATAGATTTTGAGCTCGATATTATCAATCAAAAAGGCTTCCCCTCGTACTTCCTCGTAGAGGCAGATATCGTGCGAGCTGCACGCCGTATGGGGATCTATACCAATACTCGAGGATCTGCCGCAGGATCTTTTGTCTCATATGCCACAGGCATCACCACGGTAGACCCACTCAAGTACAAGCTCCCCTTTGAACGCTTTCTGAACCCACTTCGCCCGGGTATCCCTGATATCGACCTCGACATCGCAGACAACCGCCGCGACGATTTGATCGGCTATATTCGGCAGACATACGGCCAGGGAGCTGTAGCGCAGATATGTACTTTTGGTACCATGGCAGCGCGTGGTAGTGTGCGTGATGTTGCACGTGCACTCGGGTACCCCTATGCTGTGGGCGACAAGCTTTCAAAGATGATTCCTATGGGTAGCCAGGGCTTCCCGATGACTATCGAGCACGCAATAGAGATAGAGCCTGAGCTCAAAAAAATGTACGACACCGACCAAGGATCAAAAGAGATCATCGACATGGCAAAAAAAATCGAAGGTAACGTGCGCCATATCTCGGTCCACGCCGCTGGTGTAGTGATTGCACCAGTACCGGATATCACCGAATTCACTCCTATCCAGTACGACCCAAAAGGTGAAGAAAAGATCATCACACAGTACTCTATGTTCTCTGGTGGCCGCGATGGTGTGGTCAATCTACCAAAATTCGATATGCTTGGAATCCGCAACTTGCAGTTTATTTCTGGCGCTATAGAGCGTATCAAAAAAATCCGCGGTATCGATATAGATATAGACACAGTACCCCTCGACGACAAAAATGTGTTCGACATGCTCTCTCGTGGCGAGACGGTGGGAGTATTCCAAATGGCGAGTTCTGGTATGACAGCCTACATCAAAGAAATGAAGCCGTCTAAAGTAGAAGACCTCATGGCGATGGTGGCATTGTATCGCCCAGGACCTATGGAAGTTATCCCTGAATACATCCGTCGTAAGCAAAACCCAAAATATATCAACTACCCTGACCCTCGCATGAAAGAAGACCTCGAAGCATCCTACGGGCTCCTCGTATACCAAGACGACGTGTTGATGGCGTCTATCCGGCTCGCAGGTTATACCTGGCTCGATGCAGACAAATTCCGTAAAGCCATGGGAAAAAAGATTCCTGCTGAAATGGCCGAGCAAAAAGAAAAATTCTACAAAGGCTGTAGCGAATATGGCGGCCTCGATATAAAAAAGATAGACGACCTCTGGAAAAAAATAGAACCATTTGCAGCGTACGGTTTTAACAAAGCCCACGCAGCGTCATACGGCCTCGTAGCGTATCGTACAGCGTATTTGAAGGCAAACTATGCTCCAGAGTATCTCAGCGCCTGTATGACCGCAGAATCAGGCGATATCGAGACCTGTAGTGAATACATCGCCGAGGCAAAACGCATGGACTTCACAATCCTCCCTCCAGATGTAAATGAATCTTTTAGTGAATTTACCGTAGTCGTAGAAAACGGCACCCCTACCAAAAAAATCCGCTTTGGGATGAACAATATCAAAAACTTTGGTGAGGAAATCGGTAAAGCTATCATCAAAGAGCGCAAAGAGCGTGGGGCTTTTACCAGTATCGAAAACTTCCTCGAGCGCGTACAGCACCGCAACCTCAACAAAAAATCCCTCAGCGCGCTCATCATGTGTGGCGCGATGGACGCATTTGGTGACCGCAATACCCTCTATGAAAACATGGAGAACCTCCTTTCTTTCCACAAAGGCATCGGTATGTTCAGCAAAGAAAACCAAGGCGGCCTCTTTGACACACTCGCAGACGCCCCAAAAAGTACCCTCCATATGAAAGAGGTCGTCCCTATTGCTCCCAACACCATTCTCGCATGGGAAAAAGAGCTCCTCGGCTTCTATATCTCTGGCCACCCGCTCGATGTATACGAGGACAAAATAGCAAAAGCTGGTAGCACTATTGCAAGTCTCATGGCAAGTGAAGAGAAAAATGTAAAAGGCAAATTCCTCGTTGCCCGTATTGCAAGTGTCAAGCTCATCATCACCAAAGCAAATACCCGTATGGCATTTGTGACTGTCGAAGACAAGACCGGCTCTGTAGAAGGCGTCGTCTTCCCCGAGAAATTCAAAGAAATCGGCAACAAAGTAGTAGAAGGTGCGATAGTCGCTATGCAGTGCAATACCACTATGCGCGACGAACGATTCTCCCTCCAGATAGAAAATATAAAGACTTTTGAGTAATTTGACATATATTTTGTGCGTGATATAGTATAGAAAACTATTTTTATGTACAATGCTAAAACAAGACTTCTTTCAAAAAAAGCAGAAGCCATAGACAATGCATTTTGCAAACTTCAAAATTTTTTAGAAGGTAAAACATCTAAAGAAACATTAGAGATACAAGCTCTTAAAAAAATTATCGGCAACTACAGCATCCAAAACTATGATTGTTATGCTCAGGCCGATCATCTTTTCAAGGTAGACAAAAGAACTTGTATATTCTATAAAGACTTTTCAACAAAAATACAAAATTGGTTGCACAAACTAGTAGGTATTTTTAAAGAGTATGAAGCAAAAAAGAAGTGTACCCCCCTATTGGAGGCTTCTAACAGCACACAATTAGTAATTCAAACAAACACTCCAACCATACAAGACAACCCTCGTATGCGATGGTACTTTGATGATTGTGCTGAAGAAAGAGAAGCTTAAACTTTAAAGTCCTGCAGAAATGCCGGACTTTTTACATACACAAAAACCCCGAGCAATCGGGGTTTTTGTTTGTATATTAGACTGTAATGTTTTCAATCTTTTCCATGATTGCCATCACTTCATCCGCATATGTTGCAACAACAGATGGTGGATTATAAGACTCGAGAATCTGACGATTCGTCTTGCCCGCGTAGAAATATGCAGTGTTTGGGTTATTACCGCCCAAATTTTTTGCAAGTAATTCTATAGCCTGGTCATAACTCTTGAAGTTAATTCTACATGAGCCGAATCCAAAGGCACTATAAGTAACACTTTTACATGCAAACTTACCACCAGTAGACTCACGGACTGATATCGCTGGCATCATACGCCAGTCAACATCATGCTTCTCCGCTTCAAGTACCATTTTCATACCATATCCTTCGAGGGGCATATTATATTTAGCATAATATGCGTCGATTTTCGCAGCGCGCTCCTCACGCAATTGCTGCTCAGGGGATTTGATAGAAGCTACTTCTTTTGCCGCCATAGTCGGGATCTGAGCTACGATAGAACTCATTGACACTGTCATGGTGTTAACCGATAGACTTGTCGCGATCATTGGTACAACGATAAAAGACTTAAATATTGTATTTGTTTTACTCATATGTTCCGGTTTAGCTCCGGAGGAACTTCGTGTCAGCGAATTTCATTTCTAAAGGATTACTCCTTTGAAGCGAAATTCCTTAACCAATGTGGTGTAAGGAATACATATATAATAGCATATTCAGGTTTTATTGTCAATGGTTATACAATGAAAATATGATGTGTCAAATATAAAATACCCTTATAAAATAAGGGTATTTTATGATACATAACTTGACAAATAGTCAAATTTATGTTCTAATTATTATTCGCTTGATCCCCTATTGCCTGGATGATACTTGTAGTCTGATCAGCAAAACGGGTCTCCATCTCGCGGAAGAGCCGAGTCGCCTCTTTCTTATATTCTACAAGGGGTTCTCGCTGTCCGTAGGCACGAAGTCCTACACTTTGACGCATGTGTTCCATAGTATCTATGTGCTCTACCCATAGTAAATCAGATACATAAAGTATAGATCGGCGGACATTGTCCCAAAACGCATCTTCTCCTACGAGGGCGATTTTCTCTAGTGCGAGCTTTTCGAGCATCTCTTTGTCGCCGAGCTCGTAGTAGCTAGTCATAATATGCCCCTGGTCGCCAAAGAGCATAGCTTTGCGGCGACCATAGACTACATCACGCTGATATGAGAGTACAGTATCGTACTCGAGGGTGCTCTTGCGGGCGTCAAAGTGGAACCCTTCGATTTTCTTCTGCGCAGACTCGAGTGCACGAGATACAAAACCGTTCTGTATTGGCATATCCTCTGGCATATTGAGCTTTTCGAGCATGCCTTTCATGCGGTCTGAGCCGAATATACGCATGAGGTCGTCGTCCATAGAGACAAAAAATTGTGTTACCCCTGGGTCTCCCTGGCGACCTGCACGGCCGCGGAGCTGGTTGTCTATGCGGCGAGCTTCATGTCGCTCTGTACCGATCACTGCCAATCCCCCTACTTCTTTTACAAATGCGTGTTCCTCTGGGACCATAGGATTGCCACCAAGTATGATGTCCACCCCACGTCCTGCCATGTTTGTCGCGATCACTACAGACCCTTTGCGGCCTGCTTGGGCGATCACACTTCCCTCTTGCTCGTGGTTTTTTGCATTGAGCACCTGGTGTGGGATACCCTCACGCTTGAGATACGCCGAGAGAAGCTCATTTTTTTCGATAGACACGGTACCTATGAGTACTGGCTGCCCTTTTTCATGGAGCTCTTTTACCTGTTTTGCAATAGCCTTGAACTTTGCTTCTTCATTTATAAAAATCAGATCGGTATTGTCTGTACGTTTGTTTGGATAGTGCGTCGGGATAGATACTACAGAAAGACCATATACTTTGAGGAATTCTTCTTCAGAGGTCTTTGCGGTCCCTGTCATACCAGAGAGTGTCTTGTAGAATTTGAAATAGTTTTGGTATGTAATAGAAGCCACAGATTGTGTTTCTTTTTCGATACGGACCCCTTCTTTTGCTTCTATTGCTTGGTGGAGCCCTTCGCTCCAGCGGCGCCCTGGCTGCATGCGGCCAGTAAATGGGTCGACAATCACAACCTCGCCATCTTTTACTACATAGTCTTTGTCTTTTACAAACAATGCTCGTGCGCGTACTGCAGTCTCAAGGTGGTGCACATATGCGATGCCTTTCTGGGTGTAGAGGTTTTCTATCCCCAAAAGCTTTTCTGCTTTGGTGATACCCTCATCTGTGAGAGAGATTGCTTTGAGCTTTTCGTCTACAGTGTAATCTGTTTCCTGCTCGAGCTGGGAAGCTGCATCGCGAGCACTGGTATACATACTCTCAGAGTCTTGTGTCGCATTTGAAATAATAAGCGGTGTGCGAGATTCGTCTATCAAAATAGAGTCTACTTCGTCCACAATAGCAAAATAATGCCCCCGCTGTACAAGCTCGTCTTTACTCTGTACGAGATTGTCGCGTAGGTAGTCGAAGCCAAATTCACTATTTGTACCGTAGGTGATATCTGCTGCGTACGCATCCTTGCGAGATACTGGGCGGAGCAGCTGCTTTACCACTTGGAATACCCCTTCGTCTGTTTTCTCTTCTACTTCACTTTCATGTGTCGGGTCATAAAGAAATGATGTATATCCTCCATTGAGCACTCCCACAGAAAGCCCGAGAAATGCATACACTGCACCCATCCATGTCGCATCGCGGCGTGCGAGGTAGTCATTCACGGTGACTACGTGTACACCATTGCCGGTGAGTGCCCGCAAATACGCAGGCGCTGTCGCCATGAGAGTCTTTCCTTCACCAGTGCGCATCTCTGCTACCACTCCAGAGTGGAGCGCCATACCCGCCATCATCTGTACATCATAGTGGCGCTTGCCCAGCACTCGAGTAGAGGCTTCACGAACGAGCGCAAAAGCCTCTGGAAGTATCTTGTCCAAGTCTTCACCCTGCACTATACGAGATTTGAAGCTCTCTGTTTCTTTAGGGAAATCAGTATCTAAAAATGCTGCGTATTTTTCCCCCGCTTTTGCTATAGCTGGGAGCTGCTTTTTAAAACCACTTATAGTACCGCGTTCAAATAATTGTTCGAAAAAAGTATTCATATAGGTGCTTATTTTACCACAAAAGACACAAAAATGCACCCCTATTTGGAGTGCATTTTTGTAAGTGAGAATAAGGTGTTAAAAAGAAATTATTTCTTTTTTGCTACCTTTTTTACTGCTTTCTTTGCAACTTTCTTTGCAGTCTTTTTTACTGCTTTCTTTGCAACTTTCTTTACTGCTTTCTTAACAGCTTTTTTTGCTACTTTCTTTTTCATTGCCATAAAAATATTTTTGTTTAAGATTAATAATCATCTGTGATGATCGACCACTTTATTTTGTGATTGAACGCGTTATCACCACATGTATTATTATTATCTCGCATAAAAAATATACATGCAATATTTTTTTGCATGTACCTGTGGATAACTCAACAAAAATATTTTTTTGTATTTTTTATAAATGCAAATAATTTGCATTTATAAATTACTCTGTATACTAAGTTTGTACCCATTACCATGCGAAAGCATGCCTTTGTACGAAGCGACTGTTTCTTTACTTGGATCTTGCACAAGCTTTTTGAGCATTCGCCATTTTGTTGCAGTGCGAAGTACACGATGTTTCGGAAAATGCACCCAGCCGAGAAAATCCACACCCGACGCAAAGGTTTTTATATACACCTTATCTGGATGCAGGCTCAGTTTTAATACATTTTCTAAATACTCCAATAATATCGGGATTAATTTTTCTAGATGTTTTTTATCTCTCGAAAGGAATACAAAATCATCTGCGTATCGTATATAGTTTCTTTCTTTTAATACATGCTTTACATATTGATCAAATTCATTCATATAAATATTTACCAATAGTTGTGAGGTGAGATTGCCAAGCGGGAGTCCGACACCTATCTTCCCCTCGGTATGAAAACTATCAATAATATTCTCTAGTACTGCGAGTGTTCTTGTATCAGCAATATGCTTTGCAAGGATGTTTTTTAAAATCTCATGATCTATACTTGCAAAAAACTTACGTACATCACACTTGAGTACCCAGCAAGTCTTGGTATTATTGCAGGATACGCTCCGGGCAAAATCTTTGAACCTCACTATTGCCTTATGTGTGCCTTTGTTTATACGGCACGAGTATGAATCATATATAAATTTCTTGTCAAAATATGGGTACAGTGCTGTATATAAAAGATGATGCACTACCCTATCTCGCACAAAGGCTTTGTGTATATCTCGTGACTTGGGATCATTTATTTTGAAATGACTATACGTACCATGACTGTATGTCTTGTTTTTTAAAATAGTATGCAATTCACGCAAATTATAATCTAATCGTAGACTATACTCGCTGACATCTTTCTTGTATTTCTTACCCCGGACAAAATCTTGCCATGCGCAATATAGACTCGTGCGCGATATGATACAATCGAAACCATGAATAATACCCCCCCCGCAAAACATTTGGTACAAGTTCGATTGTTGTCCGCACCAAGGACGCCTTTATACTCTGGCACAATATTCTCCCTCATATACCAAAAACTGCACGCTTTGGCACTGGTGCAAGAATTGAAAGCCATTTCTTATATCTTCTTGAATACATATATCAAGCATACTACGCAAAAGGCATAGAAAAAAGTAGTTTTCTTACTAAGGCAATTTTAGAAAATGATATGGTGATTTTTTTACTACAGACTGCACAGGAAGCAAAGCTCATACCAGAAAAACAATATGCGCATCTTGCTGATATGCTTTATGAAATAGGCAAAATGCTGGGCGGATGGAAAAAAGCAATTGATGAAAAATAAAAACAAGCCTGAACAAACAGGCTTGTTTTTATTATGTATATATTTTGTTGCTGAAGCCACGCATTGTCGGCATCGTTCCACGTGTTGTCAGGGTTCACCTGATTCACGTACAAGTTGAGCTTGCCATCGTCATTGCGATTGCAGACAAGCTTGAGAGCTCTTTTGTAAGACACAACATCTGGACCACCTTGTTTCTATTGTGCGTATCACATAAGAAACAATGTATATATTGCGGCAACATACAATTGCACCATTGTGTCTTACCAACAGAATATTTTTTTAAGACACACATACTTCATCTCCTGTATAAGAAACCCAATACAGCTCTCTAAACTATGTGTATATATTCCTCGCCGTAAAGCCATAGCCGTACAAATACCAAAAGAATACCTCCACAGTATAAACAAAAAAACCTAAGCTCCAAAGAGTCTTAGGTTTTAAAAATAAAATGCAAAGCATTACTGTTGCTGAAGCCACGCATCGACGGCACCGTCCCACGCGCGGTCAGGGCTCACCCGACGCACGTACAAGGAGAGCCGGCCACCGTCATAGCGATAGCAGACAAGCTTGAGAGCACCACCTTGACTATCCTTTTCTTCCAAGAAGATAATACGGTAGGTAGAAAGCGTATCAAATGTGCCTTTTTGCAATTCTGCAATAAATGTATCAACTGCACAAGAAAGCGGCATTATGACAGCGGTCTTAAGCATTTCACTTTCTGTAGTACCGTTTTGGGTATCTACCTTTTTCCAATTTCCTTGTGGAGCAGCAATTGTCGATACAGTAGCATTTGGTATCCAATTCATAATATCTGGATCAGTACCCGTAGGTGTATCATAATATAATCTGATACCTTTACTACGAGCAATATCACCAAACTGTGCGAGCTTATCAGTAATTCCTACTGATGTAGATAGGGAATGTTTTTGGACTAGATCTTCTAGCTCTTTGAAAAAAACCATATCATTTGCTTCAAATTTTTGAAGCACTACTTGTGCAAGGTCGTTCTGAATTTGAAACACCCTTAGCGGATTTACGTTTGCCATTTTTTTAATGTATTTTCTTGGTCACTGCCAAGCCAGCTTTGTTTTTGATACAGCATGTATCTTTAAATATATGATAGCATATTTATGTATAAAAGTCAAGTATTTTATTGTGGATCAAATACACTCGGGACAAAAGATTCTCCTGCTATTATTTTTGCAATTTTATACCCGCCATATATAGACGTGAGTATACCGACACCGTTGCAGCCGAGGTTGTACAGTATGCGAGGCGCTGTTTTTTCTCTCCCAACGATACGCATACCACTCTTTGTATACCCCATAAGTCCATGCCAATAAAAATCCATACTCCCCCGCTCGCCAAGTGTTTGCATAGAAAAGGTATCTATCATATCTCGTACACGCATCGGTACACCATGTGTTTTGTCATACTCTGCACTATCTGGTAAAAAATATTCTGGCCCTCCGATACAGAGAAGGTTGTGTTTGCTATGCGTTGCACTACTATATGGCCTACGAGTGACATAAAAATACGGATCTGTTTCCTCGTGTTTTTCTGTATTATAAATACTTGCAAATGGCTGTTTGGTGAGCTCACTCACATATGCACCCATATACCCGACAATACCACTCACCTCTTGATGAAATTGTTTATCGAGCGGTACATCATCTTGTGTCTCTATATGAAATCCTTCAAAACCATTGGTGCACAATACTACCTCTCGTGCATGAATAATATCTCTAGGTGTTTTGATATGTATATACGCATTCCGCGCAAAGACTTCTTCTGCTTTTGTTTCTTCAAAAATACAAAATCTATCAGAAAAATGCCCTAGTAGATATTCTGCAAGCTTCTCTGAAAAAACTGCACTGTTCATACACCCAGAGAGGAATGGCATGGCTGCAATATATGTATTTGCACTGTGCGTTGCTTCGAGTACTCGTGCGATATCTTCTTTGGCAACAATCATATACAAGTCTTTATATATCTCTGGTATATGAATAGATGATGCGTATTCTTTTTCAAGAAGTAATTTACGTACAGTAAGTACTCCACTCTTTGCTCTTATATATAGATCGTCGAGTGCTTGTTCGACTTGTACTTTTGTCACCATACCTTCATACCCAATAAACTCTGAACGCGGTATGTCAATTGCTGTATCTATAAAAATCTTCTCGAGAAGTAGTCGAGACTCCTCTTCTATTGCTTTTTGTGCTGCTATCGCTTTTTCAAAACCAAATTGTCTCACTAAAGCAACAAGTGATTTTTCAAAATAGCTCGTTATCTGGCCAGCATTGTAACCAGTCGCCCCATGAGCAATACGAGATGCCTCGATAAGTAATACGTTTTTTTGTGTCTGGGTCAAAATAAAATACGCTGTCGTAATACCTGAAATACCGCCCCCTACAATACACACATCAACATCTTCTTCTTGGGTATGTGTTACTACTGCACGAGTACGTACAAGCTGCGATAGCCATGGCGATTTGTTCATTGTATATAGTATACAAAAAATCCTAGCATTGTGCTCGCTTGCCAAAAACTGAGATATTCGTATACTGCTCTTGTTGTACCGAATGATCGCGTCCGTCTCCTTTTGGAGTCGTGATGAGGAAAGTCCGAACACACCCATAGCAATATGGAGCCAGGTAGTGGGTAATACCCATCGTACGCAAGTATAGAGGTGCGAGCAGAGACGCTCCTATCGAAAGAGAAGAGCACCCCTCGTGGGTGAGTCTATATGGCAACATGTAGGTTGAAACGGCTAAATCCTTACTCGTGTGCAAGACCGTATTGGCGCAAGCCTTTGTGTCGCTCGAGGGTGATAGTAATATCACTCCCAGATAAATGATCACTAAAACAGAATTCGGCTTACGAGTACAACAATATCAAAAATTCCTAGGCAAGACCTAGGGATTTTTGATTATTATGTTATCCTTCGCAGTTGATACAGATACTATCTTCGCTTCCGGTACTCACTATCGTGATATTGTTTGCTTTCTTTGCCTCATTTTCTTGGAGCTTCTTGCGGCCAAATTGCTGTGCAGCATTCATAGAGTGCTGGTAGTAGAGTGTCTTCACTCCTTTTTCCCATGCATAGAGATAGAGCGAGTTCAATTCTTTTGCAGAGATACTAGGGTCTATCATTATATTGAGCGACTGCGCTTGGTCGATGTATTTCTGGCGATCTGCGGCTTGGTCGATGATAGCTTTTTGATCTATTTCACTAAATGTACGGAATACCTTTTTCTCGTGATCAGTGAGACCTTCGATATGTTGTACTGAGCCATCATTGTCGCGGATACTATCCCAGACATCTTTGGTGTTGAGTCCTTTTTCTTCAAGGAGCTTTTCGAGTGTTGGGTTTTTGATTGTTACCTTCATCTTGTCCACATCCTTTACAAATGCATTACTCATGAGTGGCTCGATACCTTGCGACACCTGCCCCAAGATAAATGCAGACGATGTAGTAGGTGCGATAGCCATGAGGGTAGTATTGCGGCGGCCGTATCCTTTGAGTACTTCTGGCTCGCCATAGTCGATAGCCATTTGAGTCGATGCTTTGTATGCTTTTTCTTTGATGAGTTTGAAGATCTCGTCGTTGAGCTGGGAAGCTTGTGCACTTTCAAAAGGAATATTGTTTTCCTGGAGGAATGTGTGCCAGCCGAGTACACCAAGGCCGAGTGCGCGGTGCTCTTTTGCAAATTTGTGTGCACGCTGCATAAAGTAAAATGCTGATTGCTTTTGTGGATCTGCACTATCGCGATATGTCTCGAGTCGTGCGACAAATTCGCCAATCACTGTGTCGAGGAACATAGCGAGCGTCTCTACCGCATCAGTGTCTTTCCATTCATTGTAGTGGCGGAGGTTGATAGACGAAAGACAACATACAAATGAAATATCGTCTGCAGATGGGAGACAGATTTCAGAGCAGAGGTTGCTACCATGAATGCGCATTTTTTTGTCTCTGTATACGTCTACTGTGTTGTTGTTTACCGTGTCTGAAAAGAGTATATATGGGTAGCCAATCTCAGTGCGGCGCTGGATTATCTTTGCCCAGATTTTGCGCTTTTCTTGATCTCCTCCCACCATATCCTTGAGCCATGCATCTCCTACGGTCACTGCATATGTAGATTCCTGGATTGGGTGGCCTTCTTTACCGATATTCAAAAACTCCTCTATATCACCATGTTCTACTGGGAGATATGGCGCGCAGTGGCCGCGGCGCACTGTCCCCTGACTTACGATATTGATAAGCCCATCGAAGAGCTCCATAAAGTGCACAGAGCCAGATGAGTGGCCATTGCCCTTGATCTCAGCACCACGAGGGCGAAGCCCACCAAAGTATGCAGAGGTGCCGCCACCGTATTTTGTCATCATGCCGATCTCTGCATGAGTGTAGAGGATGCGTGACATATCGTCTGCAACATAACTTCCGAAACAGCTGATTGGAAGCCCACGAGAGTAGCCGTAGTTTGCCCAGATAGGCGTCGCAAGAGAATAAAACCCTCGAGACATATAGTCGTAAAACTTGTCTGCAAAGCCAGGTTTATTGAGCTGCTTTTCTGCTATCTCTGCGATCTCACGAATACGCTCCTCGGCGCTGATGCCACCTACGAGATACCCCTTTGCCAAAAATTTTCTACTGTTTTCATTTAGCCAATACATATGATGTGTTTTCTCTACTATATCTATTAAAAAAGGTCGTCGCTCGTAATACTCTTGCTCTTTTTGTTGTAATTGATAGATTTTTTATTGAAGAAGTCTCCGTGCTTTGTCGCAATAACCTCATCATAAAACCAATCAGATTGCTCGAGGAGTTTTGGATCTGTCTCAAATATCTTTTTGATACCGATACTCTGGAGCGAATTGTTGAATCGCTGTTTGATGAATTCGAGTACTATGTCTTTTGTGATGAATTCGAGCTCTCCTTTTTCAAATATCCACTCTACTACGTCTTTTTCTGACTCAAATGCCTCCTCACACAATTTTGTCACCTGATTTTCAAACTCCGCATCAAACCACTCTGGATTTTCGTGTTTGATTATATTGATCAATTCTATACCAAAGAGTCCATGTATTTGCTCTTCTTTTGAGGTTGCTTCTACTGCATTTGATATCCCCTTGAAAAGGTTCTTGTACTTATTGAAAGACATCATGACAAGGAACTGAGAAAAGAGTGACACATGCTCGATAAAGAGTGAGAACAAGAGAATGGATTGACTATATTCTCTATTGTCTTCACTTCGGGCATTGGATAAAGATTTTTCCAAATAATGCACCCGCTTCATAAGAACCGGTATATCGGTGATATTTTTGAAGGCGTCATTGAGCCCCAATATCTCGAGCAAGTGCGCATATGCATCGGTGTGGCGGACCTCACTCTCTGCAAAGGTTGCCCCTACTGCGCCCACCTCTGGCTTTGGGATTTTTTTGTATACGTCACCCCAAAAGGTCTTTACGGCGACTTCTATCTGCGCGATAGCAAGCATCGTGTTTTTGATAACATTGCGCTCTTTTTCATCTACATTGACTCTAAAATTTTGTACATCACCGACAAAATTGAATTCAGTGTGGATCCAATATGAGTGGCGGACCGCATCTACGTATTCATAGAGCTCTGGGTATTCGTATGGTTTCAAATGAGTACGCTTTTTGAAAATATCTCGGCGGCGCTCTTTGCTCTTTTCTTCACGATAGAGAATATATGACTTTGCTATTTCAAAATCTCCTCGTTTTGCAATCTCTTTTTCGACAATATCCTGGATATCCTCCACACCTGGAATATGCCCTTCATCGTAGGTCGCATTGATTGTTGCCGCTATATTTGCGGTGAGCTTTGCGAGCTCTGTTTCGTCGAGCGGGGCACCGTTTGCGCTATATGCTCTACTAATTGCTGAGGCAATGCGAGATTGATCAAAATCTACTACAGAGCCACTTCTTTTTTTGATCTGTGTGATTGTCATGTGCACACAGTATACAAAAAAAATCTCGCGCAACATACATTTTGCGAGAGATTTGTAGCTCAGAGTATAAAAATTTTTTATTGTAAAGAAGTAAAAACGAGGGAGCCTTTAAAACTAACTTCTTTTAAATTGGAGCTGCGCGCCCTGTACAAAATTGTAGCGGCGTGCATCAAACGCACGTATCTCAAGTACGTACATTGCATTTGTATTTGGATAAAAAACTGTAGGGTATGTTGCTGGCGTAAGATTCTCTGCAATATGCACAATACGGAAATTACTATCGAGCCAGACTATGTCTATATGGTATACCATGTCCTTCATCCAGAAGCCCCAATTGCCAGGTTTTTCAAAAATAAAAAACATACCTGTGTCTGGCGCGAGCGATGGTGTACCAGAAAGGCCCTGCTCGCGCGTAGCGTCTGTTTCTGCGAGCTTTACCGCGATAGTGTGACCTTTGTACTCTATAGATGCAGTAGGTGCAGGAGGAGCTATTTTTTTATTATTAAAAAAGGCCAAAAGCACAAAAGCGGCACTTATGATGCCGATACAGAGTGCCCAAATACAAATCTTTCTAAAATTACGTTTAATCATCTTTCTTTTGTCTCGTCTTACCTAGTATGCACTCATATGATGTGCACAATAGGGTTTGCGTACCGTAACCTTGGTACAAGGAGTGAATATTGAGTCATCCACCAGAACCTTTTGTAGCATCACTGCTATATCAACCGTATCAATCTTTATTCTACTCGAAAGCAGCAATAAAAACATCTCAATTTGAGTTAATCCACGACCAGCTTCCGCTAGCCGTGCCTTGTTACGACTTATTCCCTGTCACCGATCTTACCGTAGTCCCTGCTTGTGCAGAGCCTTCGGGTACTACCGGCTCCCT
>JACCDT011225418.1_pt1 | contig 17847 bp, 31 predicted proteins | sample 7446291 | NCBI WGS metagenome assembly JACCDT01 (sample SAMN15323446, study PRJNA562643) | freshwater metagenome | isolation source: river surface water | place: USA:Blue River Watershed | collected 2017-08-17 | reverse complement strand
TCAGCGGCTTGGGCGGGCTGGTCAGCCGCTCCTTGGGACCGCCACCGCGCACGCGCTCGCCCGGGACCGACATGATGCCGGTCGGGACCGGGGTCTTGGTGGGGCGCGACGCAGCGGGCCGTTGCTCCTGCACATCGATCACCACGGGTGGGCGGCGGGGTCTGACCGGCTCGGCCGCCACGGCCGTGCGCTCGGGCTGCGCTGGGGCCTCGGGGGCGGCCGGCGGGGCCTCCTGGGGCGGCTCGGCGGGCTCGGGCGTGTTCATTTCCTGGGCCTCGATTGAGGCGGCAGGAATGAACATCGGCTCGAGCTCCTGGGGCGGCTCGGCCTGGGGCTCCTCCTGGGGCGGGGCCGCCACCACCTCGCCTGGATCCTCGACCTCGCCGCCGAGCTCGGGGTCCACCTTGATGCCACGCCGAGCCAGGATGGCCGCCCTGATCTTGGAGGGCCGGCCCATGGCACCGTGGCCTCGCGCCAAGAGCGCGGCGTCGGCGGCGCTGGCGTCGATGGTGTTGCCCGGACCGAACAGGTTGGGGGGCAGGACACCCTTGCCGCGCAGGCGGTAGATGGCTTGCGACAGCACCCCGCGCTCCTCGGCATACTTGGTCACCAGGATATGCCCGGGCAGGAACAGCGACTCCGGCTTGCCGGCTTGAACGTCCGCCTGGCGGCGCACCAGCGCTATGTCGGCCTCGAGCCGCCCGATCACCTCCTCGACGTCGACCAGCTTTTCGCGCAGCGCCTGGCGCTCGTCGAACCGGTCGGCCAGGGCGCGATGAAGCTCTGCAAGGGTGGCGGTGGTCATGGTTTCCTCGTGAAGCTGATGGCCACGACTTCGGGATTGTCATCCCACCGCGTGCCGGGCCGGCGGTGGAGGGTTGCCCACAAGCTCTCGAAGCTCGCCACGGGGCATCCGAAGTCGTTCTGGTCCCCACCGTAGCCCCGCCACGTCCCCTCGCCATAGAGGTGAGGATGGTCGCACAGCTGCTCGACCCCCTCGGCCTGGGCGTCCTCCTCGGTCAGGTCTTGCAGCCGTTGGCGGCGCACCTCCACTACCTCGAGGGTCAGGCGGGAGAACTCCCGCGGCATGGCCAAGGCTTTGGCCCAGCGGCGCACGGCTGGTGCGTCCTTGTCGGCCTCGTAGGTGACCCGGAACACCCCGGCCCCCGGCTTGTGGGGGGCGAACAGGTCCGCTTGCGGGTTCACCTTGAAGGGCTCGCGCACCCACAGGCGATCACCGCGCACCAGGCGGCGCCAGTGGGGGGGAATCCAGCCGGCGGGTCTGGGTCTTGGCCCCGGCCAGGATGCGGGTCACCGACCAGGAGGTCATGATGATGGGCCATTCAGCCATAGGTCGCTTCCCTGACCGCTCGGGCCATCTGGGGCAGCAGGACGGCGGCGATCCGGTTGGTGCCACCGCCGCGCATGTTGTGGAGCACCCCCCACCCCAGCCCGTCCGCGAACAGGTCCCAGGTCTTCCACCCGTAGTGGCGGGCCAGGGTGTGGGCCCACGCCTCGGCCGAGGTACGCGGCACCTGGGGCTGTGGCCTGGGCCACGAGGCCGCCGGCTGGGGCCTGGGAGGGGGTTCAGCCGTTGAAGCGTGGCGTCGACCCAGGGGCCCTTTATGAAGCGTGGCGGGTTCGGGCTGGTCCGCCGGGGCATGGCCCTCGCCCTTGTCGCGCATGTGGTCCTTGAGCCCCTGGGGCGACCCTAGAACCTTGCCGCAGGTGCAGCGGCAGACCACCCGCGGCTTAGCCATGGCCCGAGCCGTCCTGCTTGGCCCAGCTGGCGAACCGGTGGAGGCAGCAGGAGCGGGGCCGCCGGGTGGGGCGCTTGGTGTGGGCCTCGTAATGCACCCGCGTGCCGCTCAACAGCCGCGGGTCGGGCTCAATGGCGGTGATCGTGCGGTCCGCCCCGGTCCCTTGGTAGCGCACCCCCACCTGCAAGGTCCGGGGGTTCATAGGGGCATCTCGATGTAGACCATGGGCGTGGGGCGGTTGGAGCTGGGGTTGTAGCGCTCCAGGAGCAGGAGGGGCGGGCCGGCGAGCTGCTCGACCACCCTCCAATCCCAGTCCTCGCATCGACGCTGGGCCACGTGCTCGAGCACGTCCACCCGCCGGTCCCCCCACTCCAGCCCCCCGGGAGGGTAGGTGCTGTGCGGCACCTCCACCAACCGCACGGGGTCGGCCAGGATGGCCTCGGCCTCGGCATGCACGGCCTGTGTCAGGGCCTGGGCCTTGGCGGTCAGCTCCTCGGGCGTCATGCCGGCATCTCCCGCACCCGGAGGTGGACGGGCCACTCGTCGGGGTTGCCGCCCTTGCGGTCCTTGGCCGGAAACGCCCGGGTTCCCGAGAAGTTTGGGTCTGACCGCACCCTATAGAATGGCCTTGCCCCAAGCTGCTTGACGAAGACCGGAACCTTGGCCGCCTGGCACTGGGCCACGAGCTCATCGATCCAGGCCACGTCGCAGGGCCGAGCCCCAGGGCCGCTCTCGCCGCCGGCGATCACCCAGTCCAGGCCGGGCATTTTGAGATCGCGCCGGGTGCGCCAACCGCAATCGCAATCCTCGTCCTTCGGGCATTCCGCGCAAGGCTGGTCTGGCCCCCACAGCCAGGGGCTCAGGTCCACCGGACCCAGGAGCGGCTCGGCCGAGATGAACCGCACGGCCGCGGGCGTCGCCAGCAGCAGGGGAATGCGCTCGTCGGCCGTGGCCTGTTCCTCGACGCTAACGCCGAGCCAGACGTTCGGCAGGGGCCACTCCCACTGCATGGCCTTGCACTGGCCGCTCTCGGTCCACAACCGGTCATTGGACGAATCGGCCAGCCGGTGCGCCTGGAGAAGCGGTTCACAGGCCCGCTCCACTTGCGACCGGCGGGTCTCGCCCATGGTCTCCGCGGGCACCACGAACCCATCGCTAAGGGTGATGGCCGGCGCCGGCTGCCACCGCTCCTGAAACCATGCCAGCATCCGCTGGGGCCGCTTGGTCAGCACCTGGAATTGGTGCTGCGGGGCCAGCGCCATCACCGCGAAGATGCGGTCGATCCAGTCGTCAGGCACGCCCTCGTGGAAGAGGTCGGACATGGAGTTGACAAAGATCCGCCGGGGCCGCTTCCAGCGAAGGGGAAGGTCTGCCACCAAGCCCCCGACCTGATGCACCACACCGGTCCAGCGCGGACCCTTGGGGGTCTTGGTCGCCAGCCCCTCGTAAGGCTGGCCCGGTCCCGAGAACCGGGCGGCCACCGCCTCGGCATAGCATTTGCGGCACCCCTCGCTCACGCGGGTGCAGCCGCGGATCGGGTTCCAGCTGGCGTCCGTCCATTGGATCCCCGTCTTGTCGCCCATCGCTTCACCTCGAGGTGGGCAACCCGGCGCAACAGCTGGGTTGCATGAAGTTGAACGATCTAGTTAGCCAATCCCTGGCGAAGGTCGGCCCGCCAGGAGCGCCACAGGTCCCTGAGCACGCGCTTTTCGGCGTAGCGCTTGGCGGCATTGTGGGCGTGGATTCGCGTCCACTCACGCTGCAGATAGCCAGCCTTTGCATCGAGGTAGAGCTGGCAATACTCGCCTACGGCTATTGTCTCGCCATTCTCGCCCTTGCGCAGTTGGCGCTTCATGATGGCCTCGAACATATTCCACGAGACCGCACGGCGGCTCGGGTTGTAGCCGTGGAGCTGCGCCAACCCGCCGGTCTTCTTTTGCTGTCGCTCACCCTCAATGACCGCCAGCCCCATGCGCTTCCACAGCTTGGAAGGGTTGTCGTACAGGTGGAGCGGGCCCGCCTCGCCAACGATGCGCGCAAAGCTGCGCAGCCCGAGGCCGGGGGTTTGCGTGACAAAGCCTATGCCAGGGAGCCCCTTGGCCAGCTTCTCAATGCGCTTGAGAGCGCCTTCCTCGTAAGCCTCGCAGACCTCGGCCGCGGCGTCGGCGGCCTTGATCATGGCCACAAGATCGGGGTCGCCCTCACCGCGCCGGGCCGCAGCCACGAGCTTGACGGACTCGCGTGTGATCCTAGCACGCTGGGGCTCGGGCAAGCTTAGGTTCCAGCCTAGATATTGGACGCGAACGAACGCCAGCGTCCGGTTGTTCATCGACTTCCTTTGCTTCTCCATGAACACCGCACGGCGGTAGTGCTGGCGAAGCTCGGCGCACACCTCCGCTATCTCGGCAAGGCGGGTGGGGTCGACCAGGAGAGCACCGGCAACTAGGGTGTCACGAGGTCCTTGGCTCTCCTGGTCGATGGGGTCGCCGCCGGCATGACCGGACAGGGTGTCACCATAGCCGTGGCCGGCGGCGATAGGGTCCGACGTCAGGGCAATCCCATTCTGGGGAACACTTTCGCGCTGGCCCTGACTGTCGGAACTGTGGAACTCGTCGAACATGGGAGGCTCCTGGGTTGAGCCGGCACGAGAACCGTGGGTTACAGGTGGGGAATGGCCGGCTCGGGCAGCGTGGGCACGGGTACGCTGGAGGTCAGCTGAGGTATGGCCCACGCTGCCGGAGACGGCGGTATCGGGAGGGGCAAGTTCCGAATGGAGAACGTTGGGAGCGTGGCCCCTCCCGACGGGGCGCCGGCGAGCACCGGCCAATGGGGTGTCACTTCGCCTCTGGCTCGCCGGCAACTTGTCAGGCCTGTTGGGCCCAGAGCTGTTGAGCAACCTTGGCCGTCACGTGGTGCCCCACCACCGCGTCGTCGCTGGGCAGCTTGGCCACCAAGGCGCGCTTGAACTTGCCGTTCCGCTCGTCCACCTCGGCCGCGGCCACGAGCTCGGCCCGGGTCACAATGCCCAGCGGTTTCCCGCCCACCATGTAGCTACCCAGCAGCCCGGTCAGCTCGCGCCGCAGCCGGCGCTTGCCGTCGTCCTGATGGCGATCTTCCGGGGATCTCTCCAGCGCTGCCTTTCCCAGCTCACGGCCGTGGGGGCTCGCCTTCACCAGGCGCAGATAGTCGCCAGCCTTGCGGCTTACGACATCCTCGCCGATCAGCGCGACCAGCAGGTCCGGGTCTGCGCTTACCGCGTCCGTGAAGGCTGCCAAGGCATCGTCCAGACGCCCCTCATGGTCAGCCAGCGTCTCGTGCGCAAGGTCGCGTAGCCGCTCCTGGGGCGTGACGGTCGGCGCTGCACCTTCAACGCCTAGCTCGGTCTGCATGATCAATTCCTTGCGGCTGTGGTTGATCTAGCCGGGTGACCGGCAGGTCCGCGATCCGGCTAGATCATAAGGTTGCATCACGTTGAACCAACCGGGCGGCCTACTGGGCCGGGGCGACCACCTGCCCCGCGGGGACCGTCACCTTGGCCCGCAAGCCGCGGGCGATGGTGCAGGTCTCGCTCTGGGGGTTGTCGGGCTCGGCCATCCGCGCCACGGTGAACCCGGTGCCGCTGGGGTTGACCGCCACCACCACCGCCCAGCCCTCGGCCGTCTTGCCCCAGAACAGGACCTTCTCGCTCTCGGCGCGCAGGTCGGCGCGGTACTGGTCCCAGGGCTGGCAGGTGGGGTCGGGGGCTGCCGCGAGCGCGGTAGCCGCCGGCAACAGCGCCAGGGCTGCGGCAAGGTAGAGGGTCTTCATGGTCATCTCCCGGCGGCCCTCGGCCGCGCTTGGGGTTGCACAAGGGAACTCGATGTCGTGGCCGGCTCAGCCTTGGGCCGGCTCGACCGGCAGCTTGCCCGGCGTCCCCTGGAAGACCTCGACGGCCACCTTGACCAGGGCCAGCGCCGCCTTGGCGAGCTTGATCTGATCCGCCACCCGCTTGGCGTTGTCGCGGTTCATGCGGATGTCGCGCCAGAGCGTGGGGTTCAGGATGGGTGCCACGGTGTCGAACTGGGCCTCGGCCTGGACGAACCGCTCGAGGGTGGGTGCGGCCACGGCCAGCATCAGGACCGCGGCACTCACCGTCTGCATGGCCTCCCGGTGATCTAGGACGGCCTGGGCCTTGGCGTCCTCGGGGGTCACAGCTCGGGGTCCTCGTCCCAAGTCCTTGAAACCCAAGGCGATGCCAACCGCCCGTTGGTGGTCGCTGTTGTCGTCCAGCAGGTGCGGGCTCTCGCCTTCCCCCACCAAGGCGGTCAGGTAGGCGTGGTGCTCCTTGGCCACCTCGTCGTCGCCATAGTCGAAGGCGGCGACCATCAACAGCAGCTCACGGGTCACCTGATCCGCCACGAGGCGTTCGATTGCCTCCTTGCGCTCGTCGAACGTGGTTGTCATCGGTTGATCCTTCGTTGGGGGGTTGGGCACCTTGCCCGGTGACCGCCGGGGGCTTGGGAGGGCTGCGCTTCTCCCGGCGGTCACCGCGCAAGGCGGGAAAGAGCCCCCACCCGGCGAACCGGGCGGGGCAAGGGTCGGAGTGCGAACGGGTCAGGCGACGTGACGGACGGTGACCTCGAAGTGGTCCCCGGGTCCGATCTCGCCGCTGGCGAAGATCGCGATGGTGCGGCGGTCGTCCACGCGGGTGGTGGCCTGTTTGTAGCCAAGCCGCTGGGCCAAGCTGGACTCTGCCTTGTGGAGCGCGATCAGCACAAGGGAGGCCACGGCATCCATGGCTTTGACCGGGCGCTCGGCCATCATCTGCTTGGTGGTCTGCCGGCGAGCCATCAGCGGGCCCCTTCCAGCCGGGCCACCAGGGCCTTGAGCCGGTCCAGGGGCGAGGGCCCGCCGGCGAGGCCGCGCTGGGCCACGTGGCTGCGCACGATGGCCTCGGTGGCGCCCGTCATGCTGTTCAGCAGGAGGTCCGCGGCGTCCGCGAAGTCCCCCACGAAGGTGTCGAAGGGGCCGCATTCCACGGTCGGGTTGCGCCGCTTCAACCGCTGGGCGGTGCCCATGAGCCGGTGCGGGGTGAGGGTGACGCGGGGGGTTATGGAGCCGTCCACGGTGGCCAGGAGCACATAGCCCCCGATGCCCGAGCGGCCCAACGTGGGGTTGCGATTGAGGGCCATCACGCGGCCCTCGCGGTGGCGGTGCCCAGCAGCACCCGCACCGTTTCGGCCGGGAACTTGGTCATCCGCTCCTCGCCCTGGCGCGAGGCCAGGATCGGGAACCGGTCGGCCTTGGGCCGCAGCCCGGCCACCCGGTAGGTGATGCCGCCATAGACGAACTCGCGGCCGAGGTCGGAGGGCTGGAGGCCGTAGCTGCTGGCGTAGGCCTTGAACGCCCGGGCGTCGGTCGTGTCGGCCTGCCCGCTCTCGCCCACCACGGCCAGCTCCAGCTTCACCGTCAGGCTGCCCGCGCCGATGCTGCCGCTCTTGAGGGCCACCTTCATGCCCAGCTCCTGGCTTAGCTCGGCGGCCAGCTTGTCCATGCGCTCCATCAGCAGCTTGGCCGTGACGCGGTTCATCTTGGTGATCTTCATTGTCGCTACTCGGTTCTTGGTGGCGGTGGGGTGGGCCGGGGTTGCCCCCGGCCCTGGCTGCTCAGGCCGTGATCTTGTCCATGAAGGCGCCAACCCGGCGCTCGACGGTCATCCGCTCGTCGCTGAACTCGATATCCCGGGTCCAGGCGGTCACGCGCTGGGAGAGGTCCCAGGCATTCAGCGAGGGCTCGCTGCTGGCGCCCTGGCCGTCCGGGTCGGTGGCCAGGATCGACTTCGCCACCTTCTGGGTGAACCCCAGCTTTTCGGTGAGGAACGTCATCTGCTCCTCGTTCTCGTCGGTGTGCTCGAAGGTGATCGCGCGGGCCGCCTTGACCGCCTCGATGGTGCGGGTAGTGGCCGAGGTGGCGAACGCCTCCAGCGTGGGGGCCATCTCCTCCAGGAACCGCTCGGGGGCCCCGCTGCTGTGCCGGATGGTGATGGTGGAGGTGTTCTCCACACCCCAGAGGTTCCGGTTTTCGCAACAGGCCCGGAACAGCCACGTGGTCACCCCGAAGGTCTTGCTGCCTACCTCGCTGTTCCACGCTGCAATGCCGCGCATGAGCAGGTCGGGGGCACCGTTGGCCAGCTTGCCCACCTCGATGGGGTGGTCGGGGTCCGTCAGGAAGACGAACAGGTCGCGGTCGCTGGCATAGAGGGTGGGGTCGCCCAGGTTGGCCGGGTCGTATTCCATGGTGGACCAGTTGATCTTGCCCGGGATGCGCCACCGCCCGGTCAGGCCGTCGCCGGCCACCCGGATCAGCTGCTCGGCCACGTCGTGGTCGAAGATGCGGCCATACTTGGGCGAGGTGACACCGCGCAGGGTGGTGTGGTCCCCGTCCTCCATGGCGTAGAGGCTGACACCGCCGTCCCGGTTGGCGAGGCCGTCCGCAAGGCAGGCGGCGGCCAGCTCGTGCGAGCCGCGCTCGGCCAGGGTGCGGGCATACTGCCGCGGCACGCCGGCGAGGCTGGCCAGGCTGTCGAACCCGTAGGGCGAGGGGATGAAGCCGCCGATCTCGGGGGCGTCGAAGGTGATCGCGTCCTCGGTGGCGTCGATCAGGATGCTGGACGGCGCCACGTCGATGGCGCGGCTCTTGTCGGCCCAGGTCTTCACCTGATCGCGCAGGGCGTAGAGGTTGGGAAAGCGCTGGTCGGCGGGGCGGCTCGCCCACTGGGCGTTCACGGTGCCGTCGCGGGTGCCGCGGCTGATGTCGATCTGGTGTGCCATGGTCGCTACTCCGTTCGGTTCTGGTCTTCGGGGTTCAGCTTCGTGCAACCCCATGCCCAGGAACCTCACACCGAGCGCCGCGTGGGTCAAGCACCTTTTAGCAACGTCGTTTAACTTTTTGTACTTCTTTCGACGAGGCGACGGGGGTCCTGCCACCCCCGCCCACCTATGCGGCCCAGGCGAGCTTCCTGGCCGCGTCGATTGCCTCGTCTCGGGTGGTGCAGGGGCCGACCCACTCGATGCCGCGGCTGGCCCACCACATACCCATGTCGTCGCGCGCCACCTTGTGGGCCGGGTCGGGTAACCGGCCGGTGGTCGCGTCAAGCTCCGGGCGCTCGCGATCATCGAGCGCTGCCGGGTCGTTCCCGGCGCCGCCCACTTAGGCGGCGGCGGTCTGCGGCTGGAGCTGGGTCGCTACCTTGGCAATGGCAAAGCGGATCGCGTCGCTCTTGCTGGTCTTCACCCCTGGCATGGCCATGTGCGCCATGATGACTTCCAGCTGGGCCTCGACCTCCTTGGTGATCTTGAGCCCGGTGGAGATGTTCTTGCGAGCCGGCGGCTCGGGGACGGGAGGTGTGGCGGCCTTACGCCTCATGGCCAAGTTCCTTGTTCAACTGTTGCGTACGAGGTTCAAAAACTGGGCTTGCAGGGCGTCGCTGTCTTTGAAACAGCCGCTCCACCACACCGACGTCATGGCATGTTCGGAGCGCACGCCACGGGTAACCATGCAAAGATGTTCCCCCGTCGCGCATACCCCCACGTCTTGTGACCCGGTGAGGTCTACCATCTCCTGCCCAATACCGGAGACGAGCCGTTCTTGCAGTTGCAGTCGATGTGCGTGCTTTTGTGCGACCCTTCCGAACTTCGACAAGCCGAGAACCGTCCCGCTTGGTCGATAAACTATAGCAACCCTGGCGCTAAAGGGAAGAAGATGATGCTCACAGAGCGACCAAACCGGCATGCGTGCAACCACGACGAGCCCTGCGCTGTCGGTGGCTTCGAACGTCGTCCCCAGGTTGCCGGGGTCGTAGGCCAGGAACTCCCCCCACCACTTGGCCACCCGGCGCGGGGTGTCCTTGATGCCCGGCCGGTCGGGGTCCTCGCCCAGTAGCCTCAACAGCTGGCGAACGGTGGCCTCGATCTCGGCCCGGTTGGCGATGGCGGGGTGGGTCATGGAACGTCCAGGTACTTGTGAAGCTGGGCGCTGACCCGGTAGCCGAACCGCATGGCGGCCTCGATCACTACCGCGGTGGCCTTGGGGCTCTGGGAGAGCGGCTGGAGGCTGATGCGGGTCAGGTCCAGCGGCAGCCGGCGCCGGTCCAGCAGCCGGCGCAGCCGTTCCACGTCCTCGAGCTTGCCCACCGGGTGCTTGATCTCGTCGGCCCGGTTGACCAGCGAGGGGAGCACCTCGCGGCCCCCCTGGCATGTCCAGCTTGGGCGACAACGTGACCCAGGCCCGGGGCGAGGCCTCCAGGGCGTGGGTGCCGCTGGTCTCGATCTGGACGCGGAACCCACCGCCCTCGAGCTCGTCGCACAGGCGGTGCAGGGGGTGCATGGCCGGCTCGCCGCCGGTCACCACGACGTGCTCGATCCCGTGGCCGGCCAGCAGCAGCACCCGCGCGGCGATCTCCTTTGGCTCAAGGCGCGCCCATGTGCGGGCCCCGTTCCGCGGGCCGTTCAGCAGCTGGTCGGCCGGCAGCTGGGCGTCGGCGCCGAGGTCCCATGTGTGCTTGGTGTCGCACCACGGGCACCCAACGTCACAGCCCTGGAGCCGCACGAACACCGCGGGCACCCCCTGCCACCAGCCCTCGCCCTGGATGGTGGCGAACACCTCATTGACCGGCAGCATCAGGGGTGCCCTTCGAAGGTGGCGGTGCAGGTGGTGGTCTCCCACACCGTCACCGAGGCCAGCTTCATGACGTCGCCATAGGCCAGCGCCAGCTTGCGCGCGATCTGGCCGTGCCAGTGGCGGGCCAGCTCCTCGGCCGTGGGGATGCAGGGCAGGATGACCAGCTCGCCCACGTCGGCCAGCCCCACCCGCGCGTCCGCCTGGCCGGCGGCCATGGCGGCCCGGCAGTCGGCCAGGAGCTCGGCCCCGAGCAGCCGGGCGGCCAGGGGGTCCTCGACCCACAGGAGGCAGGTATGGTCGCAGCGCAGGTCCACCACCTCGGTCAGGGCCTGCTTGATGTGGGCGAAGTCGATCACCATGCCGGCGCTGGAGCCCTGTGCCTGCAACGGCCCCTCGACCGCGGCCTCGACCTTGTAACGGTGGCCGTGGAGGCTCCTGCACTTGCTGGTGTGGAGCGGCACCCGGTGCGCCGCATCGATCTCGATGAATTTCGTGGTACGAAACCGCACGGTTGCACCCTGCTTGACACGTGGCGCAGCCCTGGTGACCATCGGGCTGCTGAGTTCAACCACTTACAACGGTCAAGCGGCGATGTTCAACAATATCCCGGTATGGGGTTCCTTCTCCCCCGCCGACCAGATCGACCTTTCACGGGCGGACGACGTGGCCCGCACCTTCATCCAGGACCGGCCCGAGCTTGGCACGGCCGAGGAGGCGCTGGTCACCACCCATGGCATCGCCTATGCGCTGAGCAGCGGTGGCACCCTGCTGGTAGGCCCCACCCTGGTGGGCGAGCTGGTGGACCCCGAGGGGCTGGTGCCCATCAGCGAGTAGGGCTTAGGCCCGGGTGATCTCGACCCGGGCCCCCGCCTCCCCGTCCTCGTCCACCTCCACCGCGGCCGAGGCCTTGGGCCAGCAGTCGGCCACCCAGGACAAGAGCCGGCGGGCCATGGCCTCGCAGCTGAGCCCCTCGCTTGCGGCCTCGTCCAAGATCGTGCCGAACCGCAGCTTGGCGGCCTCGATCAGGTCGTGGAACTCCACCTGCCGGTCGTCGTGGGTGACGTCGAGCTCCAGCCGCACGTTGAAGGTGTGGCGGTGCAGCTGGGCGAGGTAGGCCCGGCGCTGGCTGGCCCCCTTCCAGAAGTGGAAGCCGGTCATGGCGAACCGGACCCAGATGCGGGCCGGGGCCTGGGCGACTTGCTCGTTCATGGCTTGAACCTGCTCCCGGTAAGCTCGGCCACGCGGGCCAGCCCGTTGCGCCAGTTGATCATTTCCATCTCGCTGTTCATGGCGCTGAGCTTGGTGGCCCGGGCGGCCCCCACGTCGTCGTCCCTGTCCGAGCCCAGCACATAGTTGAACCCGTCCCCCAGCTTGTCGATGGCCTTGCCCATGGTGCGCAGCACGATGCCCGTAGGCCAGCGGAGGGCCTGGAGCCACGTGGAGGAGTCGGCCGAGTTGGGGGGCAGGGCATACATGCGCTGGTCGGGGGTGTAGCCCAGGCAGTGGATCCACAAGTTCGGGTAGCGCTGCTTGCGCTCCCACATGGTGTGGATCAGCCGCAGCCGTTCCCGCTGCTCGGCCTGCACGATGTTGCCGAAGCAGATGCGGTCGTAGGACCGGGCGAGCTCGTCGAAATAGTCCCAGCCGTCATTGAGCGGGTGATAGACCGGGATGGGCCTGAGCCCCATGGCCTCGAGGCGGGCGCGGGTGCGGATCTTGTTCTCCCGGCCGCCCTGGTCAAGCTCGATGTAGCCCCACAGCCGGCTCTCGTGGGCCTTGCACAAGCGCACGTAGCGCTCAAACAGGTCGTCGAAGCCGTCGATCTCCTCCGGGGCCAGCGCCAGGGCCTCGTCCATGGTGGTGCCGTGGGCCCGGGCGTGCTCGTTGGTGAGGTTGAAGATGCCGGAATCGAGGAACACGGTGCGGCCCAGGTCCAGCCACTCGCGCAGGTACTCCTCGCCCTTGGGCCCCTCGAGTTCGTTGATGGCGATCAAGAGGCACTGGGTGACCTCGGCCGCGTTGCGCAGCCGGCCGGTGTTGGCCGCCAGGAAGTAGGTCGGCCCCTCCTTGGGGTTCCAGTTCCCCCCGGTGTGCTTCACGCCGGGCTCTCCGGGGTGGGCGGTTGCTCGGGAGGCAACAGGTCACCCAGGAGGGACGCGCGCACTGACTGGTAGGCGTCCACGTAGCACCGGGCGATCAGGTTTTCTTGTGGGTCCTTGGTCTCCCTGACCTTGGCCCGCCAGTTGGTGATGGCGCGGTCCAGGTAGGTGCGCAGGTCGGGCCACTGGCTGGTGGCCTCGGGAGCGTTCACCCCAGGCACCAGCACGGCGCCGAACAGCTGGTACCGCGCCACCTGCAGCGCCTGAAGCCACAACGCGGCCTCGGCCCTGGTAGGCCCCTGGCCGCTGCCGGCGACCTCGCCGCACCACGTTATGGCCATGTCGAAGGTGTCGCGCAGGTGCTCCACGACCCCGGGCATGACGGTCGGCGGCGGGGCGGCCGAGCGGGGCGGCTCGGGCGGCAGGTCCGGAGCCTTGCACGCCATCGTGCGCTGCCACTCCTGCATGGCCCTGATCTGGTGCCAGACGGCCAGGGCAAGCTCCTCGCTGGCCGCTGGGTCCTTGGACAGCTGGAGCAGGTAGTAGGCCAGCACCTTGGGGGCGTGGATGTCCTGGGCGCGGAACAGCATCACGGGCTCGCCCTGGGGAATGGCGCCGGCCAAGTCCACGATGCGGCCCTGGTAGTCTTCCCGGGCGTGCTTCACTCCTTGGCCTCCCCACCACGCCGGGCAAAGGGGTTCCAGCCCCGGCTATCGTGAAGGTTCCACCCCTCGCGCTTCCGTTCGGTGCCGTCGCCAAGGTCGAACTCCGGCATCTCGTCGGCCAATGCCTGGTCGAGTTCCGCCTTCTGGTGCTGGGCCTGCTCGGCCAGCAGCTCGGCCTCGCGGCGGGCCTCCTGCTCCTTGGCCACCTTGCGCAGCAGGTGCTCCACCCCACCCGTCGCACTTGGGTGGTTGGCCATCTCGCGCAGCTGGGCGGGGTCGCCCTGGGTGATGTGCATGTAGAACGCCACCACCTTGGCCGCCCAGACTGCCGGATGACTGAACCCGGCTATCAGCGTGCGATAGTCCGCACACAGCTCCACGCCCAACACCTCGAGCGCTGGCACGGTGACGGCAGTGCCATAGTCGTCCGCAATGGTCAGGACCCTGGCACCACCCTCCAATCGGCCGCTGGCGGTGGCGTGGACCTCCTTGGCCTTGGCCCTCGTGGCGTAGCGAAGGGTAAAGAGGACCCCGGACTTGGTGCGGACCTGGACCTCGCCATAGGTGGGCAGCCCGTCCCCCTGGTAGGCCAGCGCTCGGTCAAGCTGGGCGGTCAGGTTTTCGTTCATGAGCCGGTTACCTTTTGTGCAACATGGTTGTTCAAGGTCGCTTGACGATACCGCCGGCAGGTTGGGCCGTCGACCCTAGTGCCGGCGTTTGAGGTGGCCGCCCCGGCGGGGTGGCCGTTGACGCTAAAGCGGGGCCAGGGCCGGCCGGCGGCCGATGGCCCACAGCACCCCGGCGGCGATCACGCTGGCGTACAGCTTGGCCACCACGATCCCGGCCAGGAGCGCAAGGCTACCGAAGGCCAGCCACAGGAAGACGATGGAATCGACGACGGCACCCACGGCCCCGCTGGCCAGCACCGCCCGCGGCCGTCCGCTGCGCCGTAGCCGGTCATAGACGAAGAAGTCGAATGCCTCGGCCAACAGGTAGGCGCTGGCGCTGGCGATGGCCAAGGCCGGTGGAGCCACGGTGAAGGCGAGCGCGGCGCCGATCAGGATGCAGACCACCACCCAGCCGCGGCCCTCGAGCTCGTGCACGAGGTCGCGCAGCACCAAGGACGGCCCGATGAACAGGAGCGAGCCCGATGGGGCGTCCAACCCGAACCCCACCGGGAGCAGGCAGGGTCCGTCCGGAATGCAGGTGGTTCCGATGTTGGCGATGGCCCAGTTGGCCCCGGGCACGCACAAGACGAAGGCGGCGGCAATCGCCAGGGAGAGGTAGAGCGAGCGCGGCATGGTTCCTCCTTACGCGCATGAGGCGCAGCACCGGCTCGCGCCAGCCCTGCACCCGGTGAAACTAGGGGCTGGCCTCGATCATGGCCTTGGCGCAGTCGGGGCAGACCACGAACCCGCGGGCGTCCCAGCCCCATCCCTGGGCCTCCCAGGCGGCCCCCTGCTCGAGGATTCGGTCAAGGGTGCAGGCAGCCGCGACCTTGGCGCCGCACCCGCACTGGCGGCCCAGCGTGGGCACGGGCGGGCGCCCGGCCTGGCGGGGGTCCTCGAGCTGTAGCTGCTGCTGGGTCACGTAGGCGCTCCCAGGACCGGGACGCAGACCACGGCCTGCACCACCTTGGGCGGGGGATGGTCGCGCAGCGCGTCGCGTCCGAACTGGGGATACTGGGTGGCGCACTCCCAGTTCAGCACCGGGGCCGGGTAGAGCAGCGCGCGCTCGCAGCTGTCCCCCAGGCACCACACTACGAACACCCACATGAGCGAGGGGCTCATGGGTTGATCCTCTCCACGCTTTGCCGGCCGTTGATCTCGGCCCAGCGGTCGATGATGTGGCCGGCGATGAAGGTGTCCGGCTGGACCAGCACCAGGGTGCGGGTCTTGGCCTTCTCGCCCAGCGCCACCCAGGGGCCCGGGTAGGGGATGAACAGGTCGTCGGGGTGGCGCAGCAGGGTGGTCCACAGCTGCCAATCCTCGTGGGGGCAGGCGCAGGCCAGCGCGTGGATGCCCAGGCGCCACACCTCGTGCAGCTGAACCGCGGTCTTGGGCTCCCCGATCACCACCTCGGTGAGCTTGAGCAGCGACCCCTTGTCCTCGGGCTGCCCACTGCCCGGGCCGCCGCCCTCGCCACCTTGGCCGTCGCCTTCGCCTTGTGGTGACGGCAGGGCGAGCGCATCGATCTCGGGCAGGGTCCAGCCGGTCAGCTCGAGGTCCACCCCGGCCACGCGCAGCTCTTCGAACTCGAGCTTGAGGAGGTCGGTGTCCCAGTCCACCCACTCGGCGGACTTGTTCATGGCGATGCGCAGCGCCTTGATCTGGGCATCGCTGAGGTGGCTGACGTCGGCCGTGGGGACCTCGGTCTTGTCCAGCTTGATGGCCCCGAGGCGGCGCAGGTGGCCGTCCACCACCTGCTTGCCCTTGACCAGGATCACCCCGAGGAAACCGAACTCGGCGATGAGCGCAGCCACCCGGTCCACGTCCCCCTCGGTGATCTTCCTGGGGTTCCTTATGTACGGAACTAAATCACGCGGGTCTTGATACTTGATTTCTAACCTGTATTCCGAGGCCAAGCTCATGGATGCACCGCAGACTGAAGATGGCGCCAACCGGTTCCGTTAACCACATCACTCATTGTTGAGCGGTCTACCCCATATCTACTTGCCAGTTCGGTGATCTCGCCTCTTTTGCCGGTGTAGGCCCGGCGGATAGCGAGCACGTCGTCGTCGGTTAGCTTGGCCTTGTGGTGGGCCGTGCCCTTGAGGGACGGCCGGGTGTAATAGGTGCCGTGATCGCGCTTGTGCTGCTCGTTCTCGGCGTGGGTTGCCCACACTAGGTTGCCCGGCTGGTTATTGCCGGGGTTGCCGTCCCTGTGAGCCACCTCGTGCAACGCGCTCGGCGGCTCCCCGTGGAATGCAAGGGCCACGAGACGCTGGACGTACGCCTTGACCTTCTTCCCCAGCGACACCTGATGGTAGCCGTTGGGCATCCGATAGGGCGCCAGCACCACAGGCTGCAACCGCCGCTCGTAGGTCGTGCCGTTGGGCAAAGGCACAACCTGGGTTCGCGCAACCGACCTAATCCTGCCCAGGCAGGACGCCTCGTAGTCTGGGGCGCCCGGGATGGGGCGCCACTCCTCGGCCACGCTCATGCTCGGGCCTTGAGCACGAAGGCCCGGGGGCGGCCTTGCTCGATCTTGGCGGCCACCGCCGCCGGGTCCCGCCCACCCCAGGCCTGGACATAGTGCGGCCCGCACCACGCCTGGCCGGGCAGGCAGGTGGCGCCGCAGACCTCCTCGTCGCCGACCTTGCCGACAACGTCCTTGTCATACCGGCCGCCGCCCCATTGGCAGCAGCCCGAGACGATGGCTTCGGAACGTTTCACGGCTTGGCTCCAGCTTTGGCGCGGGCGCCCCTGTGGCAGCCCACGGTGTTGGCGGGCCGCACGTGGCGCACGAAGTTGCGCCGGCGACGGCCTCTGTTCTTGATCCCGGTGCGCTTGCCGTCGTTGGCGGCCTGGGGGGCCGGCTTGACCTTGCTGCACACCGGGCAGGTCCAGTCCTGGGTGTCCTCGCGGTGGTGCCAGCCCACGGTGACCAGCACCTCCAAGAAGCCCGGGAGCACGGACGTGGGCACGTCCCAGGTCCGCCAGTCGCCGCAGCACGCGCAGGTGTGCTTGACCTCGTGGGTTCTCATGGCCGGCGGCTCTGGGCGCGGCGGGCCAGATCGCGCTCGGGGCGACGGTCCGCCTGGGCGATCCCGCGGCCGAGGCCGATCCCCACCGCCAGGGCACCGGCCAGCCATGCACCACCGATCAGCACCACGGCACTGACCGATTGCGAAACGCTGAACATCATCGCTACCAGTTGCTCGTTCATGGAGGCTTGCTCCAGCTTGGCCCCAGCCCTCGGGGCATGTTGCGTCGGTAAACCTAAAGGTTGCAAGATGTTTAACTTGCCCGGCGCGGGATGCCCAGGCGGCGGGCCGATTCCCGCACCTCGTCGTCGGTGGCGGGCTTGAACACGACGGGCAGCGGCCGGGTCTGGGGAATCGGCGTCCCGCGGATGTGGTTCAGGATGGCCATGAACGGGTTGCCCGTGGCTTGCTCCACGACCGGCCGGGCGGCCATGGCCTGCGCCCGCTCGCGCTCGAGCCTGGCCGCAACGTGCTCGGGCAACAGGCTGATGACCGTGGCCTCGAGCCCTTGAAGCTCCTCGCGGTTGGGGGTCTGGAACGGGTGGCTGGCGAACAGGCGGGCGTTGATCGGGCGCCAATAGAGGGCCAGGGTCCTGGCCGCCTCATGGCCCCCCGGGGCCCGCAGCACCTCCACGAACGCCGCCCGTATGGCGTTGCTGACCCAGCCCAGGGAGCGGTTGACCAGCTTGGCCACGTCCTCGGCCGTGGGTGGGCCCTCCAGCTGGGGGGCCTGCACCTGCAACAGCCGGGCGTGCTCGCCCACCGCGGTCAGCAAGGTGTGCAGCCGGGGGAAGAAATCGCTGGACCGGGCCAGCTCCTCGCACGCCCGCTCCACGGCCTCGACCGGGTAGACCGACACCTCGCGCACGAGCTCGGCGTTGGTCAGCACGTCAACGGGCTGCGTTCCTGGCGGGGGCGCTGTAAGCGAGCGTAAGCGTGCCAGGGCCGCGTTGATCCGG
>JACCDT011996576.1_pt1 | contig 17850 bp, 21 predicted proteins | sample 7446291 | NCBI WGS metagenome assembly JACCDT01 (sample SAMN15323446, study PRJNA562643) | freshwater metagenome | isolation source: river surface water | place: USA:Blue River Watershed | collected 2017-08-17 | reverse complement strand
GAGCAATCGAATCTCTGAAAGAGTTCATGGCTCGTGGTGGGGATGTGAATATAGTAGATACTGGCTCAACAGATGGGACAGCAGAGCTTGCTGAGTCTCTTGGTGTTCGAGTAAAAAGAGTGGGAGAGATTTATCGTCACGTCATTACAGAAGAAGAAGCAAAAGCTATCAACGATAGATTTATTGTCGGAAGTGAAATACCAGTAGTAAATGCAGGTGAAGCGTATTTTGATTTTGCTTCAGCTCGTAATGAAGCTAATGATATGGCTGATTGTGACATGGTATGTACGATGGATTGTGATGAAATTCTTACTCGTTTCAATATCGATGCAATCGATGAATACATTCGACAGGGCTACACTCAATTTGAGTACAATTTTGTATTCTCTCACCTCCCAGACGGAACAGAGCTTGTGAAGTTTATTCAGAGCAAGTTTTACAATAGAAAGATTAATCGTTGGGTTGGAATCATTCATGAGATGGTTACAAATATCGACCCAATGAATCCTTCAAAGATACGACTACTTACTGAAGATGAGTTCAAGCTCGAGCACTGGCAAAACGAAGAAACAAATAGAACAGGATACCTACGAGGTCTTGCAGTAGATTGTTTTAATCATCAAGATAAGGACAGAAATTCTCATTATTTTGCTAGGGAGCTTTGGTGGAATGGTCGTCCGTGGTCAGCAGCGAAAGAGTTCGAAAGACATATCGCTATGGATAGATGGCCAGCAGAGAAAGCAGAGTCAATGCTCTTTCTTTCTGATATTTGCGGGGCTATGTCCGGAGTGGAAAAGGACCGAGAAAAAGAACTGCTTGAAAAGCAGTTGTATTGGGCACATAGAGCCGTAGATACTGAGCCAAACAGACGAGAAGGACTTATGAAACTAGCTCAGATATACCAGAGAAGAAATCAGCCAATACCAGCTAATTTCTACGCTACAGCAGCCCTAGAGCTTCCGTGGTATCCTTTCTACGGAGCAAACGTCCGTTTCTATACCAATGAACCCCACGAGATACTCTATTGGGCAAAAGGATGGCTTGGAGACATCGAGGGAGCAAAGAAGCACCTTATGAAGTGCCTCGAGTTCCAGAGAGAAAATCCTTTCTATCTTAGGGATACTCAGTTCTACTTCGATTACGCTGCGAACTCTATCCCCGGCTGGATGTCATTTAAAGAGCAACTATTCCTATACGAATCAGCAAAGATGATGGACTCTGTTATCGAGCTTGGTTCTTGGAAAGGAAAGTCTACTCACGCTCTTTGCTCATCAGGGTGCCGTTCAGTCGTTGCTATCGATACTTGGAAAGGTTCTCAATTCGAACCAGAAGCTCATGCTGAAGCTGCGACTGGTTCAGTGCTTGAAGAGTTCAAAAAGAATGTAGGTCACTTTAAAAACTTAACTTGGATTCAAAAAGACATTAATGAAGCTGTTGAGCAAACCACTGATGGTGCTGCGGATATGATTTTTATTGATGCAGGGCATACTGAGGAAGAGGTTCGTAATGACATAATTAAATGGCTACCAAAAGCCAAAATTATGATATGTGGTCATGATTATTGTCCTGGTTGGCCCGGAGTAATGAACGCTGTAGATTCTCTGTTAGGTGGACCTGACGAATTATACGACACGATTTGGGTAAAATGGCTTGTTTAAAGTTAAAATATAGTATATACTTTAGAAATGCCTTACTTAAAAAAAGAAGATAAACAAAAGAACGGTAAAGAATATAGGATGAAAAATATTAAAAGAATAAAAGAAAATCATCGAAAAGATTACATCAAAAATAGAGAAAGATATATTCTGTATAATAAAGAATATGCAAAAAAAAGAATGTTAGAAAATCCTGAGCATGTTCGAAAGTTAGCAAGAGCAAGATTGGCACGATATCACAAAACACCTAAAGGAATATATAAGTTATTAAAATATCGTTCACAAAAAAACAAAAGGTCTATTCTATCTCAAGATGAATTTATAAAATGGTATAATAAACAAGATAAAATTTGTTTCTACTGCCACATTCCTGAATCTCTTGTTGGTTATATAAAAAATAAAAATGGTAGAAATAGATTATCAATAGAAAGACTTGATTGGAACAAAGGTTATGAGAAAAATAATATGTGTCTTGCATGTTTTACTTGTAATTGTGTGAAGAACACAGTATTTGATTCTGTAACTATGAAAAAATTAGCAATTAAATTTATAAAACCACTATGGCACTCAAACATAAAACATTAGTATCAGTTGTTATCCCTACACTGGGACGACCAGAAAAACTTAGAAGATTGCTTCAGAGTATAAAAGATAATGCTGGATGGGATAATTATGAAATTATTGTAAAAGAAGACCAAATGCCCCCAAACAATGTTGGAGCACCTACGATACTTAAAAGATGTGTTGATGAATCAAAAGGAGAGCTGGTGATGTTTTTGGGTAATGATTGCGTGATGCAACCAAATTGTATAAGAGAAGCTGTTTTTGCAATGAAAAGAGCTTTTCCCGATATGGACGGTATGGTAGGACTCAACGATGAGTTCTGGCAAGGAGACAAAGGACATGTTTCTCCACACTGGTTAGCTTCGAAGAAATTACTTGCATGGCTACCGGGTGGAAACTTCTTTGAAACCGAGTTTTACCACACAGGGGTCGATAACATTCTTCAGGCTCAATGCGAACGAGCTGGAAAATATGTATGGGAACCACGGGCTAAAATCTTCCACGACCATCCTATGGTTTACCAATACAAAAAGGAGAATGATGCTTTATACGACCAAGCCTATTCAGGACCTCGAAAGCAACACGATGACGAACTTTACGAGAAGAGAATGAAAGAGCTTGGACTTGAAAATAGAAAATTCTAATGATTCCAAAAAGAATTATTACAATTTGGCTCTCTGAAGACCCGACTCCCAAGCTTGTAAACAAATGCAATGCTTCAAAGAATAAGTTCGCTTTGGAGAATGGTTACACTCACATTCTTATTACTTTGGACAATGTATATCGTGGTTCAGAGTATGTGAACAAGTGTCTTGAGATGAAGGATTGGGTTCGAGCAGCCGACTATTTGAGACTTCATTACCTCAATGAAGACGGTGGGATTTACCTCGATGCGGATGCCGAAATTATCGGAAACTTCGAAGGGAAACACGGCTCGAGAATGTTCGTGTTTACAGAGGGAAGCGGATACATCAACAATGGGTATATTGGTTCAGAAGCGAGCCACCCTTTTCTCCGATACGTTTTGAACACAATAGAGCATAGTTTCCGCTTCGACCAGAATCTTTTCTGGACCGGAATGCAGTTCTTTGCCGAGTCATATTACATTGCAGACCGAGAAGGATTAGGAATGAAAATATACACTGAAAATGACCTTAAAAAAATTATCAAACATTACGAGATGAAATCTTGGGTAAAATGAAAAATTATATACCACTTAAAAAAAGAGAAGCTAGAGCTCAGACACTTTGGAATCAATACCTTAGAGAAACTCGTATTCCTGGATTTTTTGAATTGAAAATTCTACAACCAGGAGATAAATCATTTCCATTTAGTAGGATAGAAAAACACCAATGGGATAGTCTTATTGCGATGGAAGAAACAGGTCTTGTGTGGAAACTTTCAGACGAGGACAGTCGACAAAAACCTTGTGATTGTTTTTGTGCTCCACCTCTTCCTGCATACCTTGTTATACGATATCCTGAGGGCTTTTTTTACATGATACGAATTAAAGAGGTTGTAAAAATTAGAGAAGAAGGACTTATATCAATTACAGAAGAGAGGGCAAGAGAGGTAGCCGAGAAGATTGTAAAGTTATCCACATAAACGCTGTTGACACATACACAAGGGTAATGATAAACTATTAGTATAATCGATTATAAATTAACAATTAATTATGACTTTAAAAAAAGAAAAGATGGTCAGAATGAACTCAAACATTCGTCCGGACCAGTACAAGTTCGTAAAAGATACAGCGAAAAAAATGAATTTGCACGATGGTGAACTCCACCGAGCAATCATTGACTTCTATATCCAAAATTATAAATTTTAATAAAAAAGCATGACAATATATGAAGAATATGCGATTCTTGAAGCTCAAATTGAAGAGCTTGAAAACAAAAAGACATCCATGAGAGTTTCTATACTCGAAGAGATGATAAAAAATGGAGAAAAAACAGTCGATACTTCTGTAGGTAAATTCACAGTTACTCCATTAAAAAAATGGACTTATCCAGAATGGGTAACTAAACTTGGAGAAGAAATTAAAAAAGAAATATCTGCTCTTGAAGATAAATTTAAAGCTGAGAAAGCAAAAGCAGAATCAACAAAAGAAGCTACATACACAGAGAGTGCGTCTCTTCGCTTTACTAAAATTAAACTTTAAAAGCTATCAAAAAGTGGAACGGTGTATTGCCAACACAATTCGTTCCGGGGAGTGCAGTACCATTTATCAATCTTAATAAATAATTACAATGTCAACAAAAAATAAAGAAGAAAAGAATGACACTAAAGTCATCACTGTGAAGCCTCCAAAAAAGACTACAGTAAAGAAGCCAAAGACACCAAAGTTTAAACTTGTGTCCTACACAATAAAAGCAATAATTCCTACAGGAATGTACGCAAATATCCAACCTGAGGTCACAGTAGAGGCTGAGAGCATGGAAGTCGCAGAAAGAGCTGTAATGGGTCATATTGAGGCTTTATTCGCAAAATATCGTGTAGACGGCCCTCAGGCACCTCAAACACCACGACCGGTAGCTCCTTCAGCTCCCGCTCCAGTGGTTCCAAAAACAGAAGCTAAGGTAGAGACTCCGAAGGCACCAGAGGCTCCAAAAGCTCCTGTAGCCCCAGCTCCTACCCCAAAAGCTCCTGTTGCTCCAGAAGCACCGGCTATCGTAATGTCAGAGCCTTTTAAAAGGGCAAAAGGTGCCATCGATTCTTGTATGAGTCACGATGCTCTAAAGCTCGTTTCAGACCAGATTGAGAAGTCAGTGAAGCTCATTGATACTGAAAAGGTCGAGCTTAAGAAGATGGTAACTGTAAAATTCAATGACATCACAATCGCAGCAACTAAAACATCTTAAGGAACAGCTCAAAGGAAAAATCTTTGACCTTAAAATAGCAGAATATTTACTTTCTCTAGGAGAAAGAAATCCAGAATATAAAGAAAAACAGTTACAACTTATATACAGTAAATTAGAAAGTTGGATTTTCGAAAATATCGCAAAATTAAAATTAGACGAACAAAAAGATGACGTTGTCATAGAACAAGATATTACTGATTTATTAGACTTTTAAAATGAAATTACCAAATAAATACATCGCAATAGATATTGAAACCACTGACTCCGACCATAAAAAAGGAGATGTAATTCAAATTGGAGCTGTAGTCCTAAATGAAGACCTTTCCATAGGAGAGACATTTTCAACCTACATAAGACCAATAAAGGGTTATAGAAATCCTGATGCGATGAATGTAAATAAAATTTCAGAAGAAATTTTAGCAAATGCTCCTACTTACAATGAAGCTCTTGAAAAATTTGAAAACTTCGCTTTAAGTATCTCAAATAAGCCACTTCTTGCAGCATGGGGGACATATTTTGATGTGACATTTATGAGAGAGTGGTACAAATGGCTTGAAAGAAAATGGCCGTTCTCATATCGATGTCTTGACCTGAAATCTATTGCCGTTTGGGAAGCGGCAAAATTAGGAGAATCTGACTCAGGTGGAGTTTCGGGATTCATTGAAAGAACTGGTCAAACTTTCGAAGGTAATCCTCACGATGGCCTCGATGATATCCTGAATACAGTAAAAATTATTCAACACTATGGAAAATAAACTTATCCTTCCAAAACCACATTTGTCATGGAGCAGTATCAACTGCTGGATGACCAACAAGGAACGCTTTCGAAGAGAGTATTTTGAGAATGCCGACAGACTTGATACAAAGTATCTTCGATTCGGAAAAGGTATTGCAAAGATGATTGAGGATGGTCAGCATAAAGAATTGCTACCTGACCTTCCTGTCTACGACTGTCCTGAGTTCGAGATAAGAGTAGAAATCATGGGAGTACCGATGCTCGCATATATCGATTGCTATGACTCCCAGTCTGGAAATTTTCTCGAATACAAAACAGGAAAACATCCGTGGACTCAGGCTAAAGTGCAAAAGCACGACCAGCTCACTCTCTATGCCACAATGCTCAAACACAAAACAGGTAAGATGCCCGAGTACTGCGACCTTATTTGGATTGAAACTGTTGAAGGAGGAGTGGAAGTTGAAGATTTCTGGAGAACGAATGAAAAAGCTCTCAATGTTACAGGCAAACTCGTCACTTTTCGCAGAGAGTTCGATGAACGAGAGATTGATAGAATGGAAGATATAATCGTAAAATATGCGGAAGAAATAAGTGATGCTTACAAAAACTTTATTAAAGAAATATAATGAAAACTATAAATTTATTGAAAGAAATTAAGACAATTATTTTAATGTTTTTTGGAATATTTAGACATAAAAAACTTCTTCTTTCATTTGAGTATGGAGTAATAATTTCACAGGTTGCAAAAGAACAAAATATTGAACTAACACCAGAAATAATAAAACGAGCTGAAAATGTAATTATGGATTCATTTTGTAGATATTCTCCTCAAGAATTATCTGTTGAAATGTTACCAATTATTCTATCTATTTTTGAGACAGATATGTCATCTTAACTTTATTGTAAGAAATCTTTTATACTTTTTCTTTGACGAAGTCCTCCTACGGTATTTGCTGACGTATCAGTAGTAGCTGGAGTATAAGACTTTCCTTTTTGAGTTGGACCCATATATATTGTAGTTGGTTCAGGAAGTGCCATTCTAGAAAGTGCTGCTGCTTCTGCATCAGATACATAATTTTTCATTACTTGATAAATCTGAGGTGGTTTCATTTTAATAGAATTAAGATATGCAACTTTCACGGGGTTAGGAAGAGAAGCGAATGTATCAGCTACAATACCTCCGAACTGATATCCTGAGAACATACCAAATGGTCCAGCAACGTTCGCACCTGTCGTAGCACCGGCAAGTTGAGAAGCTCGCTTCACACCACGCTGGAAAAGGGTCTGCGGAGCCTTTTTTGAACCAAGAGACTCGAGGTAATCTGCCAAAAGGAATCGAGCTTCTTGAGCCTTGAAGTAATCATCGAGACCAAGTTCTTTCGGAGCTGTCTCACGAAAAATATCATCGAATGCTTGAGACTCGAGTCTCTTCTTTGTACTTGTAAGAGCATCTGAGATAGTAGAAACTCCACCTCGAGGCTTTTTATACACCCCAGAAACTGTTTGAAGTTTCGAATCATACAAATCAGTAAGGGCTAGACCATCTTTGTAGAGTTTAGCAGTCACTGAATCATCTCCATATTCTTTCATTATTTCACGAACAAATTTTGCTTTCTGGTCAGGAGATAGAGTAGCGTTTGGGGTACTCATAACCTTTTCAACCATCTTTGCTCGAACTCGAGCAAGAGGAACCCTTTCGACTCCCGGTTCCGCAGCTTTGAGAGCTGGGCGAAGGAACTCCTTTCCTCCACTCATCGCCTCATCTCGGAGAGCATTTATCGTATCTTCAGTAGCGAACTTACCTTCATCAATATTATCCATACCATATATTTTATTTTCTTTTGCAACTTGCTCTAAATCTATACCACGTTGTTTTGCTTGATTATAAATAGTTCTAGCATTTCTATAAGCAGAATCTGATTTTTTTGTCGGCTCAAATAATCTATTAACTTCAGCATTTTCATAGTGTTGTTGACCTTTTTCGAGAGCATTCGGATACTGAGATTTGAAAGCTCCTGAAACAGCCTGACCTCCTTTCCTGAAAAGAGTGTTTACTGAGTCATCAAATTTTTCAGCAACTTTTGGAATTGCGTTTATAGCAGGTTTTACAGCAGAAGGAACAATTTCATGATGAGCCATAAAGTTTGCAACCGCTTGAGAACCTTTTCCAGCAACATCTTGTAGAATTTTTGGAGTGATTGTTCCGATAACCTTTCCAGCCGCATTAAGAAGTGGTTTTCCGATAAGTCCCACCGCTTTACCAGCACCCATACCAACAAGAGTCGAGACAAGGGCATCAGATACACCTTCTTTTGAGAAAATGTCTGAGCCTTGATTTTCGAGAGCACCACCGAATCCGAAAGCGGCACCTCCAGCAAGAGGAGCTGCGGTTCCCATAGCAACTGTTTGAACTCCACGACCAACATCTTTTACCACATCACCTGCTTCTCTAGGAACAGAAGCGACTATTCCACCTGTAAGTTTTCTAGTGTATTCATCGACAGTATTGGCATCTGCACCAGCAAGTTCAGCAGCCGCTTGGAATGGTCGAGCAATCAAAGTAGCTGGAGCTGATACAACACTTTTTAGAAAACCACTTACTGCACTTCCTTTTTCTTCATCATGAGGTACAACTGAAGGAGTGGTACCTTTTAATTTTATGCGTTCAAAAGCTGACCTTGAAATATCAGGAGAAAATGAATCACTAACTGGAGTTGTACCAGTTGCCATTCCTGTTGTTTTTGCTTTTAATCTTTCAAATGCTGTACTCATATTTTTATTTTATATATTCAACACGATTACCCTCAGCAATCAAGTCATTAATTTCTTCTGTATCTGCTGTAGATTCAATAACTTCGCCATTAGGATTAGTAACACGAACAGGAGCTTCTAGGCCAGAAGATGTTGTAAGAACACCTCTTAATTTTACAAGAGAATTTTGGAAATCTTTATCTTCTTGTCCTCTGTTTATAGCAGCCGCAGCATTAGCCAAGATGTCTCGCTCGAAGTTGGAAACTTGTCCTTGTCCTTGAAGAAGTTTAGCTGCTGTAAGTTGTAGATTACTAATTACATTTTCATAGTCAGTTTTAGCTGTCTTGGCTTTTCCAAATAAACTTGTTATACCAGTTTGACCAATAAATCCTGAAATATTATCAAGTTTCGGATTTTCAAGAAGGTTATTTATTGAATTAACTATTGCAAGATTACCGGAAGATGTAGCATTTCTTGCTTTTACTGTATTAAGACCCATATTCACAAGATTCTTTAATCCTTGATTTTTTACACCAGTGATATCAGAAAGTTTAGCTTCTCCTCTAGATATTCTTTGAACCCAAGAATCTACAATAGGATTCTCCCCCTCTACATAATTATCACTTGAACCTCCAGTCGATATGGTTGATGATGTATTCAAATCAGAAGCTGAAGGAGTTTGTTTTAAGGCAACAGCATATTCATGCTGCTGAGCCATCTCCTCGAGTTTATTTTTATTCTCAAGAGCAGCATCATCTTCCTTTTGTTTTTTCTCTAACTTTGCGAATACATCATTGAGAGCTGGGTCGTAGATACCAGCGTAGGCTTTTTCAATCGCAGCTAATTCGGCTCCTGTATAAGGGATACCTGATTTAGAAGCTACATTATAAGGGTCTGTGGTTCCAGTCGCAATGTCATTTCTTTCATTATTTAGAGTCCTAGCTCGAGTTGCTAAATCATTAGTCGTATTCATACCAGTACCAGTGATAGCATCTCCAGCATACGAAGGAATACTTCCATTTATAACTCTTTTCGCAAGATAATCAGCATATTCAGTTGGAGACATAATTACTCCAGTGACTGGATTTCTATACTTATCATAATTCACTCCACCAGTTGGTTGAGTAGGAGATTGCACACCAGCTTGAGGTACAACTGTGGCAGGAGCTTTTGCAGGAATAGGGGTTTGAGGTTGAGCTACAACAGGAGAGGGATATGAACCTCCACTAAATGGAAGATTTCTATTTACTGTAGTAAAAGGAACATTGCTGGGAGCAAGTGTTGCCGGAGTAGACTGACCACCTATTTTTATTGATGGTTGTGTCAATCCAAGAAAAATGTCTGAAAGTTTTGATGCCATAAATTAATATTGATTAGTATAACCAGTTGATAAAAGTTTGTTGCCTTTGTTGTATAATAAACCAGCAGCTCGTTTTTGTATATCCATATTCTTTGTTTTATTTTGTGTTCCGTAAAAACCTTGATTTCCATTGTAAATTGAAGAAAGTCCAGTTGAACCTACACCACCAGAAGCAACATTAGCATTGTAAGTATTTCCACCGAGATTAAAGAAAGAATTAAGACCACCGACTGCTGTATCTCCATATTTATATCCGAAATCACGAGCAGTTGTGCCGATATCCGAGGCAACGGATAATTTTTTTTGTTCCCCTGCTCTTGTGTAATTTTGTTCAAGTTGTTTTAATTTTTGAGCACGACCACCAGAAAACAAAACACCTCTATTTGCTGCATCTTGGTCTTGCTGGGTTTTTTCTGTTTGAAAATTTTGACCTTGAGTCTCAAGCCACGCTTCGTAGTTTCTTTTCTTTTCAGCAAGAACATCTTCTGTGTCTTGTGTATCTTTTACTTGTCCTTGTCTATATGCTTCTGATACATCACCAGTCGCTTGAGATACTGCTGCATTTTGGTCAGAAACAGAAAAAGGTTTACCTGTTGAATTTACTAGACTACTCAAGTCACCACTACTTATAGCGTAATTAAGCATTTCAGGAGTATTTGTAGCTAGAACAGGATGAGCTGCGGCTGCAGTTGCATATTCTGCATCAACTTGGGCTTGAGTTTTTGGTTGAGATTGAAAATAATTTGCATTAGGATTTACATTATTTTGTTGTGTAGGTTGTTGACTTACAGCAGAAATAGTCCTTGGACCCCAATAACCTACACCAGTTGAGTTATCAACTCCCATAGATTGTTGAGCTTTAGCTACAGCCGCAGTTGTCTGTGGTCCATATATCCCATACCCTGTATTTACTTGAGCTTGGGTCATATATCCATTAGAAACAAGCCAGTCTTGTAACTGTTTTACCGCTTGAGTATTTGTTGAACCTGGTTGTAAAGATATTGTTGGTGGCATATTGTTATTTTATATTAATAATATCATAAATTTTTAATGCTCGTATGCTGCACACTGATATTGTATTTGAAAATCATTTGCACTTCCTTTATTTGATGTTTCAAAACAAATATTATTTTCTGTACCTGATGGAATATAATTTGATAATGTTGTTGCAGATGAAATAGAACCACCATTTTTTCTAGTATAGTAATCTATACCAGATGATGTCCTTCGTATAAAAAGTTCTAAAGTATCTCCATTAGTAACCGTTTCTAGAGTTCCAGAATAATCTAAGCTGCCAGACCCATCACACTGTACAGCAATTATTGTTGTTACTCCTGAGGTTTTTTTAAATTCAAAACCACAAATATTTCTTCCTGTTTCTGTGACTCCACTTCCTGTCATAGTCATATTTCCAAGACCAACAAAACCTACACCATCTCCTGATGTAAAACCACCAAGACAAGTAAGGCCACATGTAAATGAAAACCTATTACTAAATACATAACTCGTAATCCACCATAATGCACGAGACCAGTTAGTCGCGGCAGCAGAAGGTGCAACAACCATACCGTTGTTTCCAAATGTTGGTGGTACTGTTGCACCTGTAAGCACAAAGCGACCAGATGACTCAAAGTTCGTATATGCTTTTAAATTCAAAGAAGCAATGCCAACAAATGTTCCATAACCATCTGAATCAATCATCGCATTATCATTAATATTTATTTCACCAGCAGTTATTGAACCGAGGTCGGCAGAAATAGCAGAAAGCTGTCCCACACTCATTTTTGAAGCATTGATGGTATTGGCAATAATATTGTCGCCAACAATCTGATGGGCTTGAACCAAGTTAAAGGTTGCAGCCGTAGAACCATTCTGACAGACAGCAATAAGAACTTTTCCTACCCCAACCGGAGTATCAACATTCGTAGTCGTTTGGTAAGCAGTTTTTGAGACATTTAAGTCGAGATAAACATAAGTCAAAGCAGACATATTTCCAGTATTTCCTGCTCCTATAGAATAAGAAATACCATTAGCTGAAGTAAAAGTTCCAGTTCCCCATGAGACTGTATCAGCATCTGTCGTAGAAAAAACACATGTCTGAGTCCATCCCCAGTTCGAAACATCAAGGGTTGCAGGGGGAATCGTTCCCGGAGCAATCGTATCTCCGTTGATTTGCTCTGCATTGGTATTTACATCCTGCACGCTGTTTCCTGAAGCAATCGCATTAGAAGGAGCCGGAGTGAGATTAGAAGCAACTTCGTCAGCCGAAAGAGTCTCAACTGTTTGAGGTTGTGTTCTATAAAGATTTCTATTTAATTGAAGTTCTTCTAGTGATGACATATTAGTTTTTATCCAGACCTTTATCTTGGAGCGTTAAAATTTCAATACCATCAAAAACGATTTGTGCACCAGAAGTTTGTCCGTTTATTCGGAATCGAGCAATATTAAAGTCATCCGAACTGGCATTAGGAAATAGAGAAGAGTATTGACCATCAAGAGTGTCAATATCATTCCATTCATTCGGTCCACTTTGCTGAATCTGATATTGAAGTTTTGCTCCACCACCATTATTTGATAGGACATTGATTCCAGAAAAAGATTTCACATCTGCATACATTTTAGTATATGAACGCCATCTATCTATAAAATCAAAATAAATATCATCACCAAAATCAGTGTTACCTGAATCCATTTGACCGACTTTTCCAGTAGATGTTCCCATAACTTGATATTGATAAGTTCCATCATCATAAGGAATCATTGCTGTAATAGAGTTGTCTGGAAAATCATATATTGTCCACACTTGAGTTGAAATCGTATATCTAACCTGCATATTTTCATAAGAAACACCTTCAACAGTTACAGGGCCAACAGACCATTTAACCGCATCATATCCGTCATAAATTCCTGTAACATTCTCATAGTAAGAACGAGGAATAGCACGAACAACATCTCCGATTCTTTTTGAAATTTCTGTAGGTTGACCGTCATAATTGAATTTATAAAAACCTGAAGAATGATGGAAATATATTCCATCTTTAGCTTGAACGATTGACTCTTGAGAATAAGTTCCGACATTGTAAGCAGGGTATGGGTCAACATTCGAAGCATTGTAGATACGATAAATATGATTCTGTTTGAACAAAAGGAGAGCACGAGGTACTCGAAAAAGACCAGAGATAGATTCACCATCTTGTGGAGAAAATGTTTGAATAAAATTAGTAGTTAAATCAAAAGTTAATGGAGATGTATAAGTTGTTCCATTAAATTGGACTATATCAGTATAATAAACAACATCTTTTGATTTATCAGCAATCCATACTCTACCGTCAAAACCAGCTTGAATAAAATCAGCTTTTGGGAATGTAGCTGGAACATCAGTACTACCAAAAGCTCCTCCATTTGAAGTTGCTGGAGCATCTCCTCCTGCACCTGTTCCATTAACCATCCATACTCTGTTTAAGTATTGACTGAAACGAGCCTTTTGAGAACTACTTAAAGTTCTAACACTTGACCAAGAACTTCCATTCCAAACTGAAATGTCAGTACCTACTTGAGAAAAAAGTGCTTTTGTCCCTCCTTGAATATTTAAAGTTCCAAAACTTGTTATACTACCACTTCTTGAAGTATAAAGAGTTGCGACTCCTGGACGAGTCTGAAAAGACCCAACCCTGTCGAAATTGAAATTTACAGCAAGTTGTACTGAATTTTCAGGTGCAACAGTATCGTTCAAAGAAGAGGAGCGAATAACTCCTTCAGTTGGGTATGGTATTTTTAAATTTTCAATAGTTGTACTCATATTTGTAATCTTCTTATTCCTCCCCTCGGTACACAAGAGGAGAGTAAAAAGACTAAACAGTCACATTAGTAACAATTCCTCCGACTACAGTTATTGTAGCTACTGGGCCAGTTGCACCGTTAGTACTGAAACTACCAGAAGCAGCAGGGCCAGTTGGACCTGTGTATCCTGTAGGACCAGTATAGCCAGTGAAGTTTCCTGCACCTGTATAACCAGTGTATCCAGTGAAGCCTGTAGCTCCTGTATAACCAGTATAACCAGTGAAGTTTCCTGCACCTGTATAACCTGTATAACCTGTATAACCTGTTCTACCTGTGTATCCAGTATAACCAGTGAAGTTTCCTGCACCTGTATAACCTGTATAACCTGTATAACCTGTTCTACCTGTGTATCCAGTATAACCTGTATAACCTGTCACTGAAGGACCTGTATATCCAGTGTAGCCTGTATACCCTGTGATGTTTGGACCAGTGTAACCAGTATAACCAGTTGCACCTACCGCACCAGTTCCCATAGATGTCCACGCTGGAACAGCTACAGAACCTGTCATTTGATAAACTGCTGAACCATCAATATCTTCAAGAACACATTGAAGAGCAAAAAGACCTGCATAAGTAGCACCTGATGGTGGAGTGCCTTGAACTGTACCAAAGGTGATTAATCTATCACCAGTAGCTTCTTGTTGTTGAATATCAACTGTTGGAATTAATGGATTTGTATATGCCATATATTTTTTATAATGATTAATTTATTAATTATACTATGTTGTAATCACAGTACCTTGTCCTGTGTAAAGGTTGTTGAACAAGGCTTGCACCAGTTCTTCAAACTTTACATAGTCAGCATCTTTCTGCGTAAGCGAAATATCTTTACGATATTTGATTGCGTAGCGAAGATACCACTTATAGATTTCTCTATACGGTTCTTCGAGTATCTGACTTAAACTCACAACTTCATCCAATTTCTTGTAGTAATCAATGTAGAGATTGTTTCCCTGCATTGAGTCCGGAATGATTCGGTCAAAATATAGCCGACCCTCATATACTGTATAGTATATTGGTTGAGCTATTGTCGGGTTCGACCATACCCTTGTACCCACAGGTATCGCTCTTGTTACTCCGGTTACTCCTGTCAACTGGTTAGTTGTTAAGTCAACCCCTGTATAGCTTATAGTCATGATGGTCTGGTCATAATCGGTTGTGGCTACATACGCCTGACCGCTTGATGACCCATTAAAGTCTCCCACGCTATTAAGGGTAATTGTTGTTGCTCCGATTGCTGCCAACACTGTCGTTTCTCCTCCTGCAATCGACCACGCTATTTGGTTCCATGAACGTTTGTCGATATACCTGAGATTGAAAGGTGTCAGAATGTTTCCGATTAGAAATCTGGCTGCTAATGTAGACCTATCCGTGTAAGTAAAATCTATGTCATCAGGAAGGTCTATATAATTTGAACCAGCAAGTACTTTTATAGGGTACTCAAATTCCTCGTTCCAATCTTGCCTAATACCAAAGAGCTTTGCTTTAACATACTTTCGTGCATCATTCACAGCAGATATACAGAAAGTAGCATTGATTTTTGGGTCATTCTCTGAAATACCCATCGCACGAAGTGTTGGATATATAATTTCTGCAACAGATTTTGCATCATAAGTTGATACAGAAATTGGGTCAGAATAATCAGAAAGATAACCTGTTGCAGAATTTTTCCATCTCAATTTATAGTATGTTGTTGTTGTGCCAATAAGGTGGTAGACAATGGTATTTTGTTGAGAAACTTGAAAATTTGTAGTAGTTAGAACAGAGTAAGAACCATCTATTGAAGATGAGTAATAGACCACAACTTGGTCGTAAGCTAGTTCTCTTACAGTATCTCCTCTCAAGTGATTAAGTGTTGTAGCACTGGTAACCAAGTTTTGATACCCATGAGACGAAGAGATAACAATTTCAGCAGATTCAGTTCCTAAAGATGAAATCAATACAGGTATTGAATACCCAGAAGTAAAATCTGTAAAGTTATCACCATAAAGTGTAGTTGCACCAGCAGTACTATTATCACTCAAATATGTAAAACACTTCACGTCCAACTGATTTGGTATCGTAATTGTGTTACCTACATTATGTTCTACTACTATTTGAGGAAATTGAGCCATGTATTTATTTATTTATTTATTTAAAATTGATGTCTTTATTAGACGATAACCACCTGTAGTTGTAAGACCAATAATAACTCCAGAAAGAGTTGAAAGAAAATTCACACTGTCAAAAAACCATGCACTAATAATACCAAGAATCACTGAAATTAAAGGAATAAATCTACTATTAACACCAGCTATTTTTATAGCTTCACAAATAGCAGTAATCACAGTTACTATTGCACCTATTACTGTTAATGTTGTTTGTATATCTGTCATATATTTATATTAATTATAATTTTATCTAGTAATATTGTCCACTCTATTCTTCAACACTGTTACAGTTAAATTAAGTTGTTGAACTGTAGCATTAAGAGTTTCATAATTTACATTCTGATGACTAATGTCACTTTGAATCTGACTTAATTGTATTCTCATTTCATTAAGAGGTAAAACAACAGTATTAAAAAATCCAATAGTAATTCCTACGAAAGTAATTATCCAAGTGATTTCATTTCTAAGAATACTCTTTATTAAATTTTGTTCAGATTGTTTTTCCATAGTTTTATGCAAATTCAAAAAACATACTAGATGGTGGGTCTAAAAATACTAAAGTTCCACTATCAGTCATTTTTATCCAAGTTTCTGACCCATTTACACCTGAAGCATAAGAATCTGAATATGTAAATCCATTTGGAAAATCAGAAGTTGTATAAGCAATAATAACAACACCAGACCCCCCATTACCTCTAATTGTATCATCACTACCAGCAGAACCACCTCCACCTCCACCTCCACCTCCAGTATTATGTGTTCCGTCAGTAGCTTCTCCTGAATAACCACCACCATTACCACCACCACCTGCTCCTCCTGTTCCACCTGTGTATCCAGAAGTCCAATAAGAACCACCACCACCACCACCTGCATAAGTCACCGATGAACCTGTTATAGAATTAGATGTTCCAGGACCTCCATTACCTGCTGTATTAAAAACAGTAGGAGCATATCCTGTTCCACTAGAACCACCACCACCACCACCACAATCTCCTCCGGTTAAAATACCAGAACCACCATCATTTCCCTCTCCACCTGTACCAACACCAGCACTTCCAATTCTTGCACCACCACCACCACCTGACCCACCATCAGCTCCATTTGTTCCATATCCACCTGCTCCACCACCACCACCATGAGCAGTAATTGTGCCAAAAACACTATCTTCACCATTTACACCAACACTTGAGCCACCTGACCCACCACCACCACCTGCTCCAACTACTACAGAATAAGATACCCCAGTAGATACTGAATACGCTGCATCATATTTATATCCACCTGCTCCACCACCACCACCTTGACTACCACCACCTTGACCTCCACCACCTACTACTAATAATTTTACTGTTGCCATATTTTTATGCTTTTGCTACACAAACCCACTTGTTAAGAGATGCTGTTGTCTGATATTGAAGCAGCACTCTTAAAGCAGTACTAATAACAGTTGTAGTTGGAAGGGTGACCAATCCTCCACTTGCAAATGAAGAACCCCAAGTAATTGACCTAGCTGTACCATCATCTATGAAAATAAATTCTAAGAAATCACCATTTACAGGAGTACCTGAAAGATTTGTCGTCATAGAGGTGATTGCTGTGTTCAAACCAGTGAATACCTGAATATCAACGTTATCAGTGTTTGTTGTTGGAGTTGCTCCTGGAGCATTTGTTGTAGTAAGTCGTTTTGTGATTCTTTTATTTGTAAGAGTAACTGTGTTTGTAAGAGTAACTGATTCAGGGCCTGTGTATCCTGTATATCCAGTTGGACCAGTATATCCAGTATAACCTGTATATCCAGTTGCTCCAGTATATCCAGTATATCCAGTTGAGCCAGCACCAGCAGGACCAGTATATCCAGTTGGACCAGTATATCCTGTAAAATTACCAGGACCAGTATATCCAGTATAACCAGTTGGACCAGCTCCATCAG
>JACCDT010362187.1_pt1 | contig 17857 bp, 13 predicted proteins | sample 7446291 | NCBI WGS metagenome assembly JACCDT01 (sample SAMN15323446, study PRJNA562643) | freshwater metagenome | isolation source: river surface water | place: USA:Blue River Watershed | collected 2017-08-17 | reverse complement strand
TTGTTGGAAGAACGGTTCTTGGGTGGTTTGGAAGGGGTAGCAGACCAAACAGTGGTAACGAATGTCCGTCACGCCGAATCACTGGATCGCTGCGCTACCGAAATGCAAAGTGTGTTGGATGGGATGGCGAGTGGCCTAACCGGCGATTTGCTGGCGTTTCATTTGCGCGAGGGCATTCGCTCTTTGGCAGGCATCACGGGGGAGATTGGGGTAGAGGAGATCTTGGGATCTATCTTCTCGAAGTTTTGTATTGGGAAGTAGCACAAATTCAATTGCCGAGGAATGCTCAATGGTGGGGTGTCAGGTATTCGAAATTTTCGATAAACTGAGTTGTTTCCATTTTGGAAATATCTGAGTACTAAATTCAAAATGGTTATATGTGACAATAACACGAAATTCTTATTTGCCATTTTTGCCTATTTCAAGCGCTTTTTCGATTCAATTCGGTCTTTTTTTGAATTTAAACAGATGTTTTTGTGAAAAAATCACAAAAATGACCTTTAAGTATAAATTTGACTTCTGGTTTATACCATCATTTTGTTGAGATCAACAAAATGTCTCGAACAGCAATAAATGGCATGGTAGAATTAAAGATTAAGAATTTTGACATGTACGGAACTTGAATTAGAAGAGCAAAGCTCCAAGTTTGCACGTCACTCTGCCTGAGGTAAAACCCGTGTTATGTTGGGCTATTTGTCAATTTAATTCTTTTTAAAGATTTTGCTGTCCGCTAATTTGCTTTTTAAGGTCTGCTTTTACTACAAGAATCAAAGTTTCAAAAGCAGCTTTTTTTTCTCCGTTTTCAGCTATCATCCGTCCAATGGTGTAGTCGTCAAAATTATTTGCTTGTCTATAATTGATTAGGTCCGATTTGCCAATTTGATATTCAGAAAAGAACTTGATAGTTTTATTCAGTTCTTCGTAATGATTTTCTTCAATAAATAGTGATGCCTTTTCAATTTCTGTTTTTGTATTTCTTAATTGTCTTGAAAATCGCTCAAGACTTGCTGGTGTTGCTTTTTGCCAAAGGTCGTCTGCGAATATTTTTAAATTATATAAACTCAACCACAATTTATTGTAATGTTCAAATTGTTTATCTGAATAACGAATGGTTGATTGCTTAAGAATATCAAGTTGACTTTGATATTCATTGATTTCATTTTGAAATTTCACTTTTATTTTTTCTTCGTAGCGTTTTGCAAGTAATTGTCCAAAAAAGTTGGAAAACCCTAAAACAATTGCACCGCCACCACCAAGGGCGCCGATAAACCCTAAAACTATTTTCGTAATTTCTGTTATGGTCATTATTGAAATTTGTTAATTATTTACAGCTGTGGCTCAATCTTATTTGCTACATCTCTTAATAAATTTCTCGGACCGTCCTTAAGTCTTTTAAAGTCGTCATAAGTATTTGTTATTGGGTGGTTAAAAGTCCATTTTGAATTTGCAGTAACTAGTTCGCTACCCACAAGTCCATTATGCTTAATGTCATTGTTAAGGCAGCGAAGTTCTTCAATTTTTGTATAGTCAGTCAGAAGTTCATAGTCAATATTGAATTTGCTTTTCAACAATATTTGAGCTTTATTTTTCTTATAGCAACTTGAAAGTTCTGTGTCAGTTAGTTTGCCAGTTATACTCAAAAGATTTTTAATTGCTTTTTCGTAAAGCTGAAACTAGCAACAAGCATGTAATTACTTAAGATGTCTTTGGTTTCGTGTGAAAGTCCATAATAGTCGCTGACTGACTGTAAAATTTCTTTTAGTTCAACCTCAGGTATTTTGTAGATGCCCAAATTATTGATTTTAGCAACCTGTTTGTCAGTTTCACCTTTGAGATAGTTTTCAATAAAACTATTGTTGTTCTGATAAAGAACATCAAGGGAGTTAATTTGAATATTTGCTTTGTCGGCAATTGTCACCGCGAATATTTTAAATCGCGTCTTTGTGTCCCAGTTAGATGCCATATGGTTTTATTTAAATAGTAAGCGTCGTTTGTGTTTCGGTCGTCTAGCCTTGAGCTAACGTTCCCACGCTTGGTATTCGTGCGGGATTTCGGAGCACAATACTGTCAACCCAGCACTAAAGCCCAATAAGAAAACTGAACTTGAATTTGAGCACGTCACCCCGCATGAAGCCAAACGTGTGTTAGCACTTCGCCCTTCTTTACTGTTGTTTTTGTTCGTTTTCATTTCTAATCTGTCTTGTGAGTTGGCTGGTTGTCTTACTTAATTAATTTATAACGTTTAGACCTCATTTCAAATGCAATTTCGCCACCTTCCATTACATCACATATTTCCTTTTTAATAGAAGTTTGCTCAACTGTTCCAGTATGCAAAACTTTTAAAGCCTTACTTTCTGTGTCCATCGAAACTATGTATTCAGCGTCACCGTTAACTGGAATATTTGCGTTATGCGTTACTACAATTAGCTGTCTTTTTTCCTTGGCTTGCTTTAATCTGTCAACGATTAACTCATAAACAAGACGGTTATCTAAATCATCTTCTGGTTGGTCAAGAATTAATGGTTGTTTTCCATAAGATAAAATGAAGGTTAAAATTGCTGTTGTTTTTTGTCCTGCGGAAGCAGTTGAGAGTGATTTAAAAGCTGATGCAGGTGTTGGTTTATATTGAACCTCAATTTCATCTTCAGGTAACAATAATTCAATTTCATCTATCTGTGCATCGTTTAAGTTCTTGACCAAATTGACAAAATGACCTGATACAGTTGAGCTTACATCCTCATTCGCCCTAATTTTCGTAAATACACTCCTAACATCTTTAATTTTCTGCTCTACATTTCCACTAAAGCAAATCTCAATAAGTGCATCTATGTCAGTTTGAAAAGATGCGTTTTCCCTTTGAAGTAATTTTCTCAATCGTGTTTCATAGTCTGATTGATTTCTAAATGGCTTAATATTTACCTTGACTTTGTCGCCTGTAACAATCCCCTGAACAAAATCACGTCTTTTGGTAGTTATTTCTTTGCAGAGTTGTAGGTATTCAAGTTGAAGCCTATTTCGCTCAATTTTATCCGCTGACCTAATTATAGCTTTATCGTTTATTTCAGCCAGTTCTAATTCTAAAGCAGATTTCTCTTTTGTAAATCTTTCGTAACTTGAAATAGCGTCAATTCCCTCCTTTTCAAGTTCTTCTTTTTTAAGATTGAATTCTTCAGTGTTCTTATTTAACGCTTCTTTCCATAACGAGTCATTTACAGATTGTTCAAATGCTGTCTTTAGAAGTGCAGACTGCTCTTTGAGGTTCAATAATTCAGATTTAATTTTTGTAAATCCATCTAAAACACTTTGAGTGTATTGTTTTAAAACCTCAGAATGTTGTTCATCGAAATTTGAAAAATCTATAGCCGAAACTTCAATATTCTTTGCTAAATCATCTAATTGATTTTCTCTCGTTTCAATTTCAGATTGGAATGAGTTGATTAACTCAGTTTCTTTAGAAAACTTTTCCTTAGCAGCAATCAGATCAGAAATACCACTTTGTTGCAATTTCTTGATGTTCAAATCAAGGTCTCTAATTCTTGTTTCAATTTTACCTTTTCCAGCCAACAATATGTCTATTGTTCTTATAGCTGCTGATTTCTCCCAAAAGAGGCTTCTAATGTGTTCTCTATCTGATTTGATTCTTTCTAGTCCAGAAATAGCACTGTCAATTCTTTCCCTTAAAGCATTAGGCTCTTGAGCAATTTCATAAATCTGTTTCTGCGAGTAATGTTCAAACTCGAAAAAATCAATGTAACTGTCATCAGTTACAACTTCCCAATTGCCTGTGTCATCGAGTCTTTCTATTTGTATAGATTGAGTGACAGAGTTAGATATGTTCGATGCAATAATTTTATGCAATACATCATTTCTAACAAATTCTATTTCAATTAGTGATGTTTCTGTTAGAACACCTTTCTTCGGTCGACCACCTTCTACTTTATAGAATTCATTGTGGTCATTAAGTATTTCAGGTAAATCAGTTATATCTACCGTGCGGTTAAATACACCTCTTATAAATCTTAGAACGCTTGATTTCCCGCTACCTCTTCCACCTATTATTGTATTCAACTGTGGGCTGAATTCTATTTTTAATGGAGTTGCATCATCTGTAATTGTTGTGTTGGATATAGAAATTGATTTTATCCAAAGTTCAGGTTTTGTATAAGGAGAAGTAGGGCAATCAAATTCATTTCTAATACGATAATCTGGCAATAGAAACGCTTGTCTTAGCCCTTCCAAGGATGGCATTTCATCCATTTTAATCCAGGTGAAGTGACTTCCAATTCCCCAAAGACCGTGTTTCGAGTTCTTTGGTTCGTGAGGGTTGTCTGAAAAGGTAAGTATCGCTAAGTCATGCTCTAGTGCATGCTTTACAGGGGTATACCAGTCTTTACCTGTGGCATCATCAATCGCAGGTGTTGGATTGTTGTAATACTCATTTAATAAGTTTTTTAATTCTGTATTACCAGTAGTTTGAAGTGAAGGATTAAGAAATTCCTTATGAACTACTTGAACCGCATTTATGTCGTAATCTGAATAGAACTTTTTCAAATTCCCAACACTAATTGATCCAAGTCCATTGTATTCGTCAATGTGTGCAGGGATTACGATTGCACCATCTATTTTCGCTAATTCAGCTATGTTAAAAATACTTTGGGTTGTTGCAGCTTCTTGTTTCCCAAAATCATCTGCCCGAATATCAGCCCTAACTAAAAAATCTCTAATGTCAGCTGACGTCTTACTTACATCAAAAATAATTAAAAGATGAACCTTTGAAGGGTCGCAAGTAATTTCAACTCCAGGAAAAACAATTAATCCTGTTCCTTCTGCAGCTTGTTTGATATCATCAAAAGAAATACCTGTATTATGGTCAGTTACAGCAACGCAGTCCAAGCCTTGTTCAATAGCACGTTTGACCCATTGGTCTGCTGTTACCTGTCTGTCTTGAAAACACTGACTTGCAATGGTGTGTAAATGCAAGTCACATTTATACCATCTTGTCCCTTTATATGTAATTTTTTTGTTCATCAGTCTATAAATGTTATCGGAATTGTCGGTTTTTAGGGTGAGTGCTAACGTTTTGCAGCTACCAGAAGGGCGGGGCTTATGCCACAAAACTTGATTTGAAAAACTAAAGTTTGTTTAACCACAGAACTGTCTTTTGAACACAATACCCCGCCTTTTGGGTAGCTGCTGTTAGAACTTAGGCTGCTGCACATAGTTTTATTACAGTTTTTTTTCTCGTTCAGTAATTTCATTATTGATAATTTCTCTAAATATTAACGCAGGAATGTCCTTTGTTTTGAGAATGTTTGTCTTGTCATTTTCATTGACCCAAATTGGAGATTTATTTTCGTCAAGGTCGAAAAAGTATTTGTCTTTAGAAATAACTTCAACAGATCCATTGTAGTCAACTCCTAAGTCTTCAAGTCCAACGGGTCCTCTGAAAAAGTTTAGTATAAAATGAGCGCCATGAGCGGAATTAGATGCCGCATAAACTGCTCTGTAAAAAGTGGTATAATTTACAGTCGACAGTAGATAACTTAAATTATATGGATTTGATTTTGTTGTAAAATAAAACCCGAAATTATTTTTGTAATGTTCAATACCACTTTGAATGTTTCTTAAAACTGAATTTGATTCATTTAAAAAAAGGTCAACACCTTGTTTACTTCCAATTAGTGCTCTCTTTTCGTTTACAAGCTTTTCTTGCGCTTTAAAGTCGTTTAGTCTTTTTTCTATGTCTGGGGTTAATGGCTTGTCAAATTCGGGAATCTTGCCTAAAATTGGTTTCGGAACAAGTGGTTTGTCAATTACGATTTTTATTAACTCAAACACTTTTGCGTCAAAAGTTGGGTCGTTACGCATGTCGTGATAAAGTCGTGTCTTTATAAATGTTGGGGAACTCGTGTCCTTGTCACCAGTTCTTAAAATCGGAATTATTTTTGTTTGGTCAGGTTGCTTGTCGTAATATTCTTGAGTAAATAAGGAATACTCATATCCAACACCACCTTCTCTCTTGTCTGCTTTTGCTTTATACTTCGGAGTCAGTATGATTAATATTTTATCTGCTGTTAAAGATTTTTCCATGAAGAAAGTCATTTCTTTACCTGCGGATAATTCGTATTGGTCAAGTATTACGTCAACCCCGTTTGTTACTAAAGTATTTGCAAGATTTAATACCCAATTTTGATGTTCTTCGGAGTCCCATGAATAGGAGATAAAAACTGTCTTGTGTGCCATATTAATTTTTTAACTGTAAATATTTTTCGTCTCGGAGTCAGTCCAGCGGCTTAGTTATAACTTGTAAATATGCTTACTTATCCACTTATTAAAAATAAATCAAATGGTAGTTCTACACATAACAAGTTTGCTATAACAGAAATATACAATAACCTCCGAAATAAATAGCAGTAATTATACCCCATTTTGGGGTAAAGTTTCTGGATGACAGATTATTTAATTATATGGAAAACTACCATTCTTCTCCATCTTCTTCCATTTTTGCCAAATGCCCCATCATGATTTGAACGTCTTCACGTAAGGTTCTGATTATGGGAGCTGGAGGAATATACATCAATCCTTTTACCTGGTTGATGGCAAAGTAGTTTCGTTTTTGGATTCGAGTTGGAGTGAGCTTGCCTGCTTTGATATAATTATCCATGGTTCTGCGACTAACTCTAAGCATCGCCATCACATCGTAAGTATCCACCCATTTGGTCAAGAAATCATCGACTGGATTTTTTAGGCTATCCATTTCAGACTGCAAATTTATAATCATGGATTTCATTTCCATGAATTGCTCCTGTAAGTAGCCCTTAAATCGGTGCCGGGAATAATTTGGCAGATACTACTTAAACTCTGATTTCGTTTATCTGGTAAAAGGGGAGGGGTCAAAAAATTGAAAAGTCGAATCTATCCCAGTTTGAAAAAGGGAGCACTTACATTATAGGATGCCCTTCTGTCAATCCGGAGTTGGATTAATTATATTGTCATACAGCAATCGCTTCTAATTTTTCTCTTAATTCGTCAATGGTTGTCCATTCAGCACAATTTTCTGGAATGGCGGCGTTATGATTGATGAGAGCTTGAAATAATGTTTCAACTATTGTGAATTTCGCCGGCTGCTCAGCAATAGTCCTTAATGCATTATAAGGTTTTTCAGTTGTAATTACTTCGCCAAAGTATGCTTGCTCAAAGTTTGGAAGTGATGCCAAAAGTCGTGTTTGTGTCCCTGGTGGTTTAGCTGCAATTGCGGCAAGTATGTTTGGATTGTTGCCCCAAGCGGGACTTGCCTTTGCACCATTTGCAGTTAACGGAGTGTCACTGTCGTGAAGAACAGAATAACTTGAACCAAAGTGATTAAGTATTTTGACTAAGGAAACTATGGTCGCTTTACCTCTTGCACGAATAATGTGAACGTCTTTGTATGCTTCGGGATTACTTGCTTTGATGTAATTGAATGCTGTGTATTCTGTGTCGCCTTCAACAACAATCACTTTACCTCCAAAGAAAAATTCTGCAACATAAGGGTCGCAAAGATTTAGGAGTTTTAAGTTTCTCTTATCACCAGCATCAAGTTGTGTAGTTTCTGGACGAAAAACAGTTGTGCCTTGAATTGTACCAGCAGCGTTTTTTTCAACTTTTACAATTGTAGTATTGTTCCTTGAAAAGTCAATGAAGATTGGTGAATGTGTTGTAACCATTACTTGCCAATTGCCTGTATTTGGCAAGTCATACAAGACGCTGCAAGCGTCTCTAATTGCATTTGGATGCAAACAAATTTCAGGTTCGTCAATTAGTAGTAAGTGAGGTCTTACGGTTGCTTTGTCTTTTCCTTTTTGATTGTTTTCAGATATAAACTTCAGAGCAGTCCAAAGTAATGTTCGTCTCGCACCGCTTCCTTGTCTTTCTATTGTGCTTAGATATCCGTCGACTGGTCCCATCAAAAGTTGTGGGTCAGCTTTAAAAAGATTTATTGTTTTATCAAGATTATCCTCAGGCTTTGCATCAAAATCAATTTTGTAGTTTGGGAAAACCTTTTCAAACTGTTGCGAAAGTTCAATATTAACGGCATCAATTTGCTCTTGTGAGTCAGCAACAATTCTCTTTTGAAGTTCCTTTACTTTTCCTATTAGTTGATGGTACTCATTTTCTTCTTCTTCTTGATTTGCACCTTTTAGGTTTTTCACTCGATCATTGACCGCTTTCATTAAGAGGTCTTTGATTGCCGTGGCGTGTTCTTCTGGTGGGTCAAAAGCATCAACTTTGTGTGGCTCTGGTCGTCTTGAATTGGCAACATTAGGAGCACCCCAAGGTACTTGTTCACTCCAATCATTTGCTTCTGCATCCCAACCTTCTCTTTTTGGGTCACCTTCATTTGCCCAAATCCATCTTTCTTTTACAAGTCGTTCATCGTTAGGTAAAACAGTAATCCACTTTTCACCTGGACTATTGTCATAAACGATTGTATGTAATTCTATCTCGGGTAAATTATTTTGGTCAATTTTATTGTTTGGAAAATCCTCTATTTTTAATTTGCCTTTGTTTGAACCTTGTGACATTGCAAGTTCATATGCTTTTAGAATTGAACTTTTTCCAACATTATTAGCACCTACAAGAACGACAATATCGTTAAGGTCTATTGATACGGGTGTTGGCCCGATACACCGAAAGTTTTTTACAATCAGTTTCGTCAGACGTGGTTTTTGTATTTCAGGGTCGTCTGAAATTAGAGATGCTGTTGCTTTTGTTTTTGCCATTTTTCAGTTTGAATTCTGTATGTTTTTTTATTGACTGTCTCGAGATTCGAAAAAAGATAGCCAGTTATATTCGTAAATGATGGATTTTATTAAAATACCCTTATCTCGGATCGTGCAATATTCATGTTTCCCGAAAACTCAAGTGTCTATTTAACAAATTGAACTTTAGTAGTATGGTATTTAATGTTGTAATGGTAAAGCTTCGCCCCTTGAATCACAATGCGCGAATCATCAAATCATAGGTTCGCGGCGAAACTAAAATGTTCAAATTTGGGTAAGGTGATACATTTATATCATGTTTCATTTACGAGAATAGTGCTATTTTGCAACCAATATATCGAAAACGAAACATGACAACTAATTCACACATTATCAATTTGAATGATGCCATTCAATTAACTCACGCATTTCAAAATGCGCCTCAATATCAAGGTAACACAGTAGCATGTATGATTGATGCGGCAGCATATCAGCAGTTATTGGCTCAGCCAGGTTGCATGAATGTGAGGACATATTTTGCCCTCGATCAAGGTGTCTTGACAATTGTAGTGGTAGGAGTGGATGTAGATGGAAATGATATGACGGCTGGAATTCTTTTAGATATTACACTTGGGTGCCCATCAGACTGCTCTGTTGATTCACCCTTAATGGTGCAGTGACAAATACGTGTTGTGGATGAATGACCTATACCATTTGATAGAGTTTTTATTGCTGGTATTATTATTGTTTAGAACATTATATCAGGTCATTTTAAAACGTAAGAGGTTCAATCAAGGATTTGTCGAAATATTGTATTTTTTCGTTATTTGTCTGATGAATCATGCTTGGGGCTATATAAATCCTAGCAGTAAATATTTTTTTTGTTTTGTTCATTGTGCCTTTCCTGTTGTACTGCCTTTGGTTATTTTAAATAGGAATTTTAAACCTTGGTTTCTATTCTGTTTGATAATACTTGTTTGTTTGAATTTGTTAATAAGTGATGTTGCAGTGATTGTTGTTACCTATATGGTAGCCCTAACAGTCACAACCAATAGAATGTTTGGTTTTGTTTTGCGGTCAAAAAATTATCGTCAAAATTTGCCAATTTATTTTGCGATGTTAATGGTGTTAGCATTTACTAATTTTAACTATTTGTTAGGGTATGCTAAAATGGACTGGTCTCATTCACAATTTATAAATTACTTCTCGTTTATTTTCAAATTCGTTTACTTTTCAACTATTTTATTGGGTCATGTTTTCCTCCGCAGATTTATTGTTGATTGAAGTTGCCGGTGTATTTGTACCTGCAATAGTTATTACAGTTTTCACTATTTTTTATAGTTATAAATTAACTGTAAGGTACAAAAGAGCGATTAAACGGCTTTATCAGATGGGATTTAAAGGCATTGATACGGAGCGGAAGCGTATAGCAATTGAAATGCATGATCATTTGGCAGAACATTCGATTACCGTGGCCGATGAATTTGTAGAGTTGAAGAGGCGTTTGCAAGGCGAGGACTTAGAATTGTTAAAGAGAATAGAAAACAATTCTGATTTGTTTCGTTTCAAAACACATCAAATCGTCGAATACATGTATCCAAAAGGACTGTTTGACTCCGATTGGCGATCATCACTTCAGCAACTTGCCGATAAAATGTCGATAGGGAATGTTCGTGTCACATTTGAATCGTTTGCCGACAATGCCCCTAGTCATGAATGGTTGCATCATACATACTGGGCAATTCAAGAAATTATTACCAATGCAATTCGCCATGCAAAGGTGAATCGTATACAAATTACTACCACGGAGGAACCAACTGTTTTTGTGATTTGTGTGCATTATCGTTGTACACAATACGCTAAGAAATGGTTTGACACCAATTCTAAAGTAGGTTTGGGAACCCTCATCGTTCAAGACCGGTTAAATATTGTAGGCGCGGAGATGAAAATAGAAGTTAGTGATGAAGTTGTAACCCACTTAGTGAGTTTTAAAAAATGAAAGTTTTAATACTAGACGATCATCATGCTATTCTTTTGTTTGTTAAGCAGAAAGTATTTGAAATAGTGCCAAGTGCAGAAGTCCAAATGTGTTCTAGTATAACCGAAGCAAAAATGGCTATAGAGACTGTGGATCCTCCAAGTTTCGTTATTTGTGATTTGGAGCTAAACTCTGGGCGCAGTACTGTTATACCCGAGTTGTGCAAAGGTTTGAAAGTTCCTTGTATGGTTTATAGTTCACATGTAGATAAGGTATTGCTCAAGGAGTTGAGAAAGTGTGGTGTTCAAGTTTATGTCTCCAAACTATCTACATTAGAATCCTTATTGCGCGGAATCGAGGCTTTGTTTGTTGGTGAAAAATATCATTGTCCGTTTGTGACAGCTACAGATGAATCCAAAGAACTATACAAAGAAACAGAAAAACTAAAGTTGACAGATGGTCAAATTCGGGTTTTAGAGGTGATGCTTAAAGGTTGTAATCGAGTTGATGCTGCACATTTATTGAATATTTCACTTACCACGTTGAATAACCATATTGCTCGGGCCAGAGAAATAAACGATTGTGAGAATTTTGACGAGTTATTGAGGTGTTTCCGATATTGGGATAGGTGGAATTGAAATATGTGCAATTTATAAATCCTATTTTCTGGGGGTTCTATTGTGCGTTCAATTTTTTGCAAAATGATATAAATCTATTAAGTGTTAATTTTTAGTGAGTTTCAATTTTGTTTTCATAAATATTTAAAAATGAAAACTATGAAATTTAAAAATTCAAACGGGTCAAAACCTGTGTCATGTGGCTGCCCATCTGCATTAGAGCACTGGGAGCGAAATGTCAACAGAAAAGCAATTAATTGCTCAGTTAAGGGTTGTACTAATTCTGCCAAAGTTGGTGGTCATGTTATTAATGCACATGGAAATGCACTCAATGAACAGTATATCATACCACTTTGCTCGGCGCACAACCACAGTAGCTTTCAAGAGATTTTTGAGATCAATGTGCATGTCAAGCCGGTAAGAATAGGTCGTCAGTTGAGCTGTAAATAATTTGAAAAAGATGAAATTAGCATTAAAATTTTTATCGACAGTTGTGCTGTTTTGTAGCTGTAACTTTTTATCTGCCCAACTTACAGGTTGGCCAAGTTCAACGAATAATTTGGTTGTGCCGGATGGGGACATTATTTATTTGGATTCTAATAGATTAGGGGTCACCGCGGTGGCTTCTTCAGGTTCCAATTATACCTTAACCATTAAAAGTGGTTCACTTTCTGGTAATTTCAATTCTGGTAATTTTTGTTTGCTTATCTCTATGGAAGATGCGGTTAACACTGGCTTTCATAAAAGTTGTACAATTGTTTCCAAAACATCCACAACCATTACTGTTTCACCAATTAATCCAACTGGGTGGCCGAGTTTTGTTTCAATGTCTAAGTTGCAATTGGTCAAGGTCAACACATATAAAAAAATAACCCTCGAACACGCACAAATTACATGTCATCCCTATGATGAAAACACTTATACCGGTGGTGTTTTGGCATTTGTTTGTGATACCCTTTTGATGAATGCTGGTTATATTAATGTGAGTGGTTTAGGGGTAGCTCCTTATACAACAAACTACGCAATGCCCGGCACCGGAGGCCCTGGATCAGCGATGTATATGTTTGATAACGGAGGTAGGCCACAAGTGAATACGCCTCCCTGTTATACCCCTAATCCAATAACAGGAAAAACGCTTGTTTTTACCTCAGATGGGACTTCAGGAGACATGGGTTTAAGTAACGGTGGTATGGGTGGCACTTACTCATATTTCCCGACTATAGGAAATACAACCACAAATAACAATTATCCAATTCGTATAAATATGGGGCAGCCAGGAACGTTGGGTGCTTCAGCCATTGCGGCATCTGGTGGTGGCGGTGGAGGTCATGGCGGTCTGGGTATGACACTTGCAAATACACCTGTAAATGGGAGCCCAGGTAATTCGGGTAATTCGGGGGATGATGTTAATTTTCAAAATGCCAGAGGTGGAGGTATTTTGATTCCCAAAATCAAAAAATTAATTGGAGATAGTTTATTGGTGAATTCAACGGTAGCGAGGTTTATCAGTGATGGTGGATATGGGTCTGACGGCGGAAATGGGGGAATGGGTGGCTATGGTGGTAAAGGTGGAGTTGGCGACACGGGCTATTGTGGAGGTAGTACAATTAATTTTTCCGGGGCAAATGGTGGTTTTGGTGATCCCGGAGATCCTGGAAATGGTGGTGATGGAACTAATGGTGGTCAATCTGGCTCTATTTGGTATTTATCTGATCAACTTTTCCCAGTGGTGGGGTTAGGAGTGGGTACAACTACAAACTACCCCAATCCACTGCCTAGTCTATTTTCTGTAGGTGGCGGTGAAGCGGGCAGGGGTGGAGCACCTGGATTGGGACTTAAAGTGAATTACGCCGAAACATCTAGATTTGATACAACGGGTTGTAATCCATTAGAGTGGTGCGCAGATACCATCATTACCAAAATTTGCAACTGTGATAGTGTTTTTGCTCAAATGATTGGGAGGAATAATGCTACATATATGTTAGATGGTACTAATTTGAAGTTCCAGATTGGGGGTGTTGATTTTGGACTCGATACGACATGGGGAGTCTTAAAACTTGTAAAGACAGCAAAATTGCATTACTACTGCCCAATGTCGATTGCTTCACATTTTAATGAAATTTTAAAATTGATGGGTAGGAAACGCCTTACTCCATATCAAACGGATTCAACTGCTGACATTGAGGCTGTTTTAATATCGGGCAAAGTTCGATTTCGCGTTTCATCAACTTTATGGCCCATAGCCGAATATGATTTTGCGACACATACTCTTACGGATCTAGATGATCCTGCAAGAAAGAGAGTAAAAGAGGCGAACTGTTTATATAGTGATGCTGCCTTCGGTGGTGCATCAGCCATGAAAGTAGGTTATGCGGGAAATGATGGTAGCAAATATCCCTATCCAGGTACAAAAAGTGTTGCGAGCTCTCCCTTTAATTCTAGTGCCAATGTGATTTTTTACTCACCTTCGCCAAGTGTTGAAGAAGAACTCAGCGATAATCATTTGTTTTCGGAAGAGTTGCTAGTGTTTCCAAACCCAAATTCAACTGGTCAGCTTCATTTCGATTGTACAGAGGAAATAGAGTTGATTGAGGTAGTTGATGTTTTAGGTAATGTGGTTTTGTCCTGTTCACCTAATCAAAATCAATTCGAAATGAATATTGATGGACTTGCAGCATCAATGTACACAATTACTTGTAAAACAAAAGCCAGAATATTCTCAAGAAAATTGATTAGATTGGCCTATTAAAATAGATTGAGGCATTTTTTCATTTTAATATTGACTATACTGTTTTCCCATTTGGGGCTGTCTCAAAGCAAACTTGAGATGGTCCCCAATGGTGATTTTGGTCAGTTCGATAATTATGATATTCCATTTTCTATTTGGAAGCAAAAGTTCGGTGCAAGAGTTGATTTTTACAGTAATCAAATTTGGCTAAAGGATATTTACAATTTTAAAGGTGTGGGTTTACACACTACCGGTGGTCTTGTTGGTTGGTTGAAAGAAGCTAATACTGTCTTTAATCTGACTTCTTGGTATCCAATACGCAATTCACAAAAGATTAATATAGATTCTATATTACATCAAGACACATTTCATTTTTTTCATTTTAATCAATATGAAAATGTAGACGCGACTAATCAATGGATTACTTTCAATAATCGTTATTACAGTAATACTGGTTTGAGTAAAGTACGAGTATGTGGTAAGAATCTATACCAAATAGGAGCTCCACTGCGCTTTGAAACCAGAAAAGGTGCTTATTATAAGTTGAATTTGGATTTGATGTACGATAAGAATACCTATTACTATACGTTGATTTGGAAACATAGGATTCAAAGTGTAACCGGAGACTATAACGAGGATTTTCCATTTATGAAAAATCCGCATGAATTGCAGAACGTTATAGAACATCAAAAATATCACTATTTGAACAAGTGCAATATTACGCTAGATACCAATTTGTTCTCGCGCAATAACAATTTGAAAATCACATTGATGAATCAGTTTTTCAATGATTCTTCTAGTCGCAATGAATTGATTAAGGAACAGGATGTTTGGAGTATGCCATTATTTCCCGAAGTATTTGAAGAACGGCACTTTAGTCACTCTTTCAAAGCAAATGATGATTTGAGTTGGCTCCAACTTCGTCAAAAGCACCAAGATAGTGTAAAGTATTATGCGAACGATACATTGCCATTTCCAAAAGACGCCGACAGTTTATTTAAAATTATTACAGACAATGGTATTTATTCTACTATACCTTTAGATCAAGGAATTCAAAATCGATTTCATCCATTACTGGGCCATTGGAAATGGTTAAAACAATGGCAGTATCCGGGAAAGTACCATCGTTATGCAGACAAAGCGCTGAGAAACGCAGATTATTTTTTAGATAACCTTTCCTTGCAGCCCGAAATGTACCAAAAAGGACCCGTGGCAGCACCCAGTATTTTGTGTGAGGCCGACACCTTTTTGGCGTTCATCCCTTCGGGCATGCCTGCTATTTGGACTGATTTGATCTCGGGAAAAATTCTTTCAAATGCTGATTCCTGCTGGATTTCCATAATCGATACAGTATCAATAGAAGTTAGAAACAATCAATTTGTAGATACTCTCAATTATACTTTGCGCCAACCCAAATCACCTTTTACCAAAGATTCATATACACTCTGTTTGGGTGATAGTCTGGTTTTTTCTGCCGAAACTGGTTACGGTATTCAATGGGAGAAAGGTCAGTCTAGCTCGAGACGTTATGTACACCGCTACTCGGACTCATCCAGTATACAGGCCACATTGACATCGCCGTTGGGTTGTGAGTACAAATTCACCACGTCGGTTATAAAAGGCCCAGCGATCAATCAATATTCATTTGACACGTTTTTGTGTGACAAGCATTCAATTGCTTGGCATATACCCGGTGTAAGATGGGTGTCATTGCCCGAAAGCGGAATAACCCAAGAAAATCAACAACTGACCATTGCTACATTGATTGATGTTAAAAAGAATGTCATATTCAAAGATACTCTGACTGGCTGTTCCGTGTCATTGTCAATCAATATTCAATCCAGCCAATCGCCAAATTTAGGTGAGGACATTGATACGATTATTTGCCCCGATAATCAATTGAATATAAACTTGCCCACTGCAGAATTCATTTGGCTTGACGGGGTGAAATCAACAAATTTATTGAATTTAAAAGCTGCCGGTAACTATGTTGTAATCGCGGCAAATAGAACGTGTGCTGATACTTTGAAAATCCATTTGGCGAAGCATCCAAAAATTCAGGTTTCTATCAATCAGTTAAATCCTTGGACATGTTTTTTGGATTCGGCATTGTTGTTTGTTGCCTCACCGATTGAATATCGATATTATTGGCCTGGCTCTGCTGCGGCGTCAAATAATTATGCAACACAGGACACTGGCTTTTTCAATTTATTGATAAAGGACACCAATGAATGTGAGTTAAATCTACAGATCAAAACACAGTATTCTTGCAACAAGCCGGTTTGGATACCCAATGTATTTACTCCCAATGGAACTGCCCTCAATGAAACGTTTGGGCCTCATTGTATTTCATGTAAAACGATTTATATCCAAATTTATAATCGCTGGGGTGAATGTATATACAAGGGATCTGAGCCTTGGGATGGAACCTATCGAGGTGAACCTGTACCCAATGGAACTTACGCATACAAAATGGGTGTAGAGCTCACATTTGGATCCATTTTGCAGAATTCTTTCTTTTATGGAGATGTGCAACTGTTGCGATGAACGACTAAGTAAATCAAAATAGGTTGGCTTAAACCTGCAATTAGAGCTAAAATGCGAAATGGTTACCATGATGCAAATAGATGCACAATTAATAAATCCTTATAAATTCGAGAAACGAATCCTTAAAATTGAAAAGTTGAATTTAATCCAGGTCTGATTTTAGCGCTACTTCGATTAATTTTTTCTAACCAATTTGGAATATTCTTGAATATATATCGAGTTATCATTATTGCTTACAATATATAACTCATCTCGCACTATAACAGATTGAAAATCCAATAGATTATATTCTGCTGTTTTCGTAATTACATAATGAGTTTTGTTTCCTGCCTCCCGTTCAATAACACATAATTGTCTTTCTAGTTTGGCAGATGTACTGTTGTGGTTAGCAGGGAAGTAGAATAAATAAATCTTGGAATTGGAAATGTAAATTTCATGAATGAAGTCAAATTTGAATTTTCCAAATCCATTCATGATATAGTAATCTAGTTCCTTTAAACCTTTAATTTTTGCTGTTGATTTAATGAAATTATCTATTTTTGAATCGAAGAAAAATTTAACATTAACCAACGTGTCTATTTGGTTGTTATATACCGTCAATATTTGAAAATTCTCCACGTCGTAATAGAAAATCGTATCTTTTAGTGAGGCGAAATAATTGCTCGGTTTAAAAGTTGTTAACGTGGCTAAGTGCGTCAAATGTTCTACATTATAAAACTCTTTCCCCGTGTTACAATTAATAGTTCTAAAAATATGTTTTTGAACTACGTTAGGCATATCACATGATAAATAAAGGTTTCCTTGATATAGGCTGGCGGAAAAAATGACTTCTTCACTTGATATAATGATGTTTTTAAGATAGCGACATTTACCTTCCTTTGTCAGATAATAAATATTGATGTGATTTCCATAACAAATAACAAGCGTGTCATTTGTTACGTCCATTGCTGTAAGTGCGTGAAATATCAAATCGTTACTATCTGGGAATTTAAAGCTGAAACTGTCAATAAATCCACATGAAGTATTAATTCTATATAAATGTGTTTTTGAATGTCTCTCATCTTGAAGATAGAAAATAAAATCACCGTCTGCGGCAATTTTGAATTTTGAACTGTTCTGGGCTCCACATTTATATGTTTTAGAAATGGCTTTGTTAGGACTAATAGATTGCCCATTTAAAACAAATGGAAATAAGAGCAGCCAACAAATGGCTGCTCTTACATTGTTGAGAATTGTTATATTCATT
>JACCDT010385234.1_pt1 | contig 17858 bp, 19 predicted proteins | sample 7446291 | NCBI WGS metagenome assembly JACCDT01 (sample SAMN15323446, study PRJNA562643) | freshwater metagenome | isolation source: river surface water | place: USA:Blue River Watershed | collected 2017-08-17 | reverse complement strand
CCGCCACCTCAACCTTGCCACGCGCCATGCACCGGTGGCTGGTGCATCAGCCGCGACTGCGCGCTAAGTATCAGGCCACGCCGTAGCGTTCTCGGTAAGCCTGCACCCGTGCCAGGTGAGGTGCCATGTCGGCGCTCTGGTGGTGTTGTAAATAGGCGAGTAAATCTGCCAGCGAGGCAATTGCACACACCTGCATGCCCAGTTGCGATCGCACATATTGCACCGCGCTGTAAGGGACATCGACCACCTGCTCGCCGCGAAGCTCGGTGGCCATTTCCTGGCGATCCAGGGCAATCGCCACCGCGTGAGCCGTGGCCCCCGACTGTCGAATGAGTTCGATGGATTCACGCACCGCCGTGCCCGCGCTCATCACATCATCGACGATGAGAACCCGCCCCTGAAGGGGTGCCCCCACCAGGGAGCCGCCCTCGCCATGGTCCTTGGCTTCCTTGCGGTTGTAGGCAAACGGCACATTGCGCCCCAGCCGAGCCAGCTCAATGGCCACCGCTGCGCCCAAAGGAATGCCTTTGTAGGCGGGCCCAAAGATCATGTCGAAATCCACACCACTGTCGATGAGGCGCTTGGCGTAGCACTGTGCCAGGCGCCCAAGCTTGGCCCCATCGTCAAACAAACCGGCGTTGAAAAAGTAGGGGGACAAGCGACCCGCCTTGGTTTTGAACTCGCCAAAGCGCAGCACCCCGCAATCGAGCGAGAATTGCACAAACTCCTGTGCCAGTGCGTCCTGCGCTTTTACGTTTTGTGTCATGGCTTCTTCCTTGTTCAAACTCACCAGTCTCAACCTCAACGGCATCCGCTCTGCCACGACCAAAGGTGTGGAGGCCTGGATCGAGCGTAGCGCACCGGATTGTATTTGCGTGCAAGAGGTGAAGGCCCAGGCCGTCGACGTGGCCGGCAAGTTTGAGACGCTGGCCGGACTGAGCGGTCGGTTTCATTTCGCCGAGAAGAAGGGCTACTCGGGGGTGGGCATCTACACGCGCCTGGAGCCGTCTGAGGTGATCGTCGGGTTGGGCTCTCCTGAATTTGATGCGGAAGGGCGCTACATCGAACTGCGTTTTGATACCGCACGGCGCAAGCGATCGATCATCAGTTGCTATTTCCCCAGCGGCTCTTCCGGCCCCGATCGGCAGGAGGCGAAATTTCGCTTTCTAGACCTGATGGAGCCGCATCTGGTGTCCCTGCAAGCGTCTCGCGAATTTATTCTGTGTGGCGATGTCAACATCGCGCACCAGGAGATCGATTTGAAAAACTGGCGCAGCAACCAGAAAAACAGCGGCTTTTTGCCCGAAGAGCGCGCCTGGATGACCAAGATGCTGAGCGAGCGCGGACTGATCGATGTGTACAGGCATCTGCATCCCGACACCACAGACACCTGCTACACCTGGTGGAGCAATCGCGGCCAGGCCTATACCAACAATGTGGGGTGGCGTCTGGACTACCACCTGGCAACTCCACAACTCGGCCAGACTGCTCGTGAGGTCAGTATTTACAAAGACGAGAAGTTTTCAGACCATGCGCCCATCACGGTGGGCTATGACATGGCTTGGTGAGCCTGCCGGCCGGTGAGCGTGGCACCCCCACGCCGAGCGCTGGAATTGACCCACGGCAACGCGGTCATGGCAACACGGCTGTGACCTCGATCTCCACCCGCGCGCGGTCTTCCACCAGGCTCATCACCTGCACCGCCGTCATGGCCGGGAAGTTGCGTCCCATCACCTCACGGTAGGCAACGCCAATCTCCTTCAAACGCGCCACGTAGGCCTTCTTGTCCACCAGATACCAGGTCATGCGCACGATGTGCTCGGGCCGACCGCCCGCGGCCTCCACCACCGCCAGACAGTTGCGCAATGCCTGTCGCACCTGATCGACCAGATCATCACTGTCGAACTGGCACTGGGCATTCCAGCCAATTTGGCCGCCAACAAACAACTGGCGTCCACTGGCCAGCACACCGTTGGCATACCCCTTGGGGGAGGCCCAACCTGCGGGCTGAACAATCAGATGCGACAAATCGGGGGTGGTGTTCATGTTGCGGCCTTCAACACATCGCGTCCGATGATGAGTTTTTGCACTTCGGTGGCTCCCTCATAAATTCGCAGTGCGCGGATCTCGCGGTACAAGGATTCGACGACATTGCCGCGTTGCACGCCCTGGCCCCCTTGCAGTTGGACCGCCGCATCGATGATGCGTTGCGCGTGTTCGGTGGCGGTCATCTTGGCCATCGCCGCCTCTCGCGTGGTGGGACGTCGCAACACATCGCGTTGCCACGCGGCGCGCACCGTGAGCAAGGCAGCAGCATCGAGATCCGTGGCCATGTCCCCCAGGCGTGCCTGGGTGAGCTGAAAGTCTGCCAGATGGTGTCCGAACATGGGGCGCGACTGTGCATGTTGCACGCTTTCATGCAAGGCACGCCGTGCAAACCCCAAGGCGGCCGCAGCCACTGAGGCGCGAAAGATGTCGAGTGTGCGCATGGCGATCTTGAAGCCCTCGCCTGGCGCGCCCAATCGGTTGGCGATCGGCACGCGCATGCCCTCAAATCGAAGACGGGCCAAGGGGTGTGGGGCCATCACCTCCAGGCGCTCTGCGACCGTAAAGCCAGGCATGTCGGGCGTGACGATGAACGCTGAAATACCCCGCGCGCCCGGCGCTTCGCCGGTTCGCGCAAACAAGCAATAGACATCGGCAATGCCGCCGTTGGAGATCCAGGTTTTTTCACCGTGGATCACGTAATGGCCGCCTTCGAGCCGCGCCTCGCATTGCATCGCCCCCACGTCAGAGCCGGCCAGCGGTTCGGTGAGGGCAAACGCGGAGATCCATTCGCCACGGGCCACCCGCGGCAGGATGTCGTGCCGTTGCGTGTCAGTACCGGCCAACGAAATGGCGCCAGTGCCCAGGCCTTGCATGGCAAACGCAAAGTCGGCCAACCCGTCATGCCAGCCCAGGATTTCGCGGATCAAACACAGTGAGCGGGAATCGAGTTCGGGCAATGCCCCTCCGTAAGCCGCTGGCACACAGTAGCGCAAAAAACCCGCCTCCCCCAGTTGCCGCACCAGTTGCTGGCAGGCGTGATCGGTGTTGTCATGGTCCACGGCGGGAAGTGTCTGAGCCCATTGCCAGAGCGATTGCGCCAAGACACGGTGACCCGGGTCATACATCGGCAAGTCGAGATGGGCTTGCAAAGCGGCAGGCAAGTTGGCGTGAGAGGAATGGGTCTGCATCATCATGGCGTCATCGCTGGGTACCTGGGAGCGCGTCAGTTGCCTTTGAATTGGGGTACCTGCTTGGCAGCGAATGCGTCAAAGGCCCGTTTGAAATCCTGCGTCATCATGCAAATGGCTTGGGCCTGCGCTTCGGACTCGATCATCTCCTCGATGCCCATCGCCCATTCCTGGTTGATCATGGTCTTGGTCATGCCATGCGCAAACCAGGGCCCGTCGGCCAGGCTTCGCGCCAGGGTCTGCGCTTGCGACACCAGCGCAGCGGGTTCATGCAGGCTGTTGAAGAACCCCCAGTGATGGCCTTCAGCGGCCGTCATCGCACGCCCGGTCATCAGCAACTCGTTGGCACGGCCCTGACCAATCATGCGCGGCAGCAAGCCGCAGGCGCCCATGTCGGCGCCGGCCAACCCCACACGCGTGAACAAGAAAGCTGTTCTGGCGTTGGCCGTGCCCAATCGAAAATCACTGGCCAAGGCCACCATCGCTCCCGCCCCAGCACAAATACCATCGATCGCGGCGATGACCGGCTGGGGTGCACGGCGCATCGCCTTGACCAGGTCGCCAGTCATGCGGGTGAAGGCCAGCAGTTCGGGCATTGGCATGCGTGTGAGCGGCTCGATGATCTCAAACACATCGCCGCCCGAGCAAAAGTTGCCGCCTTCACCCGTGATCACCACGCTACGCACATCGCTGGCGTAAGCCAGATCGCGAAAGAGATCGCGCAATTCCGCATAAGACTCGAAAGTCAGTGGATTTTTTTTATCCGGCCGATTGAGTGTGATGGTGGCGACACCTCCATCCTCGCTGCATTGCCAGCGAAAGTGACGGGCTGCGTAATGCTGGAAGGGGCGACGATGGGCTTGCATGGAAGCGGGGGTCATCGGACATTCTCCAAAAGGTGCGCTGAGCGCGCGAGTCATTGCATATCACGTTGTCAGGCAACCAGGGCCAGTTGGCCCGCTCGCTCAAGATTGCGCTCAAGCTGCAACTTGCCACCCAGATAGGGGCGTGGCCAGGCAATGTCGACAAACCCCTGCTCAGCCGCTGCGTGTAGGGTCCACGCCGGGTCGGCCAGGTGTGGCCTGGCCAGCGCACACAAATCCGCGCGGCCTGCGGCGATGATGGTGTTGACATGGTCAGCCTCGAAGATGTTGCCCACCGCAATCGTCGGCACCTGCACCTCGTTGCGGATCTGGTCCGAAAACGGCACCTGGAACATGCGGCCGTACACCGGCTGTTCGTCCTTGCTGACTTGACCCGCAGAGACGTGCACGATATCTGCCCCAGCATCGCGAAACAGCGAGGCCACCACCGTCGCCTCCTCGGGTGTCATGCCACCCGGCACCCAATCGGTGGCGGAGATGCGCACCGACATTGGGCGATCGGCTGGCCACACCGCGCGCATCGCGAGAAACACTTCCAAGGGGTAGCGGCAGCGGGCTTCGGTAGTCCCGCCATAGGCATCACGCCGCTGATTGGTCAAGGGCGAGATGAACGACGACATGAGATAGCCGTGCGCCGCATGGAACTCCACCATGTCAAAGCCCGCATCACGTGCGCGCTCGGTGGCAGCGACAAAATCGTGCTTCACGGCGTCCATGTCCGCACGTGTCATTTCGCGCGGCACTTGGGACACACCGGGCATGAGCGGCAGGGGAGACGGCGCGATCAGCGGCCAGTTGCCCAGCGCCAGCGGTTGATCGATCCCGTCCCACGCCAGGCGGGTTGAGCCCTTGCGCCCTGCGTGACCGATTTGTAGAGCGATCTTCGCCGGGCTGTTGGCATGCACAAAGTCAACGATGCGCGCCCACCCCCGTTGTTGCGCCTCATTCCAGATGCCCGTACAACCCGGGGTGATGCGCGCATCCGGTGACACGCAGGTCATTTCAGTCATCACCAGGCCCGCACCACCCAGCGCACGGGCCGTGTAATGCTGAAAATGAAAATCGTTGGGTTCACCGTCCTGCGCCGAGTAGGTACACATCGGCGACACCACGACCCGGTTGGGCACGGTCATGCCGCGCAAGGTGAACGGGGTGAACATCGGAGGCACTGCCCGATCGGCCAACCCACAGCGCCGCGCCCACCAGCGGTCCAGGTCGTCGATGTAGTGCGGGTCGCGCAGCTTCTGATTGCCATGGCCCACGCGCTGACTGCCGGTGAGCAAGGCAAATGCAAACTGCTCAGGCTCCAGGTGCACATACCGATCTATGTGCTCAAACCAGGTCATGCGGTTGCGCGCAGCACTTTGCAATTTGAGCGCCTCGATCTCCCGCTCGGCCTGGTAGCGCGCCAGGCGTTCGGGCACGCTGCCCTCGGCACTGTTGAGCACGCGCACCAGGGCAATCGCATCTTCCATGGCCAGCTTGGTGCCCGAGCCGATGGAGAAATGTGCCGTGTGCGCCGCATCTCCCAGCAGCACGATATTGTCCTTGTACCAGCGTTCGCACAGCACGCGGTTAAATTTGAGCCACACATCAGAACCGCGTAAATGCTTGGCATTGGAAATCAGCGGGTGCCCGTCCAGCAAGTCGGCAAACAGGTTCTCGCAAAACGCGATCGATGCAGGCGTCTCCAATTGGTCCAGGCCTGCCTTCAACCAGGTACTCTCTGGCGTTTCCACAATGAAGGTGGACATCTCGTCATTGAATCGATAGGCATGCAGGTTGAACCATCCCCAAGGCGTTTCCTTGAAAGCAAAGGTGAAGGCGTCGAGTTTTTTTCGTGTACCCAGCCAAATAAAGCGGCATTGGCGCGTGTCGATACGCGGATTGAAATGTGCCTCATGGCGACTGCGCGTCACTGAATTGACGCCATCGGCACCAATCACCAGGTCGTAGTCGCGCGCGTACTCGTCCGGGTCCTTGATGTCACGCTCGAACACTATCTTGACGCCGAGCTCAATGGCGCGGTGCTGAAAAATTTCCAGCAATTTCAGGCGGGCAATGCCACAAAAGCCATGCCCTCCCGAGCGGATCATCCGTCCCTTGAAGTGGATATCGATGTCATCCCAATGGTGAAAATTGGCCTCGATCGCCTCGACCACTGGCGGATCGGCCTCACGAAAACCGTCCATGGTCTGGTCGGAAAACACCACGCCCCAGCCAAAAGTGTTGTCGGCGGCATTGCGCTCAATCACCGTGATGTCGTGAGCGGGGTTCGCCTTTTTCATGAGGATGGCGAAGTACAAGCCGGCTGGCCCGCCACCCAGACACACGATTCGCATCAAGACCTCCTGCAGTCAGTCAGTGGCTTGACCCGCTGCGCCGCGCTCGCCGATCGCACCCGGGCTGGATCAGCCCCTCTCGAAATGAGAGCATTTAGTTTAGAAAAGAATTGTTTATTTGTAAACTATTTATCGGCGCCGGAGGCCTGCTTAAGCTTGCCCAACAAGTCCCACAGCTGACGCAGTTCCTGGGCACTCAAGACCGCAAAGAGGCTGGTCACCCATTGCTCATGCTCTCGCGCCATCAACTTGAATTGCTCGCGTCCCTTGGCGGTGAGAGACACGTAATAGGCGCGACGGTCTCGCGGATCATCGCGGCGCTCGATCAGCCCTTCCTCGGCCAGGCGGTCGGCCAGACCCGTCACGTTGCCCCCGGTCACCATCAGCAGGCGAGAGAGTTCGCGCATCTTGAGGCCGTCGGGGTAGCGATCGAGCTGAGCCATGAGATCGAACCTCGGCAAGGTGGTGTCAAACCCCAACCGCAGGCGGTTACGCAGATTCGCTTCAATCTGGTTATGGCAGGTGAGCAAACGCAGCCAGGTTCGCAGGGCCTGGGGGTCGACTGCGCGGGCCGCGGCACGTGATCGTCGTGCCGCGGGTGCGGTCGTGTCGGCAGGGTCTTTCATGGATGTGGCATTCTAGTCAGCGCCACCCGCTGAAGTCCCGACCAATCGCCTGATTAATCCAGTTTCAAGCCAGTGTTGCGTATCGCTTGACCCCACAACTGATTGTCCTGACGCAGGAAGGTAGTGAACTCCGCAGGGTTCTGTGCCTTCAGGTCTCCGCCATAGGAGCGCCATTTGGAAATCAGTTCGGGGTTTTGTGCTGCTGCTTTTTGCATCGCATCACCAAGCTTACTCACGACAGCTGCAGGTGTGCCGGCCGGTGCAAACAGACCGATCCACGCAGTCGGGCTGTAGTCGGGCAGACCCGCCTCTGCAAAGGTGGGTACGTCGGGGAAATTGGGATGCCGGGTTTTGCCGGTGAGTGCAAGAATTTTCAACTTACCAGCACGCACATTGCCTATCGCGGCAGGCAGGGCATCAAAGATGACCTGCACCTGACCTGCCAGCAAGTCGGCATACGGGCTGGTGGTGTTGTAGGGCACAAAATCGATCTTGACGCCCGCGGCCGAGGCAAACCATTCGCCGGCCAGATGCGAATAGCTGCCCACACCCGATGTGGCCGCCGTGACAGAGCCGGGTTGCTTTTTCAGGCGCTCGATCAACTCCTTGGCACTGTTTTCCTTCAGGCCCGGATTGGCGGTGAGTGCGGTGTTGAGCAGCCCTACGATGCTGATCGGCACGAAATCGCGATCGGCCCTGTACGGCACCTTGCTGTAGAGGTGCGGCACCACTGACAGCGACGTCGTGGACCCCATGACCAAGGTGTACCCATCGGGCACAGCCCGGGCGCCGGCTTCCATGCCGATCATGTTGGAAGCGCCCGGGCGGTTTTCCACCACCACCGACTGGCCCAGCACCTTGGTCAACTCGGCGGCAATCTCTCGTGTGTTGGCGTCAGGCCCTGTGCCGGTGGGAAAGGGCGCAATGATGCGAATGCTCTTAGTGGGATAGTCCTGGGCTTGGGCCTGGGTCAGTGAGCCAAGACCCGCCGCAGCAAGGGCGGCAAGCGTCAGACTGAATCGTCGTGTGGCGTTCAAGGTTGTCTCCATGTGTGCGTCGGATTCAAGGGCTGATCTCATGATGACGACCGACAGGGTCGACCGTGCTCAAATTGTGAATTATATTTATGTTTTTGTCAAAATACGATAATTCATTCATAATTTAACAGGTTTATTACATCAACAGCTTTACTGATCTCACTTTTGCAGGAGCAGCCATGTCTCATCCTCTCGCCCAACGCAACTCGCTCGTGTTCAGTCACATGGGGTTTTACGTGCGCGACCTTGAACGCATGGCGCGCTTTTACAAGGACGTGATGTGCTTTTTCGAAACCGACCGGGGTCAGCTAGGCACGGTTCAGTTGATCTTCCTCAGTCGCGATCCGTCCGAGCACCACCAGATCGTGTTGGCGACTGGCCGACCCACCGATGCGAGTTTCAGCATCATCAACCAGATTTCGCTACGAGTGCCGGATCTGAACACATTACGAGAGGTTCACCGACGTGTCAGCGCCGACACCGATGTCACTGAGCTCGTGTCAGCCACACACGGAAACGCCGTGTCGATCTACTTTCGCGACCCAGAAGGCAACCGGCTGGAGGTTTTTGTGGATATGCCCTGGTACTGCGAGCAGCCGCTGCGCGAGCCCCTTGACCTGGGCCAAACGGACGAGCAGATTCTTGCGGCCGCCGAGGCTCTGGCGCGTAGTCGACCCAAATTTCGCAGTCGCGCCGATTGGGTTGCCGATATGGAAAGGCTCATGGGATACTCAACATGAGCGATCCGTGTATTGACGTAGCCATCATCGGCATCGGGCCGGCAGGCGCAACCCTGGCCAATCTGTTGGGTCAGTTGAATGTGTCGGTCGTGGTCATCGAACGCGAGGCCGAGATTTATCCACTGCCGCGCGCTATTCACTTTGACGGCGAAGTCATGCGCGTATTTGAGACCGCCGGATTGCGGCAGGCGATCGAAACCATTTCGCGCCCCGGCCTCAAGGGTATGCACTTCAACAACGCGGCCGGCGAGACCTTGCTTATCCGGGCCGGCACCAGCCTGCTAGGGCCCCACGGCTGTGCCAACAACCATTACTTCCATCAACCAGAACTCGAAGCCTTGTTGCGACAGGGACTGCGACGCTTTGACAATGTGCAGGTGCTGACCCGACACGAAGTGACGGCCCTCGTAGATGACGACGATCAGGCGACCTTGCAAGTCACAAACCTGGATACCCTCCAATCGCATAGGCTACACGCTCGCTACGTGGTTGGGTGTGACGGCGCACGCTCGTTCATGCGTAAGGTGCTGGGCACGACCATGGTGGATCTGGGGCTTCACCAACCCTGGCTGGTATTTGATGTGAGGCTCAAAACCAACGTACCTGGCTTGCCTGATCACACGGTTCAGTTCTGCGACCCAGCGCGTCCAATGACCTACTGCAATGTCACGGGCAACCGTCGCCGCTGGGAAATCATGCTGATGCCGGGAGATGACCCGGCCCATATGGTGAAATCCGAGACGCTGTGGCAACTGGTGCGGCAGTGGGTGACGCCCGAACAAGCCGATATCGAACGGGCGACCATCTACACCTTCCACTCTGTGATAGCACAAGGCTGGCGCAAGGGCCGTCTTATGTTGGCTGGCGATGCCGCACACCAGACACCGCCGTTTCTGGGCCAAGGGATGTGCGCAGCCATTCGCGATGTGGCAAATCTGGCCTGGAAGCTGCACGCCGTACTGCATCATCGCGCCCACGACTCGCTGCTAGACACCTACGAGAGCGAACGAGCTCCTCATGTTCAGGCCTTCATCGAACTGGCCGTTCGCTTGGGCGACATCATTCAAACCACCGACCCCGAGGCTGCGCGCCAGCGTGATGCGAAATTCAGGACGGGCCAACCTGAGATGTTTCAATTTCCTGAACCACGTCTGGGCCCAGGTTGTTGGTACGGCGAGGAGTCGGCCGTTGCTCGGGTATTCCCCCAACCAGCACTGGGCGACGGGCAATTGCTTGATGCCCGATTGGGTACCCACTTCGGGGTTGTGGGTGACGCGGCGGTGATTGGTGGCGTGAGCTCGGCTACGCGTGCGCGTTGGATGTCGCATGGCGTCGTCCCCGTGGTGGACGACGGCAAGGCTCTACGGAACTGGCTTGACCAGCACGGTGTTCGCGCCGTGATGTTACGCCCTGACCGCTACGTCATGGGCGTGGCGCGCAGCGCCGCAGACTTAGACGCCCTGGCGCATCAACTGCCTCACTTGTTCACGCCAGCATTGGCCAGCGCTTGAAAACGCCGATGATGGACAAAGCCGACTCCAGCCTGGCTCGCATGCTTGGGGTGCTCGATCTGTTCACAGACCAACGACTGCACTGGACTGCCGAAGAAATCAGCGAGGCCTTGCAGGTTTCCTTGCCCACGGGCTATCGCTATGTGAAGATGCTCACCGACACCGGCCTGCTACAACGGGCAGGCGATGCACAGGTAACGCTGGGGCCTCGCATCATCGTGCTAGATCACTACATCCGCCAAGCAGACCCGGTCATGCAGCACGGAATCCCGTTCATGAAGGAGTTGGTGTCGCTGACCGGTTTTGATTGCGTATGCTCGAGCCTGTTGGGAACGCAATTGCTAGACACGCACCGCGAGTACAGTTCGGCACCAGCGAATCTCAGCTACGGCCGCGGTCGGCCTCGCCCCTTGTTTCTGGGCGCTGCGCCCAAGGTGATCCTGGCGCAACTGTCCACGGGCAACCTACATAAAATCATGGATGCGCATACGGCTGAAATCGCGCAAGCAGGGTTGCCCACGCTGTGGCCCGAATTTCGACGCTACTTTGCACGCATTCGTAAGGCCGGCTATTACCTCTCCCACGGAGAGCTGGAATCCACCCTGAGCGCCTTAGCTGTGCCGCTGGTCGCAGGCAACGGCCGCGTGATGGGCGCTTTGTCGCTGGTGAGCTCGGTACAGCGCATGGCAGTGGTCGATACCTCCAAACTCACACCCTTGCTGCAGCGTGCGGCATCGGACATTGGCTCACGTCTGCAGTGATATGTGTCGCTTTAACTCACCGCTCCCCGCAGGGGTATGGCAAACCCCGAACGTCATCAAGGTTCACGGCCATCGAGACGGGTACCCTCAACTACTTCAGTTCACCAACTCATTGACTTAATAGGCATCCCATGAAACTCATCAGCTTCGAACATCACAACACACCCGCCTACGGTATCGTCAAAGGCGACGATGTGCTGGACCTCACCCCTCTTTTGGGTACACAAGCACCAGACCTCAAAACCCTGATTGCCAAGGACCTTTTAGATGCCGCCGCCCAGGTCGCCAGCAGCAACAAGGCCACCCTCAAACTCTCGCAGCTCACACTGCTGCCCGTCATCCCCAACCCAGGTCAAATCTTTTGCATCGGCCTGAACTACGGCGAACACGTGCGCGAAACCGGACGCGAGATCACCGAGGTGCCCACCATCTTCCTGCGCCTGCCCGCATCGCAAGTGGGTCATGGCCAGGACATCTTGCGCCCGGCCGAATCGCATCGCCTCGACTACGAAGCCGAAATCGCCATCGTGATTGGCAAGGGGGGGCGCCGCATTCAGGAGGCCGAGGCCTGGGACCATATCGCCGGTTACAGCTGCTACAACGACGGCTCGGTGCGTGACTGGCAAGTGGCCACCTCCCAGTGGACGCCCGGCAAGAACTTCTACAAGACCGGTGGCTTCGGCCCCTGGCTGGTGACAGCAGATGAGATTGCCCCCAACCGCGTGATGCGACTGCAAACCATCCTCAACGGACAGGTGTTGCAAGACACCACCACCGACAAGATGATTCACAGCATTCCGCGACAGATCGCGTATATCTCCAGCTTCACTCCCCTGTCGGCGGGCGATGTGATCGTCACCGGCACCCCGGGCGGGGTGGGCAACAAGCGCACTCCACAGGTCTTCATGAAACCGGGCGACACCTGCGAGATCGTGGTGGACGCCATCGGCACCCTGCGCAACGGCATTCGGGATGACGCGTGAGCAAGCCTACGATTCAGACCGCCGATCCGCACGGTACCTTTAGCCGCATGCTGCGCGGGGAAGTCCCTCGAACGCCGGTGCTCTCACTGCTGGGCGGTGAGGTGGAGTCCGTGGATGCCGAGGCCGGAACGCTGCGCGCGCGTTATGTCGGGCGGGATGAATTTCGCAACCCTGCTGGCTTGGTACAAGGTGGCATGCTGAGCGCCATGCTCGATGACGTCACGGCAAGCCTGGTGGACGCCACCCTGACCACAGGCCAGGGGGTCGCCACGCTGAGCCTCAACGTGTCCTTCATGCGGCCAGCCCACGTCGGCCCCATCGAAGCTGAAGCAAGCATGATGCGCCGCGGCAAGGATGTGGCCACCGCCATCGCCGTGTGCAAAGTGGTCACTTCATGACGTCCGCGTTCGACCACCGTGTGCGGACGCGACAAAGGTTCACAATACGGGTTCGTGTCTTTTTCTGAGCGCCATCGCAAAACCCCATGCCGTTGGCGTTCCCTGCACCGCCATGCTTCACTACCACACCATTCCCGTCACCCCGTTCCAGCAAAACTGCTCCCTCGTGTGGTGCGATGTCACTCAACAGGCTGCGGTCATCGACCCAGGCGGTGACCTCGAGGTCATCCTTGATGCCGTGGCCCAGCTTGGGTTGAAACTCGAGCAAATCTGGATCACTCACGCACACATCGACCACGCGGGCGCCACGGCCGAGCTGGCCGAGCGTTTGCAGTTGCCCATCATCGGTCCGCATGAAGGAGACCAGTTCTGGATTGACGGTCTGGCCCAGGCAGCGGCGATGTATGGATTTCCCCCCGCCAAGCCCTTCACGCCCACCCGGTGGTTGCACGATGGCGAGACGGTGAGCCTGGGTGGGCACACCTTGCAAGTACGTCATTGCCCGGGCCATACGCCGGGCCACGTGGTGTTTTACTCGCCCGAGATGCAACGGGCTTTTGTGGGTGATGTGCTCTTTGCCGGCAGCATTGGTCGCACCGACTTTCCGCGAGGCGACCACGATGCCTTGATCCGCAGCATCACGCAGCGTCTGTGGCCCATGGGCAACGACACCGTCTTCATTCCCGGTCACGGGCCCGAGAGCACCTTCGGTCGTGAGCGTCGCAGCAACCCTTATGTGGGCGGCACCTGACAGCACTCAGTTGCGCGCGCGCTCAAAGAGCGGCATCACCTTGGGCAGATTGGCCTGAATCTCATGAATGCGCGTCGCCCCTGAAGGGTGCGTGCTCATCCACTGCGGCGGTGCGTTCTTGTTGGCCGCACTCATCTTCTCCCACAGGGTCACCCCAGAGCGAGGGTCAAAGCCGGCACGAGCGGCCAGCTCCATGCCCACCAGATCCGCCTCGGTCTCGTCCTCTCGGCTGAACTTCAAAGTGAGCAAGTTGGCCCCCTCGCGGGCCACGAAGTCGGTCACCCGCGGATCGATACCGAAAATGCCCGCCACCACGGCCCCGCCTAGACGGGACAAACCTTGAGTGGCAGCGGTCTTGCCCATGCGCTCACGGGCGTGTTCTCGCAATGCGTGTGCCACTTCATGGCCCATCACCATCGCGACTTCATCGTCGCTGAGCTCCAACTGCTTCAAGATGCCCGAGAAGAAGGCAATTTTGCCTCCTGGCATGCAAAACGCATTGATCTGGTTGGAGCCAATCAGGTTGACCTCCCACTTCCATTCCCGCGCACGCGGGTTCCAGTCATAGCTGTGGGGAATGATGCGCCGCGCAATCTCTCGCAATCGCAACACCTGCGGGTGATTGTCCGGGCCCAGGGCGTTTTTGCTCGATGCCTGTTGCAGCATCTGGCGGTATTGTTGCAGGGCCGATTGCTCGACCTCGGTGGCTGGCACAAGCTTGGCAAAGGCGGACTCCTTGCCCACTTCCACGCCCTCGCGCGCCCAGGCCTGCGAGCCCGCCAGGCCGAGACCCGCTGCGCACCAGGCACAGTGATACAGAAAATGTCGCTTGCTGAGAGTGGTGTCGTTCATAGCCGTCAAAATGGAGGTCATGAACGATACCTCAAGTCAGCCCGCCTCCGCCAACCCCGCCGCCAGCCAGGGGCGCAGCTGGGCTGATGCCTGGCGGGTGTACCGCTCGGCGGCGGCGCTGCGCATGCTGGGTTTGGGGTTTGCCGCCGGCTTGCCCTTGCTGTTGGTGCTGGGGACCCTCAGTTTTCGCTTGCGCGAGGCGGGGGTGGAACGTGCGACCATCGGCTTTCTCAGCTGGGTTGGGTTGGCATATGCCTTCAAATGGGTCTGGGCCCCTCTGGTAGACCGTTTATCCCTGCCTTGGCTCACCCGTCGACTGGGTCGCCGTCGCAGCTGGTTGTTGGTGGCGCAAGTTGCGGTCATCGCCGGCTTGGTGGGCATGGCGGGGTCGGACCCCCGAGTGGCTCTGGGCGCCTTGGTGGGTTGGGCGGTGCTGGTGGCCTTTGGCTCAGCCACGCAGGACATTGCCTTGGACGCCTACCGCATTGAGTCAGCCGATATCGATGCCCAAGCCGCCTTGGCCGCCACCTACCAGACCGGCTATCGGCTGGCCATGATCTGGGCCGGAGCCGGAGCGCTGTGGCTGGCAGCACGCGCCGAAACGGTCGATGCGAGTGGCTACCAACAGGCCGCCTGGCAACTCGCCTACCTGCTCATGGCCGCCTCGATGCTGCTAGGCCCTCTGGTGGTGCTGTGTTCACCCGAACCGCAACAGCGCGAGTTGCCTGTGGCGCGTAATCTGCGCGAGTGGCTGCATGGTGCACTGATCGAGCCCTTCTCCGAGTTTTGGGGGCGTTACCGCTGGCAGGCGGTGCTGATCCTGGGCCTCATCGCCGTCTACCGCATCAGTGACGTGGTCATGGGGATCATGGCCAATCCGTTTTATGTCGACATGGGGTACAGCAAGGATGAAGTGGCCGCGGTCAGCAAGGTGTTCGGCGTGTTGATGACACTGGTGGGCGCCTTCGTCGGCGGTGTGCTGGCCGTGCGTTTGGGTGTCATGCGTGTGTTGATGCTGGGTGCGATCCTGAGTGCTGCGAGCAACCTGCTGTTTGCCTGGCTGGGCACTCGCGGGCACGATCTGCAGGCGTTGATCTGGGTGGTGTCGGCCGACAACCTAGCGGGCGGGTTGGCCTCGAGCGCTTTCATTGCCTATCTCTCGGGCCTCACCCAGGTGCGCTATTCGGCCACGCAGTACGCCTTGTTCAGTTCGATGATGCTCTTGTTGCCCAAGTGGCTGGCCGGCTTCTCGGGGGTGGTGGTGGACAGCGTGGGCTACTCGACCTTCTTCGTGGGCACGGCCTTACTCGGCGTGCCTGTGCTGCTGCTGGTGGCTCTGGCGTCCAGGGTACGCTAACGTGCGCCCAGCAAGTCTTTGAGGTGCGCCTTTTGCACCTTGCCCAGAGCGGTCTTGGGCAAAGCCTGCAGCCGCACCACCTCACGCGGGTGCTTGTAACGCGCCAGCCGCTCTCGCACCCGCGCGAGTAGCTCGTCATCAGTGGCCTCATGGCCCTCACGCAAGGTGACCACCGCCACCACGCGCTCGCCCCAGCGGGCGTCAGGCATGCCCACCACCGTGCACTCGACCACCGCCGGGTGCTGGGCCAGCAAGGTTTCGATCTCGGCGGGGTAGATGTTTTCGCCTCCTGAGATGATCATGTCCTTGCTGCGGCCCACGATAGTCCAGCAACCTGCCTCGTCCACCTGCGCCACATCCCCGCTGTGAAACCACCCCTGAGCATCCAGGGCAGCTTGCTCGGGCCAATAACGCTGCACGAGGGCGGGGCCGCGCAGCCACACCTCACCCACGTTGGGGGCCGCACCCTCCAACGGCCCCAGGCAAGCCTGCACGCCGTGCGCGGGCCAGCCACAAGCGCCTTGCAGCATGCGCGGCGCATCGGCCACGAGGGCGATTGAAAAAGGTCCGGTCTCGGTCGCGCCGTACACATTGCCCAGCGGCACCCCGCGGTCCAGAAAGGCGCGCACCAAGGGCTCTGGTAAATGGCTCGATCCGGCCATGACGCAGCGCAGGGAACTCAAGTTCGCCGACGACCACAGCGGGTGTTCCATCAGTGCCTTCATCACCGCGGGCACCACGACGGTCAAACCAATGCGCTCGCGTTCGACGGTTTGCAGCATGGCCTGCGCATCAAACCGCGGGTGCAACACCACCCGCGCACCCACCCCCAGCGCGGGCAAGGTTTGAATGCACAGGCCGCCCACATGAAAAAGCGGCAACACTGTCAGCACGCGGTCCTCTGCGGTGAGCGTCATCGCCTGGCTCGCTGCCTGCATGTTGGCGATCAGATTGGCCTGCGTATGCACAGCCGCTCTCGGTGTACCCGTGGTGCCTGAGGTGTACACCAGCAACAGCGGCCTCGGGTCGCAACTGACACCGTGCGCCATGCCCGGTGAGACGCGCAAGCTCGGGACGGCCTCGCCGGGTATCGGTTCTGAACGCTGAGACCCTGCCCCAGGGTCCGACGCCTGACTTGAGGCGTCACACAAAGACTCTAGCGAGCACACGCTGAGGTCGTGGCGTAGGGCCAGCGACTGCGCCTGCTCCTGCCACCCCGCATCATGCAAAAGCAACGCCGGCTGGCAATCAATGATCAACTGGTCCCACTCGGCGACAGCGAGTCGATAGTTCAACGGCGCCAAGATTCCCCCCAGGCGCGAGAGGGCCAGCAAGATCACCAGCATTTCCCAGGCGTTGAAACTCAGGCAGGCCACCCGTTCTCCGGCGCGCACCCCGCACCCCCGCAAGCGTTCGCAGGCTCGCGCCACCTGCTCGGCCAACTCGGCATAGTTGATGCTGTGGTCACCCTGCACCAGCGCCGTCTGTGTCGGGCTCTCAACGGCGTGGCGCAGCACCACCTCGTCAAGTCGCAGCGGCGCACTGGGTGTCGAAGCGGTTGTGTGGGACATGGTGAGATTTTCGTGCAGCCCAGGTGTTTGTCACAGGGGGTCTAGCCAGCACCAGGACACTGACCCTGCACTCGCAGCTGAATCTGTTGCTCATGATCAAAGACGATGTGCGGTTGTCCCACATGGTGGCCGACTACCTGACCCTATCGGGATTTGCGGTGGAACAGGCCAGCGATGCGCGTCCAGATCGCTCAAAGCATCAGCGAGGAGGCTCAGCTGATCGAAGAGATTTTGCTGGCCAGCCAGCTGGATTCGCCCAAAGCCGACCAGGGCAACCCCGAACTGGGGTGCTTGGTCGGGCCTCAGACCTCAGGAGCCTGTAGGGACTCGTGTCGGCACGCCGGTGGGTGGTTCGGACAAGGCGCGCAAAACCTGCTGCGGTGAGAGGTCCTGCAGACACCGCAAGTGCCCCAGGGGGCATTCGCGCTTGAAACACGGCGCGCAATCCAGCGGGGGTTGGACCTGGGTGTCCCACTTGAGCCAGAGGACCCGTGCCTTGGGACTCAACGGGGGCGTGTGCTCGGGGCTGGATGAACCAAACACCGCCACTTGCGGCACATCCAGCGCGGCGGCTACGTGCATCAGACCCGAGTCGTTGCTGACCACACGATGAGCACTGGCGATTAGGGCGGATGCGTGGGGGAGCGATGTCTGCCCCGCCAAGTTCAACAAGCGACCTTGCGTCTTGCCAGGCTGGGCCAGCCCCACAATGGCTTAGCACAGCGCGCGTTCTTTGGCCGAGCCCAGAAACACGACGTCCTGCGGCAACGCTGCCGCCAACTCGGCAAAGTGCGACACCGGCCAACGGT
>JACCDT011513801.1_pt1 | contig 17872 bp, 18 predicted proteins | sample 7446291 | NCBI WGS metagenome assembly JACCDT01 (sample SAMN15323446, study PRJNA562643) | freshwater metagenome | isolation source: river surface water | place: USA:Blue River Watershed | collected 2017-08-17 | reverse complement strand
ATCCTGTTTCATATGTTTATCATCCTGTTTCATATGTTTATCATCCTGTTTCATATGTTTATCATCCTGTTTCATATGTTTATCATCCTGTTTCATATGTTTATCATCCTGTTTCATAGAAACATGTGTTTTTAATCTATATAAATAGATTTCATATTTTTGTTTATCATCATTTGATAATTTATTGTAATCATCGACATTTAGTGTATTTTCATTAGAATAAATATATTTTGTTTTATACTTTAAATATTTTTTATAATAGTTCATATATAAATATATAGATATAAAATATAATATGACAATATTTAATCCTATTTTGTTAAAAGAAATAATAGAGAAATATTTTAATAAACAACCAATTTCTAATTATATGTTATATAATATTGAATATTATTTTTTATTATCTGAGTTATTTAATACTATATTTGATTCGGAATATTATATTAATAGTTGTAATCAGTTTTTAAATTTATCAAATGATATTGATTTTGATAATTTACTTGAAGATTTTCCAATATTATTAGAATATCAACCGATTATTTTACTTTTTTACAAGATTTTAGAACAAACTAATTTATTATATCCTGTTAATATAAATTTAATTATTATATTAGAAAATAATAATAATTTTTATTTTTTAAGAAATATTATTAATAAATTAAAAGAAAAAGAAATAAATATAATATTTGAAAAAATGAGAATTTAAAAATTTTGTAAATCAATTAATATTTCAACAATTCATTAATTCTATCTGTTTCACAAATACATGCCAATTCATCATTTCATAATATTATTTCATGATTTTTACATGTTTCTTCTATATAATGTTTTTCACATTTTTCTTTAGTATAATGTTCAAAACATAAATTAAAATTAATATTATTTTCTAATAAACAATTTTTACAACAATAATTACCAATATTGTTGCATTCATTGACATCGCAATATTTTTTTTGCATCGTCATTATCATTATAAAATATTTCTTGATTATAGTTACTTTTTATTAAATTATTTATTATATATAATAAAAATTTTTAATTAATAATAAATATTAAATAATACATAATATAATATAAAATATCTTTTTTAATTATATTATAATCTACGATACTCAAATTATGATCTATCGTAATAGTATCATTATAACATAATATAGAAATAATACATAAAAATAATATAAAAATACTTAGACTATTCATTATAAATTAAAAAGTATATCAAATATTTATTTTTTCATTTTTTTTATAATTAAATAAAAATAATTAAATATATATTAATTTAATGGATTATATAATAAAAACATTACATTTATTATTTTATTTATTTATTGCATTAAGTCCGTTTATTGATGATTGTGCATTAAAATTAAATGTTCTAGTTATTTTACTATTTATTTTATTTCATTTTAGTTCAAAATATGGAAAATGTGGAATAATTAATATTGAGAGATTTTTTTTAGGTGAAACATTTAAACAAGGATTTTTTTATAATTTAATAAAACCTGTAATTGATTACAGAAAAAATATATTTGCAGTAAAATTATATTACTTATTAGTAATTTATTTAATAATTATATCTTTACAAGTTTATCAAGAAAATTGTATAAGCAATGTTTATAAAAATTTCATACAAAATATAAACAAGCTTTTTAATTAGAATCTGAACTTTTATAAAAATGGAAATATGATAATATAATTAATAAAACTAATAATGTTACAGTAACACCATATAAAATATTAGTATGTGTATTAGTATTATTCAAATTTTTAAGATTAATAATTTCTTTTAAATTTTTATTTATAATAATATTTTCATTTTTTAGTGTTTCAAGTAAACTATCTTTTTCTTGAATAATTTTATCTTTTTCTTGAATTAATATGTCTTTTTCATTAGTTAAAACAGCTTCTTGACTTTGACATTGTGTTTGTAAATCAATATATCTAAATTCTCCAAGTGCTTTTTGACTATATACTAATCCACTTATAGTTAAAGCATTCTGTGAAGCTTGGTTTTTTAATAAATCATTACATAATGCTTCTTGACTAGAACCTACTATATTTTGACTATTGACTAAAACATTAGATGAAGAATTTTGAAATTCTTCAAATATTTTGAAAGGTAACAAATTTTTAAAATTCATTAATATTAATTAATTTTAGAAATAAATTATATTTTTAAATTTTTAATTTTTATTTTTTAATTTTTTATTACAAGTTTCATCTAAATTACATAATTTAAAACCCATAAAAAATACTGGTATGCCTGGAATACTTCCGCCTGAATTTAATGATGTAGTAACATTTACAGAGGTTGATGTATAATTTCTGACATCAATAACATCTCCTTTATATAATTTTACAAATTGTCTTATTAAACATTTATTAGCACCTGAATCTCTTCCAGTAGTTGTATCTAAATCGGGTATGCCATTAATAAAAATAGTAAATTGTGCTGGTTCAGATGTAATACAATCAATAAATAAATCATAAATACCATCTTTTTCTATTACAGTTTGAACAGTTGCTTGGCGATGTTGTACATTTTCTTTTAATGTAGTTAATTCCCAATTAATTGCATCACCAACATGTAAAACTTGTGAATTTGTAGATGCATAATTAAAATAAACATCAGTACCTGTTAATTGTAAATGTTTATTTGATAATAAATAAGATTTAAATTTATCAAATGATTTTTTATAATAACTATTAATTTTACAATCATTTTTAATTACACATTTGTATAATGGTGCAATTTTAAATATTGTTAATATAGCATTTAAACTATCTAATATACCACCATCATGGTCATTTATTATAACTTGACCATTAGTAGATGTATGATTACGAACTGTTACATAATCCCCTTTTTTAAGTGATAATAAAGTTCTTAATGAAGTTTGACCGGCACCTTTATTTGAACCCATCGTAGTAAAATCCATTGGCATACCATTAACATAAAAAGTTAATTGTACAGAAGTAGTAGTATTACACATAAAAAATACTTTATAAATACCATCTTCTAAAATTTTAATTTGTTCTGGAGTAGTTGATGACCAACCAATATTATTTACATTTGATGATGAATCAAAAATGACATCATTTTCTGTTGGTAAAATTTGTGTTGCTTTTGTCCAAAAAGTTCCACATGTATTATACCCTTTTAACATTAATTCAGGATCAAGTAACATTTTTTCTAAAATTTTTTTAAATAAATATTGCTTTCTTCTTGATAAACATGATGGATTCCAATCATTACATAATTTTTTATGTTCATCACAATGTAATGATCCTAATTTCATTAATAAAAATGTTGCATTATTTCCTGGTAAAAGACCGCCTACATACAATGGTGAAATTAATGAACCCGCTGATGATTCATAATTTCTCATAATTAGTGTATCATCTTTATTAAATTTATACATTTGCCTAAAAATTGTTTGTCCTGAACCAGCATTATTACCAGTTGTACTTATTGTATTAGGAATACCATTTATAAATAAAGTAAATTGAGACGATTGTTGAACAGATGTAACAAAAAATAATAAATATATACCACTTGATCTAACACAAAATGGTGCATTAAAACTTGGATGATCTACATTTAATAACATATTATTATTAGTAAAATTTATTGGGTATGATAAATTATAAGTATCGCCTGTATTATTATAAGATGATATATATGTATCAGATCCACCAACTTGTAATGTTTCATCTAATAATAATTGATTTTTATAATATTTATAAACATCATCAAAAGTACATTTTTCTTTATTACTACATTTTGAATCTTCTGAACTACTTTCAGTATGATGTTCATTTTTTTTATCATATTTATCATGTTTTTTATCACATTTATTTTCTTTTTCATGTTTTTTATCAGATTTTTTATGTGATTCAGAATGAGATTCTGAATCAGTTTCAGATTCTGTATGATGTTTTTTATGATTTTTTTTATGTTTATGACTTTTTTGTTGAATCATATACATTTTAACACTATCAGTTGTATTATCAGAGGATGATTCGGAATCAGACATATTGCATTTTGACTTGGAGCCGTTTTTTGGCATGTATATATTAGACTATATTTTTTTAAAATATTATAGTATTTTTTTTAAAATTTATAAATATAAATATTAAAACTAAATATTTTTTTTTTATATAAAAACGAATAAAAAATTTAAAAGTTTTTATTTAAAATTTTAATATTTATATATATATGACAAATCTATTTATATCTAATCATTATAAGAGTCCCTTTTTAGATAAAATAATTTCTATCGATTTTTCATCGTCACTACCAGTTCGTTTATTTACTGTTCATTTACTAGTTTACTATTTTATAAGTACATCCAGTCCAAATTGTACTTATGACAATTTCATGAATTTTACAAATACTTTTTCGAAAGACATTCCATTACATAATGTTTCCATTACACACATTACTAAAGAAGATTTTATTAACTTATACAATGAATTCCACGTTGATAACCAAATTTTAGATATAATTAATAATAATTATTTAATTAATATAATTTATGATATTTTTACAAATTCAAAACAATTAAAATCATATTTAAAAGAATTTAACTTATATTATACCGATTTAAAATATATTAATTATATCAATACAATAATAAATAATTTAAAACCACATAGTATTTGTAATCTTTTCTCAGGGTTTGGTAAATTAATTTATAATATGTTTGATAATAATAAACAATTTACATGTGTTGATGAAAATCCATACATTTTATTAATATCTTATATAAATTTACTTATTAAAAATAAAGAAATTAATAATATTACATTTAAAATAAATAATGTAATTACTGATGATATACTTAATACTACATATGATTTAGTCCTTGCAGATTTACCAGATGATATTAGAAATTTAATTTATGCAAACTGTAATTCAAAAATTAAATTTTTAAAAATTAGAGGTACTAAATCAGAACCACTTATAATACAATATATTTCACAAATTCTTAATAAAAATGGTGTTGGTATTATAATCACATCAAATAGTTTTTTATTTGGCGATTCTAATCAACATATTAATACAAGAAAATATATTATAGAAAATTTTGGAGTTAAAATTATTGATTTAGATAATAAAAAATCAATATTAATAATTAATAAAATTAAAAATAATAAAATAATATTTAATTTTTTTGAAAATAATGATACATATGAATTCACTATTAATGATATTATTAAAAATAATTATTCTTTTTACTATTATAATTATAATAAAAATATTATTACTACACAAAATAATAATAAGTTTAATATAAATTGTATTGTTAATATAGATAGTATTGTTAATATAGTTAAATTTGATAAAAATAAAAAATATGATAATGAAAATATTTTATACTCTTATAAAAATAATTTATTTAATATTGATAATATTAATAATATTACTAATGCTGACTACTTATTTATAGTTAAAAACAAAAATATTTACAATCAAGAATACATTAATAATAAATTATTACATTTTTTTAATTTAAAAATTAAAAATATTATAAAAGGAAAAACTAATCAATTAAATATTGATATTATTAAACAATTAGAATTAGAACTTCCAAATATTGAAACACAACAATTAATTAATATTACAATTGAAAATAAAAATAAACTTGATAATTATATAAATTTACAAATTATAAATTTAGAAAAAATAAAAACAAAATTTATTGAAAATTATTTAACTACTACAACTACATATATCAAAATTGAGGAAATTTGTGATATTACGAATGAAGCTACTACAATTAATACAATTTATATACAACGTAATACTAATAATGCTGGTTATATTGATTTAACATCAACACAATATGAATTATCTACAAATAACTATTATTTACATATTAAAAATACTAATATTTTACAAAATTATTTATATTTTATTTTATTATATTTTGAAAATGACTTTATTAAAATTGCTAATAATAATAAAACAATTACAATAAGTAAAAAAAATATTGAAAATTTTGAAATTCCATTATTAAATATTGATGATCAAAAACATCTTATAAATAAAATTAATAATATTAATAAAATGATATTTGATCTTGAAAATTTAAAAAATAATAATTATAATTCTGTTTTATTTAATTTTATTTAATTTTATTTTTGTTTTTATAATATTACTTTTAATATTATTTATAACAATCTTTTTTATTATTATTTTTTATGGCGATTTATTTCCCTTCTCACCAAATGATCCTTTGATACTATCACCTTTTTCTCCTTTCTCACCTTTCTCACCAGGTGGTCCTTGGATACTATCACCTTTTTCACCTTTCTCACCAGGTGGTCCTTGGATACTATCACCTTTGTCACCTTTGTCACCTTTCTCACCAGGTGGTCCTTGAATACTATCACCTTTTTCACCTTTCTCACCAGGTGGTCCTTGAATACTATCACCTTTCTCGCCTTTCTCACCTGGTGGTCCTTGAATACTATCACCTTTCTCGCCTTTCTCACCTTTGTCCCCTTTGTCACCTTTGTCCCCTTTGTCACCTTTCTCACCAGGTGGTCCTTGGATACTATCACCTTTTTCACCTTTCTCACCTTTGTCCCCTTTGTCACCTTTCTCACCAGGTGGTCCTTGAATACTAACACCTTTAATACCTGGTGGTCCTTGTGCTCCTTGTGCAAATATATTCCAATAAGGTGAGTTAATATCAGGTACAGTATTAACATTTGGTATAATGCAAATATATGTAGAGCCATTATAAAAAACTAAATTATAAATAGAATATAATGTATTTTCATTCCAGTTTCCAGTCCATTCAATACATATACATTTCTGAATCATTAAATCCCAATCATATTGTTCAGATGATGGTTCTACATTTGAATTACAATTAATAGCAATATAAATAGAACCATTAAAATTTACAATATCATTTTTTTCATAAAATACATCATTAAACCATATACCTTTCCAAACTACTGATTTACCAGGATCTCCTTTTCTCCCACGTGCTCCAGTGTGTCCAGTTTTCCCACGAGGTCCGGGTGGTCCCATAATTCCTTGAGGTCCAATATAACCTCGTTCACCACGAGGTCCAGATGGTCCCATTACACCTTGATCCCCTTTTATTAAATTAAAATTAAATGGTTTTATGAATGTATCATCGTAACATTCTGTAGAATATACATTTTGTTTGTATTTATTATATTTTGTTTTTTTTTTAGATTCTGAACAAATATCACTTAATAATGTATTTAAATCTTCAGTATCTCTAATATTTTCTTTTTTTGATAATTTTGTTTCACTAAAACTATTACTATTATCAAAATCATTATCACTAAAATCAGTTTCATTTACAATATCATCTAATTCTGATGATTTGGGTGAATCTTCAAAAGTTTTCACCATAATATGTATTATATATTAAGTTATATTTTAAAATTTCTTAATATTTTTTTTAAAATAATAATATACAAAATTTTAAAATATTTATAATTGTAATAAAAAAATAGTAAATAATAGTTTTATTGTAGTGTTGAATTACATCATTAAAATAATCTTTAAATCATATATTTAAGATATATAATTAAAGATTAAATATAATATAATTATATGACTAAAAATATTAGTGGACCACAAATTTATTCATATATTTATTCATTAGCTGAAACACAAGATTGTATAGATTATATTAATTTATTACTTATTGATTATAATTTAAATAAAAAATATGAAAAATATATTGAAAATGAAAAAAATGGTAAATATATATTACATGGTATTTATTGTATACATAATTCATTAAGTTTATTATGTGATGACTATATTACTAAAAATAATATACCTGAACCACCAATTAAAATAAATGAATTAACACCAAATGATATATTGGTAAAATTTATTAACGGGTAGCTATAAAAGTTTCATAGTCTATTGGTTCATTTAATGTTATTTGTAGAAAATACATCAGAAAAGAAAAATTACTTATTATTAATGCTACTAAATATGCAAAATTTACAATATGTTTTAAAACTAAAAAATTTTCAATAATAATATATATATTATTAGTACATGTACTTATTTTTATTAAACCATCATTTTTTTTAAAATTTTGATATATAAATATTTTTTCATCTACTGCAAAAATTATAGTAAATAAATATATTACAAATAATATATTTTTTAGTAAATTTTTATTTAAGAAAAATAAAATTATTAGCAAAGGTATACAAATTATATTTATAAAAATATCAACCTTAACTTTATCAAATACTCTATTATAAATATTATTACAAACTAAATCATTCTCATTTACATTAAAATTATTAAGATATGATGACATAATTATATTTATAACAAAATATAACCACATAAAAGCAATATTATATAATTCTACTGGTAATTTATTTTTAATGATATAATTAGTTAGATTCATAAATATGCTGTCTCTATTCTAATATTTATTAATTCAATTTTTTAAAAAAAATTGAATTTTTAACATTTATATACAATATATAGAATTTATGCAAGAACAACCAATTTATAAGCACTGGAAAGATAATAATATTTTTAATAAAACTGTAAAAGAAAATGAAAATAATGATTTGTATTCATTTTATGATGGACCTCCATTCGCAACTGGATTACCACATTATGGTCATATTTTAGCTGGATTAATCAAAGACACAGTTACAAGATATCATCATAATTTAGGTAAAAATGTTCCTAGACATAATGGAACTGATTGTCATGGACTTCCAATTGAATATGAAATTGAAAAAGAAATTAAGATTAAAACTACTGAAGAAATTTTAAATTATGGTATTGATAACTATAATGAAAAATGTCGTGGTATTGTTATGAAATATTCTAAAGAATGGGAAGAAACAATGGGTCGTCTAGGTAGATGGATTGATTTTAAAAATGATTACAAAACTATGACAAAAGATTTTATGAATTCTGTTTGGTGGGTTTTCAAACAATTATATAATAAAAATAGAGTATATGAAGGTGTAAAAATTATGCCATATTCAACTACATGTGGAACACCCCTTTCAAATTTTGAAACTCAACAAAACTATCAAGAAGTTCAAGATGACTCATTATTTTTAATGTTACCATTAGTTAACAAATTTAAAGATTTTAATGTGTATGTAATGATTTGGACAACAACACCATGGACTTTATCCGCCAATTATGCATTATGTGTAAATAACGATATTGATTATTCACTTGTTGAATATAAAAATAAATATTTTATTGTTGGTTCAAGTTTAATTGAATCAACTTTTAAACAATCAGTTACAATTATTGATACATTTAAAGGTAGTGTATTAGTTGGTTTACATTATTTACCTCCTCTAAACTTTTTAAATCATGAATTTAAAATTATCGCTGATAATTATGTTAGTGATAAAGATGGTACTGGTGTTGTCCATATTTCTCCTTGTTATGGTGAAGATGATTATCGTATATGTTTAATTAATAATATTATTAACAAAGAAACTAAATTATTCCAACCTTTAGATGTAAATGGTTATGTTTCTAATGATATACCAGAATTAAAAGGTATGTTTTATAAAAATCATAAGTTAATTGATAATAAGAAGCAAGATTTAAATACTTGGACAATTATTAAATTAAAAGAAAAAGGTTATTATTTTGATAAAAGACAAATTACACATAATTATCCATTTTGTTGGAGATCTGATACACCTCTTATTTATAGAGCTGTGTCAAGTTGGTTTGTTAAAGTTGAAGATTTACGTGATAATTTAGTTTCATTAAATAAAGAAATTAATTGGACACCAAAACATGTTGGTGAAAATAGATTTAATAATTGGTTAGCTAATGCACGCGATTGGGGTGTTTCTAGATCTAGATTTTGGGGTACACCAATTCCTATTTGGAAATCTGATGATGGTGATATTATTTGTATTGAATCATCTTATGAACTCGAAAAACTTGCAAATTTACCTGAAAATTCAATTACTGATTTACATAGACATAATATTGATCATATTGTAATTCATAAAGATGGTAAAACTTTTAAAAGAATTTCTGAAATTTTTGACTGTTGGTTTGAATCTGGAGCAATGCCATATGCATCATTAGGTTGTGATGGTATTGTTGAACTTTTACGAAACTCTTCTAATGGTATTGAATTTGATAATAATAATAATCCATATATTCAAACAAATGATGGAACTAAACATCAAATATTACCAGCTGATTTTATTGCTGAAGGTGTCGATCAAACAAGAGGATGGTTTTATACATTACTAGTATTATCAACATCATTATTTGATAAAATTCCCTTTAAAAATGTAATTGTTAATGGTTTAATTTTAGCTGAAGATGGTAAAAAAATGTCAAAACGTCTTAAAAATTATCCAGATCCGGTTGATATTATCAATGAGTATGGGTCAGATTGTTTACGATTATACTTATTATCTAGTCCAGCATCAAGAGGTGAAACATTAAAATTTTCAAAAGTAGGTGTTCATAATGTTATGAAAGATATTATTATTCCATTATCAAATACTGTTGTTTTTTGGAAAGAATATTACCAACTTTATTCTAAAGACAATGATACATTTAATTTTAATTTTTCTGATATTAATAATCCAATTAATATTTGGATTTTAACTGAATATTCAAAATTAAGAAATTTATATTTTAAACACATGGATAATTATAATCTTAAAGATGCAATTGGAACTTTATATACTGTTGTTGATATTGTTAATAATGGGTATGTTAAATTAGGCAGAAATTTATTAAAAGGTAAAACTAATGATAAAAAAGAATGGAAGGAATCATTAAATGTATTATATTACCTTATTAAACTTATTATTAATGATTTCAAATCTATTATTCCATTTTTTGCTGAAAAAGAATATTTAAATTTAAAATCAATATGTGTTAATATTAATGATACATATTTTAATTATGAAAGTATTCATCTTGGTAAAAGAGATGATATGATCCAATTAGACACTTCTAAACAAACATTAGCATATGATTTCAATTTTGTATATAATATTATTCAAAATGTTTATAAATTAAGAGGAACTTGTAATTTATCACTTAAAAAACCTATTAAATCTATTTGTATTCTTCATGATGAATCAATTAATACTCAATATTTAAATTATTCACAATTTATTAACGATGAATGTAATGTATTATATATCAATGATGGTAATCCAACTAATTATAATATTAGTAAAACTATTACACCTGTTAAAGCATTATTTTTTAAAAAATATGGTAAAGATATTGCTGATGAATTTAAAAAACTTCAAGAAATGACATTAACACAATTAGAACATATTATTGATACTAAATATGATGAAACACTATTTAATATTAATTATACTATTTCTAATGATAGTATGACTGATTATATTATTAAAGAATTTAAGTTTGATTCTAAAAATATTGTTATACTTCTTGATAAAACATATGATGAAAATATGGAAAAACTATATTATTATAGGCTTGTTGCAACAAGTATTCAAAAAGCACGAAAAGATGCTGGATTACATCCATGGGATCCAATTAATGTTTTTTGGTCATATTCAAATAAAAAATATAATCTTGATGAAAAATTAGCTATTGATTACATTACTAATATTATTCGTGTAAATTTTGAAAAATACCAAAATACATTTAATTCATTTTATACCACTTCTCTTGATGACTTAGGTATTACTATATATTTATCTCATGTTTAATAAAAATTGATTATTTAAATTATTATTTATTTATTTATTTATTTTATGGAATTACATATTTATGATGATAATATCAATAATTTTATAAATTGTGATCCAATAAAAATAAACTCATTACATATTAATTCTAATTATATCAATTTAATATTAAATAATTTACACAAATTTGTTAATTTAAAAAATTTAGATTTATATAATAATAAAATAACTGAAATAAAAGGACTTGAAAATTTAGTTAATTTACATACATTAATTTTACATAATAATCAAATAACAGAAATAAAAGGACTTGAAAATTTAGTTAATTTACATACATTAAATTTATGTGGCAATAAAATAACTGAAATTAAAGAACTTGATAATTTAGTTAATTTACATACATTAAATTTAAGTTATAATAATATAACTGAAATTAAAGGACTTGAAAATTTAGTTAATTTACATACATTAAATTTAGGTGACAATAAAATAACTGAAATTAAAGAACTTGATAATTTAGTTAATTTACATACATTAAATTTTTGTGGTAATAAAATAACTGAAATTAAAGAACTTGATAATTTAGTTAATTTACAAGAATTAAATTTATCTATTAATAAAATAACTGAAATAAAAGGACTTGATAATTTAGTTAATTTACAACAATTAAATTTAAATTATAATCAAATAACAGAAATAAAAGGACTTAATAATTTAGTTAATTTACATACATTAAACTTACATAATAATCAACTAACTGGAATAAAAGGACTTGATAATTTAGTTAATTTACAAGAATTATTGTTAAGTGATAATCAAATAACTAAAATAAATACATTTAATAATTTAGTTAATTTACAATATTTAAATTTAGATTATAATCAAATAAAAGCAATAAAAGGACTTGATAATTTAGTTAATTTACAGAAATTAGATTTAAGTAATAATCAAATAAAAGAAATAAAAAACTTGGATAGGTTAGTTAATTTACAAAATTTATCTTTACTTAAAAATCAAATAAAAGGAATAAATAGATTAGATAATTTAGTTAATTTACAAACATTAGATTTTGCACGTAATCAAATTAAAAATATAAAAGGTTTGGATAATTTAGTTAATTTACAACAATTAGGATTTTCTGATAATCAAATTACTAATATAACAGGTTTAGATAATTTAATAAATTTAGAAACTATAAATTTATCTTGTAATAAAATTACAGAAATTAATGGCCTTCTAAATTTAGCAAAATTAAAATATATTATGTTAACTAATAATTATATAAATAAAATTTCAAACATAAATTCATTAAATAATTTACTACATATAAATTTATGTAATAATCAAATTACTGAAATAAGAGAAATAGATACAATGATAAATTTACAAGAAATAAATTTAAGTAATAATCAAATTATTGAATTACCATTAAGTTTATGTAATTTAAGAAATATTAATTATTTTTACTTTTTTATTAATCCAATAAATTATATACCTTTGCCAGTTGAAAGATGGCTAAATAGAATTAAAGACACTAATAAAATTTATAATGATACCCAAAATATACATAATCATAATATACAAAATAGTTTTAGAAATTCATTAAATAATTTACTAAAAGATAAACCTACTATTAATCTAGAAACAGTTAAAAATGAAATTATTAGTAGTGATATATTAACTGAACAAACTAAACGTGAAATACTTAACTATTGCGACGATAAAACTGAACATTCTACTTATTTAATTACTTATAGTGATTTACTGATTTATGTATGGTCGCGCATTAGAAATAAAGATGAAATATTAAAAGTACTAAATCAAGAGATAACTGATGGATTATGTATGTGTTTTACTGGTAGAATAACACGTTTATTAAATGTACTAGTTGGTTTTTATGATGATATTGAATTACAGATTTCTGATAGTGAGCAAATTACTAACATTATTATGAGCTTAAAAACAAAGTTCACTGATGAAAAACAATTAAAAGATGCAGTTAAACAAGAATTAACTGTTAGACAATACAGTGAAACAATTATTAATGAATGGTTAGATTATATATGAAACAAATGGTTAGATTATATATGAAACAAATGGTTAGATTATATATGAAACAAATGGTTAGATTATATATGAAACAAATTCAAGTTACTATTACTTTTAATTTATTAAATCCAACAAAAAAATTGATTTAATAAATTATTAAAACTAATTATATAATTATATGTCTAATTTAATAGATAATTTATCAGGTCTAATTAATAATTGCAAAATTTCAAAAAATGCTATAATTTATTGTAGATCAAGTACACAAAAACAAAATGAACATAATCATACATCTTTAGAAACACAAACTTTTGTTTGTAAAGAATATTGCAAAAATAATGATTTTAAAGTAGTATCTGTTATATTAGAAGTATGTAGTGCAACTAAAATAAACAATCAAAAAAAATTACTAGAAATAATTAATAAAAATATAGATATTAATTTGGTTATATATGATGCATCTAGATTTAGTAGAAATATTTTAGAAGGAATTCAATTATTAACAAATTGTAAAAATAAAAATATTATTATTCATAACGTAAAAGACAACTATTCTACATTTAGATATCAAGGTTTTTTAAATTTTGTTGATGGTATTAAAAATAGTGAATCAGAAAGTAAATTAATTGGCGAAAGAATTAAAACAACATTAGATCGTAAAAGAAAATTAGGTGAAGATTTAGGTAATCCTAAATATGGTTATAAAAAACATAAAATTAATGGTAAAACTAAATTTATTGATGATGATTACGAACAAATAATAATAGATTTTGCATATAACTTGTATTATGGATGTACTGTAAATAATGCGAATAAATTTATGAATTTTTTAACAGGTAATAATATTAAATCATTATTTACAAAACCTTGTACTAAAATTGAATACGGTAATTTTACATATAAAATGATTTCTGAATTTTTTAATGACAATAATATTAAAAATAGGAAAAATCAAAATTGGACAACTACACAAATACAACAACTTGTTAAAAATAAAAAAAATGAATTAAATAGTTGTGATTTAAATATTTTTGTTAAAAAACAATTCAAAGAATTATAAAGTTATTTTTTTATTAAATTATATGTGTAAAATAAATAAAAATTTTATGTTAGGTGCAATAAATAAACATACTAATAAATATGAAAATATTACAATTACAGATAAAATAAATAAATATAAATGTATTGGATGTAATCAAGATCTTATACTTAAAAAAGGTATAAAAAAATCATGTTATTTTATTCATAAAAATCATAATAATTGTTATTATTTCAAAAACCCTACTGATATACAATTATTTAATGATGCTAAATTATTTTTAATAGAATTAATTAAAAATAATCAAGTTAAAATACAACGTAAATGTACAAATTGTAATATTATGAATAATATGTTAATACCAAAATTTGATGAAACAAAAATACTAGATTGTAATTTGTTTTATAAAAATAATCAAAATATTATATGTAAATTTGAATTATATAAAACAAATTATGAAACAAATTATGAAACAAATTATGAAACAAATTATGAAACAAATTATGAAACAAATTATGAAACAAATTATGAAACAAATTATGAAATATATAAAATAAATTTAATAAATTTACATTATTTAAGAATAATAGATCATGATAATAAAACAATTATTTTAACATGTAATAAATTTACTCTATGTAAGTGTTGTATAGATGAAAAAAACACTTTCGAATAAGTTCTAATTGTGATTTATTTTTTGATTTTTTATTTAATATTTTTTCATAAAGATCTTTTAATTTTGGAAAAGATAAATTATGTTGAAAACTTATTGTATCAATTAAAATATATTTTTTAAAATTAAATTGAATATTATATCTTATTAATTCTGCTTGTATAGTTCTTAAATGAAAAACTATATTATGTGAAACTATAATATTAACATCTGATATATCTTTTAAAAAATTGTTTAATATATCTTCTATGTCTTGTCCTTTTTCTTTAGCTTCTTCATTAGTTATACCATGAATTTTTATTGATTCCTCACTAATAAACATACACCTGGGTTTAATAATAATATTTTTTTTTATATTTGATATAAATTTATTATCATCAACATATCCTATTTCGTAATGTAATGAAACTAATCTTGCAAATCCAAATAAATTTTTTTTTGAAACATCCTCATTTAATTCATGTAAACCATTAGTATCTGTATACATAAAACATATATTTTTTGACTTTGACATTAATATATAGATTAAGTACTTAATTTATATATTAATCAATTTTTATTTTAATCAACAATAAAATACTGATTTTCTAGATCATCCAAATTATTTAGTAAATCCAATATACTATATAAATGAAATAATAATATCTGTTTTCTAATATCGTTTGATAAATTACTACCAGCAATTATACCCCAATCTTCGTCTTCAGTGACATTATATTTTATAACACCTTCTTCTTCCAATTGTTCTATCGCTTTTTTAATATTAACTAAAACTTCATTGCCATATTTCATATGTAAACTATCATATGAATCCCAATATTTTAAATCTGTAAAATATGCTGTTAAATTATTAAATGATGTATGACATAAATTTTCATCATAAATAAATTCAGTTTCTTGATTATCAGTATCATATGTTTGATTATCAGTATCATATGTTTGATTCATAACATATTGCGATAATGATATAACACTACGCATAGGTCTATATCTTGTATTTTTTGAAATAAAAATTCCACTAACCATTTATTATAATAAATACATATTTATTTAAACTACTTTTCACTAGTAGTTAATAATAAAGAAATATCATTCATAATTTTATCTTGGTTATTGTATAAAATTAATTTAATTTCATTAATTTTATATTTTTTATAAGTATCATGTACATGTCCTTCTTCATCTGTATATTTTGTATCATCATTATTTAATTTATTTATAAAGTTTTCAACTATATTTTTTGTTTGTTCATCTAACTTATTTTTTTCAAGTAATTCATCATAAATAGTTTCTAATTCATACATTCTATTATCTATTAAACTATTAATAGTATCATCTTTAGTCGCTAAAATAAATTGACCTTTATCATCATCATATTTATACATATAATTATCTTTAACATTTGTTACTATAATATTTTTAAATTTATCATATTTACCACAATGAACAATTTCTATAAATTTTTCTAAACATTTAAATCTTGAATCTATTATTAATTTTTTTTCTTTTTTTGTTAATGTTTCTAATATATCATGTTCTTTACCAAATCCAATTAATTGTATATTATTTACTACATTTTGAACATTGCCATTATAAATTGTTCCATTATTTATATTATTTATATAATTTAAATATTGTGCATGTCTTTCTAATAATACCTTATTTAACTGTTTTAATGTTACTATATCTGCTTTTTTTGATTTTTGTAATTTTAATTTTAATTTTAATATTTCTTGTTCTTGTTCTTTTAGTTTTAATAATAATTCTTCATTTTTAATATTATGATTTTCTTTGCATTTTTTTTCATGTTTCCATTTAGATTGTTTATGTTTATATTCAGATTTACAATACATGCACATATATATAATTTGTGGCTTGATTTTTATCTCATGACTTGACGATGACTGACTAATGACTGACTGATTATTTATTTGTAAATTATGAAATTTTCTGTTGTGAATCCATAGACTTTGATAGGAACTATACATTTTATTACATTTATCGCATCTATATTCCATAAAATTAATAATATTATATAAATTTATATATTATTATTTCCTTAAATGTTTTTATTTACATATAAGAAAAACAAAAATTAAAATTATTACAGTAGTTAGTTAAGTAGTAATAATGTTTTATTACAGACTTACTTTTGGCACAATTTAGACTTACTTTTGGCTGACTTTAGACTTACTGACATATATAATATATTACGATATATATATTTCTTTATTATGTATAATAAAATATATATGTTATATAATACAACTAATATCCATATAACTTTAAATATTATATAATTTGTAATAATAGTTGAATCTTTAATATTTTTAGTATAAATATTTAAAAGTTATATAACTTTTTAGAAATGGGAGGGAGAGAAATACAAAAATAAAGTT
>JACCDT011672359.1_pt1 | contig 17880 bp, 16 predicted proteins | sample 7446291 | NCBI WGS metagenome assembly JACCDT01 (sample SAMN15323446, study PRJNA562643) | freshwater metagenome | isolation source: river surface water | place: USA:Blue River Watershed | collected 2017-08-17 | reverse complement strand
GAACACCATGTGGCCGGTGAGGGCCGCGTTGATCGCGATCTCGGCGGTCTCCAGGTCGCGGATTTCACCGATCATCACGATGTTCGGCGCCTGACGGAGCATCGCGCGGAGGGCGGCGGCGAAGGTCATGCCGACGTCACGCTTGACCTGGACTTGGTTGATGCCGGCCATCTGGTATTCGACCGGATCCTCGACGGTGATGATCTTGCGGTCGGGCTTGTTGATGTAGTTGAGGGCGGAATACAGGGTGGTCGACTTGCCCGAGCCGGTCGGACCGGTGACGAGGAAGACGCCGTCGGACCCGCCGATGAGGGACTGGAACTTGGCCTGGTCGTCCGCGAAGAAGCCGAGCTCGGGCAGGCCGAGCTTGAGGCCCTCCTTGTCGAGGATTCGCATGACGATGGACTCGCCGTAGACGGTCGGCAGGACGGAGACGCGGAGGTCGATGTCGCGGCCGCCGGTGCGGGCCTGGATGCGTCCGTCCTGCGGGATGCGCTTCTCCGCCAGGGAGACGTCGGCCATCAGCTTGAGTCGGGAGATGACGGAGGGCTGCAGGCGCTTGGGCGGCCCTTTCATCTCCTGCAGCACGCCGTCGATGCGGAAGCGCACGCGGAAGCGCTTCTCCAGGGGCTCGAGATGGATGTCCGAGGCCTTGCGGCGGATGGCGTCGACGATCAGGGAGTTGACGTACCGGATGATGGGCGCGTCGTCCTCCTTGACCTCGCCGCCCTGCGGCAGCTCGACCGAGACGCCGTCCTCGGACTTGCCGAAGACCTCCTCGTAGGAGACGTTGACCTGGCCGCCGCTGTAGCAGCGGTCGATGGCGGAACGGAGCTCGTCCGGCGGCGCCAGCTTGGGATGCAGGGGAAGCTTGAGGATGCGGGACAGCGAGTCGAGGGTCTCGGTGTCGAGCGGGTCGGCGATGGCGACGAGCAGTTCGACGCCGTCCATCTGCAGAGGCAGGATCGAGTGACGCTCGGCCTGCTCGCGGCCGACGAGCTTGAGGAGCTCTTCCGCCGGTGCGACCTGGGACACGTCGACGATCTCCATGTCGAACTCCGCCCCGAGGGCCTGGGTGATCGACTGCCAGGTGACCTTCTTTTCGGCCACGAGGTGCTCGAGGGCCACGGTGTCCGGATTCTGGCCCTCCTTGAGTTCGCCCAGGGCGGAACGGGCGGCGGCCACGTCATCCGGGGAAACCAGTCCCTTGTCCTGAATGAATTGGATGACGAAGTCGTCGGCGGTCGTCACAGGCGTAGTTCCCGGGGTGAGAAAAAGGGGGTTGAGACGTTTCCTTGGGGGGAAACGGTTGGAAAAAATACGCTAAAACGCCGACTAGGTGCGGCAACCGCAAAGTATCCCCACGCTTCAGGCGGAAAGGCCAGCCGCCAGCTGCGTCGCAAGCCGGTCGACTTGACGCTGCAGTGAGGGAAGGTCGCCATCATTCCAGAGGACGTAGTCAGAATTCTTAACCTTATGACCCATAGGCATTTGCATCTTTATTCGACGCTCAGATTCTTCCGGACTCAGACCCCTGCTTTGGAGACGTTGCAGGCGGACGGAATCGGAGCAGGCCACGCAGACGACGCGATCGAACTCCGGGGCGAGCTGTTTTTCGAAAAGCAGCGGGATTTCGACGACGTAATAACGGGATGCATCGGCGACGGCCTCACGCCGGAGATCCGCGACCAAGGGGTGCACCAGCGACTCGAGGAAATCCAGCTCCGTCCTTTCCGCGAAGACCTTGGCGGCGATCCGGGGGCGGTCCGGGGAGCCGTCAGCATGGTAGAAGCCCTGGCCCCACCTTTGCTGGACGGCCTGCCGCACTTCAGGCAGACAGAGCGCCCGGTGGGCGAGGGAGTCGGCGTCGACATGCACGAACCCATGGGCCGCGAAGCAGGCGGCGGCGGCGCTTTTGCCGCAGCCTATCCCGCCCGTGAGCCCGATGACCATGCCGGGATTCTGCCGGAAGGCCCTCGAGGGGCAAACCTCAAGCGGGCGTCGGGGAGGATTCCGTGCCGGGAGCGGCGCCGGCCGAAGGCTCACGGGGGACGGGAGCCACGGGTGCGCCGACCACGGGCGTCTGGATGGCGCCCGTGCGGACGATTTCCGCCACATGCACCCCGTCCAGCGTCTCGTGCTCGAGCAGGGCTTCGGCCACCTTGCGATGGGCCTCGGCGTGCTCGGAAAGGATCGATTCGGCGCGCGCATACTGCTCGCGGATGATGGCGGAGACCGCCTCGTCGATGCGGCGCGAAGTGTCGTCGCTGTGCGACTGGGTGCGGGCGATCTCCCGGCCGAGGAACACGGTGTCGGAATTCTCACCGAGCGCCACGGGTCCGAGGTCGCTCATGCCCCACTCGCAGACCATCTGACGGGCCATGCGCGTGGCCTGCTTGATGTCGGAGGAGGCTCCGTTGGAGATGTCGCCGGTGACGACCTTCTCGCCGATGCGTCCGGCCATGGCCATGCAGACGTAGTTCAGCAGGCGCGTCTTCGAGTAGCCGAGGATCTCCTTCTTGGGCATGATCATCGCCATGCCGAGGGCGCGGCCGCGGGGGATGATGGTCACCTTGTGCAGGGGCATGTGCCCGTCATCGATGACGTTCTGCACGACCGCGTGGCCGGCCTCGTGATAGGCGGTCGCGCGGCGGTCCTCCTCGTCCATGACCTTCTTGCGCTCGCGGCCGAAGGCGATCTTGTCGCGGGCCTCCTCGACGTCGGACATCTCGACCTTGTCGCGGTTGCGACGGCCGGCGTGGAGGGCCGACTCATTGAGGAGATTGGCGAGGTCGGCGCCGGACATCCCGGTCGTCATGCGGGCGACGCGGGCCAGGTCGACGGAAGGAGCGAGCTGGAAACGCTTGGCGTGCACGGCGAGCACGGCCTCGCGGCCCTTGAGGTCGGGAAGGTCGACGAAGACCTGGCGGTCGAAACGGCCCGGACGCAGGAGCGCCTGGTCGAGGACGTCGGCGCGGTTGGTGGCGGCGATGACGATCACGCCGGCCTGGCCGTCGAAACCGTCCATCTCGACCAGCAGGGAGTTGAGCGTCTGCTCGCGCTCGTCGTTGCCGCCGCCGAGGCCCGCGCCGCGCTGACGGCCGACGGCGTCGATCTCATCGATGAAGATGATGCAGGGCGCCATCTTGCGCGCCTGCTCGAAGGTGTCGCGCACGCGGGCGGCGCCCACGCCGACGAACATCTCGACGAAGTCCGAGCCGCTGATGCTGAGGAAGGGCACGCCGGCCTCGCCGGCCACCGCGCGCGCGAGCAGGGTCTTGCCGGTGCCGGGCGGGCCGACCATGAGGATGCCCTTGGGAATCGAGGCGCCGATGCGCGTGAAGCGCTTGGGGTCCTTGAGGAAGTCGACGACCTCCTTGACCTCCTCCTTGGCCTCGTCGCAGCCGGCGACGTCCTTGAAGGTCGTGGTCTCCTTCTCGGTGGCGTTGAGCCGCGCACGGCTCTTGGCGAACTGCATCGCGCCCCGGTTCGCGTTCTTGAGGAACCGGTACATCATGAACAGCACCACGCCGGAGACGAGAAGAGTAGGCAGGACGTTCCACAGGAACATGGTCCAGCCGGTCTGGGAAGGCACTTCCTTGAAGGCTTCGGAAGGCACCGATTCGCGGAGGACCTCGAAGTCCTTGTCGGTCAGACGGCCGTCGGCGAAGAACCTGGACTTTTCGCCCTCCGCCGCGCCCTTCACCTCCAGTTCTCCGGTGATGTGGTACCAGCCCTTGCCGCCGGCGGGATTCTCACGGACGGAAATGGCGCGGATCTTCTTCTCCTGGGCCATGGTGAGGACCTTCGGGACCTTGAACTCCTGGACGGCGGCGGGATCGGGCCCGGCCAGCTGGAGAAGGGCCACGACGGCCAGCATGATGAGCAGCCAGACCAGGACGGGCTTGCCGCTCATCCTCTGACCGCCCTTGTCATCATCGTCATTCTGGCTCATCGGACGTTCCAGCCTACCCTGCCGGACGGCCAAGTCAAACGGAGAGCCCCCCGGCACGGGCCATCAAGCCTGCGGTCATGACAGGGCGGAAGGCCCGGAACCCACAGGATTTCCTCGCCGGCGAGCACGACGGGCAGGGAGTCGCGGAGCTCTTCCGGCACCTTCCGGTTGATGAGCATGTCGGAGACTTTGGATCCTCCGGGAGCGCCGAGAGGACGGTAGCGGTCCCCTTCGGCCCGACCGCGCCAGCCGAGGGCTTCGACGGGGGGCCGCAGGTAGACTTCGGAGGCGTTGGGAACGCCGCCGGATGAAAGGGTCTCCCACAAGGACGCATCGACATCAGCGAGCTCGGCCGTGAGTCCGCACTCGGCATCGGGCGAGCCAAGCTGCAGAGAACGAACGGCGTCTCCCCAGGCGGGCGCCTCGTCGCACGGAATGAGCACGCCGGCACGGAGACGGAAGAGCCGGCCGCAGAGAGTGAACCGCCCCTCCCCTCCCCTCACCGCCGCTTCGACGAGAGGAGCAAGCGACTGCGGGGATGCGTCGGCATCAAGGACCCTGCGCGCGTGCTCGGCCAGCGCCGCATGGGCGAGGGCGGACGGACGGCCGCGGAGTCCGGACAGGTCAAGCGAAGCCGCACCCGGACTGCAGCCGAGCTCGGCCGCCCAGGCGAGCAGCGCATCATGCGAGTCCCCGAGGATCGAGGCGGAAAGGGCGAAACCGGCGGGATGGCCCTCGCCCAGGGCGGCCGCGGCCCCGGACTCCAGCCAAGACCTGACGCGATTCCGCGCCGTGACCGGAAGGGCGTTGGTCGCGTCCTCCCTCCAGGGGACTCCGGCGGTGCGCAAGGCCGTGACGAGGTCGCGCTTGCGGAGGCCGGCGGCGACCAGCGGGCGCCACCTGACGTGACCGTCGCGGAATCCGCGGCGCACGCGCGGCGAGGCGAGTCCGCCCGCTCCGGCGCCGCGCGCGAGCCGCAGGAGGACCGTCTCGACCACGTCATCCAAGTGGTGCGCGGTCACCAGCACGCGGGCGCCGCAGTCGGCACGAGCCGAAGCGAAGAAGGCCTCGCGGGCCGAACGAAGTCCGCCCTCCGACGCGGCTCCCGACGTCTCCCGCGCACCACGCAGGCACCGCACGCCGCAGGCCGCGCAAAGCCGGCTGACGAAATCGGCGTCCGCCGCGGATTCGGCGCCGCGCACGCGGTGGTCGAAATGGGCGACGACGAGGCGGCCCGCGAAGTCCGGATCCCCCGCGAGGGCGAGCAGCAGGTAGACCGAATCCGCACCGCCTGAAACGCCGGCCAGCACGGGGCCGCCGGGATCGTCCGCCAGACGCGGCAGACGCGGCAGACTCGAGGCCGCCGCGCGGAGCTGTTCGGGACTGGGCAGACCTTCGGTCACGCCGTCACGGTAGCCACGGCCGCACGACTGACAAACCCAACCGCCTCAGAGGGCCAGAGTGTCCTTGCCGTACCAGCGTCGGAGCGCCTCGGGCACGCGCACGACGCCGTCGGGACCGACGTTGTTCTCCAGGATCGCGGCCAGGACCCGGGGCAGTCCCAGTCCGGAGCCGTTGAGCGTGTGGACGTGCTCGGGCTTGCCGTCCTTGGGACGGAAGCGGATGCCGGCGCGGCGGGCCTGGAAGTCGGTGAAGTTGGAGCAGCTGGAAACCTCGAGCCAGCGCTTCTGGCCGCCGGCCCAGACCTCGAGGTCATACTGCTTGCTGTGCGCGAAGCCTATGTCCCCGGCGCAGATGAGCAGGACGCGGTAAGGCAGGCCCAGCTTCTGCAGCAGACGTTCCGCGTCGCCGCGGAGCGACTCGAGCTCCTCGAAGGACCGCGACGGATGCACCCACTTGACCAGCTCCACCTTGTCGAACTGATGCAGGCGGTTCAGGCCGCGCACATGGGCGCCCCAGCTGCCCGCCTCGCGGCGGAAGCAGGGCGTGTAACCGCAGCGCTTCACCGGCAGGGCGGATTCCTCGAGGATCTCGTCGCGGAAGAAGTTGGTGACCGGCACCTCCGCCGTGGGGATGAGGTAGAAGTCGTCCGTCTGCGCATGGTACATCTGCCCCTCCTTGTCGGGCAGCTGACCGGTCGCGGTGGCGCTGGCGGCGTTGACGAGCAGGGGAGCGTGGACCTCCTGGTAGCCCGCCGCACCGGCCTCCTCGAGGAAGAACTGGATGAGGGCGCGCACGAGGCGGGCCATGTCGCCGACATAGAAGGGGAAGCCGGCTCCGGTCACCTTGACTCCGCGCTCGAAGTCCACCGCCTTGGCGAACCAGGGGATGTCCCAATGCGGCTTGGCGGCGCCGGAGACCAGGGCCCCGACGTCACCCCACTCTGAAACCACGCGGTTGTCGGCCTCGGTGCGTCCGGGAGGCACGGAGTCGTGCGGCACGTTGGGCACCGTGAGCGCGGCGGACTGCCAGGCGGTCTCGGCGTCCTGCACCCGCTTCTCCAGCTCCTTCACCCGGGCCGAGGCGGACTTCATCTCGGCGACCTTGGCGACGAACTCCGGAGATCCTTTGGGCAGCGCGGCCATCTCCTTGTTGGCGGCGTTCTGCGCGGAACGGGCCGCCTCGAAATCGGCGAGCGCGGCGCGACGGGCGTCGTCCGCCGCGAGCACGGCGTCGAGGTCGACCTGGAACTTCTTCCGGGCCACGCCCTGTCGGACGAGGTCGACGTTCTCACGGAGCAGCTTCGGGTCCAGCATGCCCGCAGATTGCCCAAGACCACCGCCCGAGGGCAACGGGGAATTCAGCGGCCCCGGCGGATGCGGGCCGCCAAGAATCGGACGGCCCACTGCAGCAGGTCGCGGTCGGCGCCGGACCCGAGGGCGAGGGGCTTCTCGCCGCGCACCGCGATCTCGACCTCGTGCGTCACGACATACCTGCCCCGGGATCGGCGGGAAGTCTCGGTGAGACGGACGGACTCGACGTCGGCCCAGTTGACGGAGCGCCCCCGACGGAAACCGAGGACCGAGACATAGGACTCCAGCCGCCCGCCCTTGAGCTCCACGACATGGCTGCCGGCGACGGTGAGCAGCGTGAAGCCGATCAGGAAGACGGAGCCGATGAGGAAGGGGATGCCGAACAGCGACAGGAGGAGATTGAACTCCCCCTTGGCGATCTGCGTGCCGTAGATTCCGCCCAGCGATCCGCCCGCCCAGAAGAGGGTGAAAGGCACCAGGAAGAAGGCCAGGCAGCTCCGCGTGGAGACGGCGACCCTGAAGCCGTCCATGCCTTCCGTGACCGTGACGCCCTTGGGCGGCGGGCCAGGAGCGAGCTCCGGCCGATCCTCGATCGGGGCCGCCTCCTGGCAGGCCGCGAGGGAATAGGTGCGCTCGCAGAAACGGCAGACGGCCAGGCCGGCCGCCGGCGCGACCTCGACGGCCGGAATGGGCAGGCCGCAATCAGGGCAGTGCAGCTCCATGCGCCGCAGACTGCCGCCGGACCGGGGGTTGCCAAAACCAAAAGGCAGGCCCGTCGCTCGTACGACGGGACCTGCGGGCGCTATGACCGGATCAGACTCGGCTCGCCTGAGGGGCGCGCACTTCGTCCGACCGGAAAAATCTGCGGATTTCGGCCTCGGCGGCGGCCGGGCTGTCCGACGCGTGGCAGACGTTGCGCATCATCTCGGTGCCGTAGTCGCCGCGGATGGTGCCCTTCGGCGCCAGTTTGGAATTGGTGGGCCCGAGGAGCTCCCGCACGCGCGCGATGACGTTGTCGCCGGTGAGCACCGCGACGATTACGGGCCGGGAGGACATGAACGCCTCGATGTCGGGGTAGAAGGGCTTGTCCGCGACATGGGCATAATGCTCGCGGAGGACCGAAGCGGAAAGGGTCGTCATCTTGCAGGCCTCGATGTCGAACCCGGCGGCCTCAAAGCGGGACAGCACGATGCCGGCTAGCCTGCGCTCCATGCAGTCGGGCTTGAGGATGATGAGGGTCTTTTCCATGACGGCCCCGCTGGTGCAGAGGGGTCGTTCAATATCTCCGTTTTACCCCGTTTTGACAAGACCGAATCGCTTTTCGGCCCCGAAAACGGCCTTTATGCCCTGAAAAGCAGGCAAACGGCGTGAACGGCCAGGGCCCTGCCCTGCCCGACGGCGTCCATGCCCTCGTTGGTGGTCGCCTTGATGCCCACCTGGGAGGGGTCGATTTCCAGAATCCCGGCGATGCGGCTACGCATGGCGGGGACATGGGCCGAAAGCTTGGGGCGCTCGGCCACGACGACAAGATCGAGATTGCCGACCTTCCAGCCGGCCTTCGCCGCTTCGCGGGCGGCGGCCGCGAGGATCAGCGCCGAATCCATCCCTCGGCAGGCCTCATCAGTGTTGGGAAAATGATGGCCGATGTCACGCAGGCCCGCCGCGCCCAGCACGGCGTCCGCCGCCGCATGCAGCACCACGTCGGCATCGGAATGCCCGTCGGGGCCGACCTCCGAAGGAATGCTGACCCCGCCCAAGACGCAGGGCCGTCCGGCCTTGAGGGGGTGGATGTCATACCCGGTGCCAACTCGGAACGGCGGCTGCGTCATGGGAGCAGGTTAAGCGCAACCGGGGCGCAAGGGAAGCCCCGGCACAAAAACCCTTGAAAGCCGGAGGACCCGGGGGCACGCTGTCAGCCTTCGACAGGAGCGGCGCGGTAGCCAAGTGGTAAGGCCGGGCTCTGCAAAAGCCCCATGCGTCGGTTCGATTCCGACCCGCGCCTCCAGTCAGAGACAGACGGCCTCAGCGGGCCGTACGACTGAGATTCCCGACGCCGTTGACCTTGGAGTTGACGCGCAGGCGGAGTCCGTTGAGACGGATGAAGCCGGTGGCGTCGTCCTGATTGTAAGCCTTGGTGGGATCCGCCTCCATCGTCGCGATGTGGGGGTTGTAGAGGGAACGCGGGCTCTTGCGACCGGCGACGTAGACGTTGCCCTTGTAGAGCTTGACGCGGACCGTGCCGGTGACGTTGCGCTGGGATTCGGTGATGAGTGCCTGGAGCGCGAGCCTTTCGGGGGCGTACCAGAAGCCGTTGTAAACCAGCGTGGCGTAGCGGGGCACCAAGGAGTCACGGAGGTGCATGACTTCACGGTCCATGGTGAGGGACTCGATCTGGCGATGGGCGAAATGCAGGATGGTGCCGCCGGGCGTCTCGTAGACTCCCCGGCTCTTCATGCCCACGAAACGGTTCTCGACCATGTCGACGCGGCCCACGCCATGACGGCCGCCCAGCTTGTTGAGCGTGCGCATGACGCCCAGAGGGTCGAGCTTCTTGCCGTTGACGGCGACGCAGTCGCCCTGACGGAACTCCAGTTCGACATACTCGGCCTTGGCCGGGGCGTCCTCAGGAGAGACGGAGAGCTTGAACATCGCCTTGTTGGAAGGATGGAAGGCGTCCATCCAGGGATCCTCGAGGATGCCGGCCTCGTAGGAAATGTGCAGCAGGTTGCGGTCAGAGGAATACGGCTTCTTGGCGCTGGCCTCGACGGGGATGCGGTTCTTCGCGCAATAGGCGATCATCTCGGCGCGGCCGGGGAAGTCGCGACGGAAGGCCTCGTTGCGCCAGGGGGCGATGATCTCGAGGTCGGGCGCGAGCGCGGCGCAGGTGAGCTCGAAACGGACCTGGTCGTTGCCCTTGCCGGTGGCCCCGTGGGCGATGGCGGTGGCTCCCTCCTTGCGGGCGATCTCGACCATGCGCTTGGCGATGAGGGGGCGGGCGATGGAGGTGCCGAGGTAATACTGGCCCTCGTAGATCGCGCCGGCCTGCATCATCGGGAAGATGAAATCGCGCGCGAACTCGGCCTGAAGGTCGTCGACGTAGAGCTTGGCGGCTCCGGTGCGGAGGGCCTTCTGCCGCAGCCCCTTCAGCTCCTCCTCCTGGCCGATGTCGGCGCAGAAGGCGATCATCTCGGCCCCGTGCCGCTCCTTGATCCAGGAAAGGAGGACGGAGGTGTCGAGGCCGCCGGAGTAGGCGAGGACGATTTTCTTCTTCTTGCTCATGGGATTCGTGAAGGGGTCAGCGGGAGGAGGCGAGATGGGCGAGGACGGCCTTCTGCACGTGGAGACGGTTCTCGGCCTGGTCGAAGACGATGCTGCGCGGGCCCTGGAGGACGTCGGCTGAGACCTCCTCGCCCGGGTGCGCGGGCAGGCAGTGCATGAACCAGGCGGAGGGCTTGGCGAGCGACATCAGCTTCTGGTTCACCTGGTAGGGCTGCATGGTGCGCAGGCGTTCGGCCTTCTCGGCCTCCATCCCCATGCTCACCCAGACGTCCGTGTAGACCATGTCGGCGCCCTTAACCGCCGCGGCCGGATCGACGGAGAAGGAGAAAGTCGGCGCGAGGCCGTCCTTCTTCAGCTGCGCACGGACCTGCTCGCCGGGCTCGTATCCGGCGGGACCCGCCAGGGCGACCTCCAGCCCGAGGGCGGCGCCGCCGAGCACGAAGGAATTGGCCATGTTGCAGGCGGTGTCGCCGAGGAAGGCGACTTTGCGGCCCCGCAGGGAATCGAGATAGGCCTCCGGCCGGCCGGGGGCGAGACGCTCGGCCAGGGTGAACATGTCGGTCAGGAACTGACAGGGATGCAGGAAGTCCGAAAGAGCGTTGACCACCGGCATCGATCCGGAGGCGGCGAACTCCTCCAGCAACGAGTGCTCATGGCAGCGGATGACCATCCCATGGAGGTAGCGGGAAAGCACCCGGGCGGTGTCGGCCACGGTCTCGCCGCGCGAAATCTGCATGTCGTCCGCATTCAGCATGACGGGCTGTCCGCCCAGCTCATGCACGCCGACCTGGAAGGAGACTCGGGTCCGGGTGCTCTTCTTGAAGAAGAGCAGCCCCCAGGACTGCCTCACCAAGGCGGGGCTCTCGGTGCCGCGGCCGGACTTCATCCGCGCGGCACGCACGAAGACCTCGGCGGTCTCGGCGGCGGTGAAGTCCGTCTCCTTGAGGAAATGGCGCATCTCAGGAAAGGGTCGAATCTACCGCTGCCGGAGCGTTTGGACAGAGGAAAATTGCGGCCGGGAGGCCTTCAGGCGGGCTTCCAGTCCCTGAGCACGCGGGTCAGGACGTCGACGGATTCCGCCAGCTCCTCGGCCGAAGCAGTGAGGGGAGGCAGAAGCCTGACCGCGACTCCCCCGGCGGGCGCGGTGAGCAGGCCGGCCTCGCGCAGGGCGGCGCAGACCGGCACGGGATCGCACTTCAGGATGACCCCGACCATGTAACCTTCGCCCCGGACTTCGGACACCAGGTCGGGCCGGAGCGCGACGAGCCCGCGCAGGCGCTCATGCCAGGGCGCGGACTGCCGCGTGACCTTCTCCAGCAGGCCCTCCTTTTCGATGACCTCGAGCACGGCCAGCGCGGCGGCCGAAGCCAGCGCGCCGCCGCCGAAGGTGGTGCCATGCGAACCGGCGGTGAAGAGGTCGTCGTGCGGCGGCGCCACCCAGATGGCGCCGATCGGGAACCCGCCGCCGAGTCCCTTCGCCATCGCGATGGCGTCGGGACGGATGCCCGCGCGCTCAAAGGCGAAAAAGGCCCCCGTCCGGCCGACGCCGCACTGGATCTCGTCGATCACCAGCAGCACGTTGCGCTCACGGCAGAGCCGCTCGACGCCGCGCAGGAACTCGGAGGAGGCGGGGTTGACGCCGCCCTCGCCCTGGATGGTCTCGATGAGCACGGCGGCCGTCGTCCGCGCGTCGATCGCGCGGTCCCAGGCGGCGAGGTCGTTCAACGGGGCGGCGGTGAAGCCCGTGAGGAGCGGACGGAAGCCCTTCTGGATCTTCTCCTGCGGGGTGGCGGACATGCCGCCGAAGGTGCGGCCGTGGAAGGCCTTTTCGGCGACGACGACGCCGAAGCAGACGCCCTCCTGCCCGGACTTCCTGACGCCATGCAGCCGGGCGAGCTTGAGCAACGCCTCGTTGGCCTCTGCGCCGCTGTTGCAGAAAAGCGCCCGGCCCGGCCCGCAGCGCCGCGCAAGCGCCTCGGCAAGGGCGCCCTGCCCTTCGTTGCGGTAAAGGTTGCTGACGTGGGTTAGGCGCGCGGCCTGCTCCTGCACGCGACGCACCCAGACGGGGTGCGAATGGCCGAGGGCGTTGACCGCGATGCCCGTGGCGAAATCGAGGTAGCGCCGGCCCGCGGCGTCCCAGACGCGGCTGCCCTCGCCGCGGACGAAGGTCAGCGCGGGAGCGGCGTAGCTGCGGATGACGTGCCGGTCATACCGCGAGGCGGACGGATCTGGACTCTCCCCCGACATCAGCCGTGGACGATCTCGGTGCCGATGCCCCGGTCGGTGAACACCTCGAGCAGGAGCGCATGCGGCACCCGCCCGTCGATGAAGTGGACACGGCGGACGCCCTCGCGCAGCGCCTTCACGGCGCTGTCGACCTTGGGGATCATGCCGCCGGCGACGACCCCCTTGCGCTTGAGCTCATCGACCTCGCTCACCTTGAGCGTGGTGATCAGGGAGGACGGATCCTTGGGATCGGCCAGCAGGCCGGGGACGTCGCTCATGAAGATGAGCCGGCGGGCCCGCAGGGCGTCCGCGACGGCCGCGGCGGCCACGTCGGCGTTGGTGTTGTGGGGCTGGTCGGCCTCGTCGAGCGCGACGGGCGAGACGACCGGCAGGAAGCCGTCGGCGAGCGCCTTCTTGATCAGCTTGGCCTTCACGAAACGGATGTCGCCGACGAAGCCGATGTCCACGGGATTGCCCTGCTCATCGGACCCCATCAGGCGCTGGCAGAGGTTCACGTGGTTGCCCGGCATGCCGAGGGGATTGGCGCCCCGGGCCCGGAGCGACTCGCAGATCTGGCCGTTGATCTCGCCGTTCAAGGTCTCCTCGACGATCTTGACCGTGGCGGCGTCGGTGACCCGCATGCCGCCGCGGAACTCGGACTTGATGCCGGCCTTGTCCATGGCGCGGGTGATGGCCTTGCCGCCGCCGTGCACGACGACGACCTGGATCCCGACCGCCGCGAGGAACGCGATGTCGGTGGCGACGCGGTCACGGCCCTCGGGGCTCGGGTCGTCCATGAAGCTGCCTCCGTACTTCACCACGAAGGTGGAGCCGCGGAACTTCTGGATGTAAGGAAGCGCCTCGAGGAGGACCTCGGCCTTCTGCGCTGCGGGAGTGCTCATCTGACGGTGGCGGAGCGTTGCGGACGCGGGACGGGGGGCAAACGGAAAAGCGCCCTCACTCGCTCTTGTTGTAGTTCACGTACCCGTCGGTCAGGTCGGACGCGAGGAGGCGGAACTTTCCGTCGCCGAGCCGGAGGTTCAGCCGCACGGAGAAACGGGCGGCCTTCACGACCTCCTTCCAGCGGGGCTTGTTCTCAGGGACGGGCCGGCCGGCGAGCACGGCGGGCACGTCGCCGTAGTGGATGTCCAGCCGGGCCTCGTCGAGTCCGGTCCGGGCGTAGCCGGCGGCGTCGGCGAGACGGCCCCAGTTGGGATCCTCGCCGAACCAGGAGGACTTCACCAGGAGGGAGTTGCCGATGGCGCGGGCGATCTTCTCGGCGTCGGCGCGGCTGCGGGCGCCCTCGATCTCGACGGAGACGACCTTGGTGATCTTCTCGCCGTCCCCGACGATCTTCTCGGCGAGCGCGAAGCACACGCGCCCGAGGGCCTCGCGGAAGAGCGCCGTCGCGGAGGGATCGCCGTCGGGGCCCACCCGGACGCCGGAGGCGCCGGAGGCCAGCAGGAGGACGGTGTCGTTGGTCGACATGTCGCCGTCGACGCTCACGCAGTTGAAGGAGGCGTCGGAAGCCGACCGGAGCGCCTCCTTGAGGAAATCGGCGGACGCCTCGGCGTCCGTGCAGACGAAGGCGAGCATGGTCGCCATGTTCGGCTCGATCATGCCGGCGCCCTTGGCGATGCCTGAGACGGTGACGGTCCGGCCCGCATGGGTGAACCGCGCGGTGCAGGTCTTCGGCCGGGTGTCGGAGGTGAGGATGGCTTCCGCCGCCCGACGGCCCTCGGCGGCGTCACGCGAAAGACGTCCGGCCGCCTCGCTCACGCCCGCGGCGACCTTGGCCATCGGGAGGAGCTCGCCGATGCGGCCGGTCGAGCAGACGAGGAACGCGCCGTCCTTCGCGCCGAGGGCGACGGCGGCCAGCCGGGCGGTCTCGGCCGCGTCGGCGTCACCTTGGACGGAGGTGCAGGCATTGGCGTTGCCGCTGTTGCCCACGATGCCGCGGACCTGCCCGCCGGTGGCGAGCAGACGCTGGCAAAAGCGGACGGGGGCGGCCTTGACGTCGTTCGTGGTGAAGACGCCGGCGGCTGAACACGGACGGTCCGCGACCACGAGCGCGAGGTCGAGGCGGCCGTTGGCCTTGTTCCGGATGTCGCACGAGGCGGCGCCCACGCGGAATCCGAGGACGTCGGTCAGGCCGGGAGAATCGTCAGTGAACTCGATGGACATGGGGAAGCTGCCTCGGGTCAGCGCAGGCCCTCGGCCTCGTCCCAGCCCATGATGAGGTTGAGGCACTGGACGGCCTGGCCGCCGGCGCCCTTGAGGAGGTTGTCGATGACTGAAGTGATCACCAGATTGCCGGTACGCGGGTCCGCGACGGCCGAGAAGGCGACGCGGTTGGTGCCCGCGACGTGCGCGGTGTCGGGGAAATCCCCCGAGGCGAGCACGGTGACGAAAGGACGTCCGGCATAGGCGCGGCGCCAGACTTCCTCGACCTGGGCGGCGGTCACGCCGGGCGCGGGCACGACGATCGTGGTCGCGATGCCGCGGTGCATGGGCGCGAGATGGGGGCTGAACTGGACGACGACGGGCGCGCCCGCGGCGGCGGCGAACTGCTCCTCGATCTCGGCGATGTGGCGATGTCCGGGGACGCCGTAGGCCTTCATCGAGCCGTCCCGCTCCGAGAAGAGGTAGGCGACTTCGGCCTTCTTGCCGGCGCCGGAAACGCCGCTGCAGGAATTGATCACGAGGCGGCCCGGCTCGGGCCGCAGGAGCCCGGCGCGCAGGAGCGGGACGACCGGCACCTGGATGCTCGTGGGGTAGCAGCCCGGACAGGCGATCAGCGGAGCGGACTTCCAGGACGCGTCGGACTGCAGTTCGGGAATCACGTAGCGCGCCGCGGCGGCCAGCTCGGGCGCGGGATGCTCATGACCGTAATGCTTCCGGTAAGAGGCGAGGTCGCGCAGCCGGAAGTCGGCCGAAAGGTCCAGCACCCGGCGCCCGGCCGCCACGAGCGGCCGTGCGTACTCCGCGGCCACGCCGTGAGGCAAGGCCAGGAACCAGGCGTCGACGTCGGAAGCGGCGCACTCCTCGGGAGAGGAGGCGGAGAACTTCAGGGCGGGATCCACGATCCCCCTCAGCCGAGGGAGCTCGTCGGCGACGGACTTGCCCGCGAGACTGCGCGAGCAGACGGCGGCGAGCCGCACGCGGGGATGCCGCGCGAGCACCCGGACGAGCTCCTCGCCGGTGTAACCGGAGGCGCCGACGACGCCGACCTTGATGACGGACTGTGACATGGCTGTACGATGGAAGGATTAAGGGAGGGAGGTCCCGGGGACACGGAAAAAGAAAGGCCCCGGGGTGCCGGGGCCTCTTCGTTTCCTGTCCAGGAAGCTCAGCGCTTCGAGAACTGGAAGCGCTTGCGGGCGCCGGGGCGGCCGGGCTTCTTGCGCTCGCGCATGCGTCCGTCGCGGGTCAGCAGGCCTTCCTTCTTGAGGGGGGCCCGGAGTCCGGCGTCGAGCTTCTGGATGGCGCGGGCGAGGCCATGGGAGATGGCTCCGGCCTGACCGTTGGGTCCGCCGCCGATGACGTTGACGCTGACGTCCACCTGACCCTCGAGGCCGGCGGTGCGGATGGGCTGGGTGGCCGACTTGACCAGGGCCTCCGTGTAAAGGTACTCCTCGGCCGGACGGCCGTTGATGGAGATGGATCCGGTGCCGCGGGTGAGGCGGACGCGGGCCGAGGCGGTCTTGCGACGGCCGACGGCGGTGATGGCGGAGGACTTGGCGCTCATTTACTTCAGGAAGATGGTATCAGCCGCGGGGCAGGACCGGAAGCGGCTGCAGCTTGGAGGCCTCGATGCCGTGCTTCTCCCCGGCGAAGACCCGGAGCTTGCGGAGCATGTCATTGGAGAGGCGGTTCTTCGGGAGCATGCCCTTGACGGCATGGGTGACGATGAATTCCGGGCGACGGGCGCGCATGGCGGCCACGGTGCGACGGTAGGAGGTGCCGACCCAGCCGGTGTAGAACATGTAGGTCTTGTCCAGCTCCTTGGAACCGGTGAGGACCACCTTGTCGGCGTTGATGACGACGACGTAGTCGCCGGTGTCGACGTGGGGGGTGTAGGTCGGCTTGTGACGGCCGCGGAGCACGTTGGCGATCCTGACCGCCAGACGGCCGAGGTGCTGGTCCTTGGCGTCAACGACGTACCAGGTCTTGTCCTTGAGCTGGACGTTCTTGGCGAGCGTGGTCTTCATAAAGAGGGAAAGCGGGAACATGGGAACGCCCCCATGCTCGTCAACACCCGAATAAAAGGGGCTTTTTCAGCCCCCTGCCCCCTCTGGAGCTCCCCTCGGACCGGGAGGGACCCCGGGAAGGCCTCAGAACCTGAACTTGGCGAAGACCCCGGTCCAGACCTGGGACTCCCGGGTGGCGGGCTGTTCGTCGTTGTTGACGGCGTAATTGACGCCGACCCCGACGACGGAGCCCTGACCGACCTGTTTGGAGAAATCGAGGCCGGCTCCGGCGTAAGCATACCCATTCTGGGCGCCGGAACCGTCATCCAGGGCGTCGTTCGCGGCGATGGTGCCCACGAAGCCGCGGAGGGTCATGTCCAGCTTGAACGGGCCGACCTCCTTGAACTCATGGTACAGGGATCCTTCGACCACGATCTGGTCGAGGTTGAAGCCGTAGTTCGCGTAAAGCGCGGGCTGGAGGAAGGACTTGGGCAGCACGATGCCGAGGTAGACCTCGTCCTCATTGCGGAGCTGGGTGAAGCCCTGGGCGCCGTTGAAGAACTTGGCGCTGGGCGAAGTCATCCTCAGGAAACCGGCGTCGACCACCGCGTCCCCGACGGACTTGCGCAGGCCGTAGGCGTAGGAGCGCTCAAGGTCGTCGGCGTTGAAGAAGGTGGCGTAGGCGGAAAGGCCGCTGAGGCCGGGAACGAAATATTCGATGCCGATCTTGTTCTGGATGAGGCCGTCCTCGTCCGAGCGCTCCTTGCCGCGGAAGACGTTCTTGGCCTGCCAGGAGAATTCGGCGCGAACGGAGAGGTCATTGGCGAACCGGGCGGAGTCCAGCTGCTTGGCGGCCTCCTGGCCGGAGGCGCCCCCGCAGACTGCTAGCGCGAGGGCGGTGATAGCGGGCTTCTTCATGATGAACGAAGCCATCCTGCCCGTGGTTCGACGGGTGGCAAGTACCAAGGGCCGGTCGCCGAAACGGCGAGGTTCACATCGCCGCGATGATGGCGTCACCGAACTCGGAGCACTTGATCTCCGTGGCGCCCTGCATCTGGCGGGCGAAGTCGTACGTGACGCGGCCGGACCCGATGGCGCCGTTGAGCCCCTTGAGGATGAGGTCGGCCGCCTCGGTCCAGCCCATGTAGCGAAGCATCATCTCGCCCGAAAGCACGACGGAGCCGGGGTTGACCACATCCTTGTTGGCGTACTTGGGGGCGGTGCCGTGGGTCGCCGCGAAGATGGCGTGCCCGGTGAGGTAATTGATGTTGCCGCCCGGAGCGATGCCGATGCCCCCGACCTGCGCGGCGAGCGCGTCGGAGAGGTAGTCGCCGTTGAGGTTGAGGGTCGCGATGACGTCGAAGTCGGTCGGGCGGGTCAGGACCTGCTGGAGAGTGATGTCGGCGATGGTGTCCTTGACCATGAGCATCTTCTTCCACCTGCCCTGGCCGTGGGTGGAGTACAGGCCCTTGATGACGCCCTCAACCTCGGTGAGCACGTCCTTCTGCTGGCCCGG
>JACCDT010149563.1_pt1 | contig 17884 bp, 17 predicted proteins | sample 7446291 | NCBI WGS metagenome assembly JACCDT01 (sample SAMN15323446, study PRJNA562643) | freshwater metagenome | isolation source: river surface water | place: USA:Blue River Watershed | collected 2017-08-17 | reverse complement strand
CTTTGGGACACACTGCTTCCTTTCGCGGACTACGCGTTCAACAAGGCGCACTCGGCTGGTTACGCTGTGCTGAGCTACTGGACCGCCTATCTGAAAGCAAACTTCCCTGCGGAATACATGGCCGCTCTTCTTACATCGGTCGGAGATTCCAAAGACAAGCTCGGCGTTTATCTAAATGAGTGCCGCAAGATGGGGATCCGAGTTCTGCCGCCGGACGTAAATCAGTCGATTGATATCTTTGCTGCGGTTGGCGAGGACATTCGCTTCGGTCTGGCTGCAATTCGCAACGTGGGTCAAAACGTGGTGGATGCTATTGCGAAGACCAGAGAACCGCTTTTTTCTTCATTTGATGATTATCTTCGAAGGGCACCAGCGATAGCCTGCACCAAGCGAGTGGTCGAGTCGCTCATTAAGGCAGGAGCTTTTGATTCGCTTGGTCACACACGAAGATCACTGTTGGCGATCCACGAGGAAGCCATTGACGCCTCTGCGGTTCTGAAGCGCGAGGCAGCTGGAGGACAGGTGGATTTGTTTGGCGACCTGTTAGAGGACGACAGCACATCAGTTCCCATTCCAGAGCTTCCTGAGTGGACTAAGAGAGATCTCTTGGCGCATGAAAGAGAAATGCTTGGCCTCTATGTTTCAGATCATCCTCTGGCAGGCATGGAAGCCGAACTTATGAGATTTTCCGATATGGGAACCGCAGCTCTTCGAGATAGTGAATTGGCCGACGGAGAGACAGTGACAATTGCGGGGCTGATCACTCAAGTTCAACATCGAATTGCACGTTCATCAGGTAACCAGTATGCACAGGTGAGCGTAGAGGACTTTTCTGGAGAAATCACCGTCATGTTTATGGGTAAGACCTACCAGGAGTTTCGCGATCTACTTGTTGAGGACGCTGCGGTTTCAATTCGCGGTCGAATTTCTAGAAGAGATGAAGAAGTTGTCCTGCAGGGTTTTGCCATTGAGGTTATTGAACCGGGTCGAGACAGGGGAGGGGTGTTGCAGCTGTCTTTGACCGAGGCGATGGCGACAAGAGAAAAGTTGATGCAACTTGCAACCATTCTTGATGCTCACCCCGGTCCAGTTGAAGTGCAGGTGAAGCTGACGGCTTCGAGCGGGGTAAATCACTTCATGCTCCCGCAGCGGGTGAGAGTTGGTCAGGATTTGTTTGGTGAACTAAAAGCGCTGCTGGGCTCAGACGCGGTGAGCTAGTCCTTTTCCGAGAGCTTCTTGCCGATGGTGTGCCAGGCCCTTTGAAAATAAACCAGTGGCGCACTTGGCACGCGTGATACAGACGCTTGAAGTCCAGAAATAATTAGCACTGCGTTTTGCTCAACTTCGAATCTGTGCCGCACCTCACCAATCAAAATGGCAGGCGCGTCTTGGAATATTGGCAGCGAGTAAGGACCCTGGGACTCAGCGCCATCAAAGCGTTCCTCTTTGGGGCCAGCCAGCCTTTTAGCAAGGTGCAGGGTGCTCTCATCCAGTGTGTGAAGGGCTAGCTTCGCTCCGACGGCTAGATGCTGATAGCTGGAGGATCCCTGAGCGATGTTAAGGGAAACAAGCGGTGGATTAGATCCGAGCGATGTCACGGAGGATGCCGTGAACCCAATGGGTTCCCCCAAGTTAGTGCGACTGGTGACGATTGCTATGCCGCTAGCGTGGTTTCGAAATACTGCTTTGAGTGCTTCCTCGCCAAGGAGGTCAAAGTCTTTATGGTCTGTAGTCATTCTTCCGATAAGGTTAGGGCATCTTTCCAAACTTCACCGAGAACTTGGCTATGCGAGAGATCCACTGGAATCAACCAATTACTCAGCAGTCGGTCGCGCAGCTGCTTCCCAGAGCCCATGTCTCATCTGATCTGGATTCGGTTGTAGCGAAGATAATCCTTGAAGTAAAAACCAATGGCTCGAAGGCTCTAAGGGACCATGCAGATAAGTTTGACGGAGTAATCCCCTCAGAATTCAGGATCTCTAGCCCCAAGCTCAGAATCGCCTTGGAGAGCATCCCGAGCGATGTAAGAGATGCAATGGAGCAGTCCATTGCCAGACTTAGACAAGTCTCCCTGTCACATCTTCCAACGGACAAGTCCATGGAGGTTTCTCTAGGTGGCCAGGTTGAGCTCCGATTTGTTCCCTTTGATTCAGCGGGCGTTTATGCCCCGGGTGGAAAGGCTGTATATCCATCAAGTGTGATCATGAACGTGGTTCCCGCTCAGGTTGCAGGAGTTAGACGGATTGTCCTGTGCTCGCCGGCGCAGAAGGAGTATGGCGGAGATCCTCACCCACTAATCCTCGCTGCTGCTGAACTACTAGGGATAGAAGAGGTTTATGCAATTGGCGGCGCCAGTGCTATTGCCGCATTAGCAGAGGGCATTGATGACATTGGGCTAGAGAAAGTCGACCTAGTGACTGGTCCAGGAAATGCGTATGTGGCAACTGCTAAACAGCTTCTGCGTTCCAAGATTGCAATTGACTCAGAAGCTGGTCCAACTGAGATTCTGATCATCGCGGACGAAAAGGCTAATCCGAAATGGATAGCAGCCGATCTAATCTCCCAGGCTGAACATGATGAAAGCGCCGCTGCCGTTTTACTAAGCACCTCTTCAAAACTAATTGAAGAGGTAAAGCAGGAGATTGAGCTTCAGCTCGCAAAGACTGCCAATAGAGAAAGAGCTACTAAGGCACTTTCAGGAGAGCAATCCGCGCTGGTTTTAGTTGAATCCATTTCGGATGCCATTGAAATAGCCAACCTTTACGCAACCGAGCACCTTGAGATTCTGACCGAGCGCCCGCGCGATGTCCTGCAGAAAATCACAAATGCAGGAGCAGTCTTTCTCGGCGGCTACTCGCCTGTAAGCCTGGGGGACTACCTCGCGGGGTCAAACCACGTGCTTCCGACCTCCGGCCAGGCAAGGCGATCATCAGGGCTTTCGGTCTACACATTCCTAAGGCAGCAGCAAGTGGTGGATTTCAAGTCGAATGCCTTGGCAGAAGTGAGCGATTTACTAACAAAATTTGCCGATGCCGAAGGTCTTCCGGCCCATGGAGAGGCAGCCCGCATTAGATTTAGTAACTGATGCACTGCCCATTCTGTAGACACTCTGACTCCCGGGTCATTGACTCGAGGACGTCTGACGACGGCTCTTCAATTCGGAGACGAAGGCAGTGCCCAGAGTGCCAAAAGCGCTTCACCACCGTGGAGACCGCGTCTTTGATGGTTACTAAACGATCGGGCGCAACCGAACCATTCAGTCGAGACAAAATCATTGCCGGTGTCAGAAAAGCTTGTCAGGGCAGGCCAGTCACCGATGCTGATCTCGCGCTGCTGGCACAGCAAGTTGAAGAAACACTTCGGTCCACCGGAGCGGCGTCAATCGATGCGCAGGAAATTGGTTTGGCAATTTTGGAACCCCTGAAGAATCTCGATCACGTCGCCTACATGCGATTCGCCAGCGTTTATCAAGCCTGGGACTCGCTGGATGACTTCTCTGAGGCGATAAAAGATTTGCGCCAGTGATGTACAAGCTTCTCTTTCGTCTTTTTCTCAGATGGATTGATCCTGAAGTTGCACATCATCTTGGGGCAGCACTCGTAAAGTTTCTAGGCGTAATACTTCCCAATCCAAAAAGTTCTGGTCTAATCACAGTCGCAGGCCTCAGTTTTGAAAATCAACTCGGCATTGCCGCGGGATTTGATAAAAATGCCAAGATGGTGCGAGGACTCTACAAATTAGGTTTTGGTCATGTAGAGGTAGGAACCGTCACACCAAAGCCACAGCCCGGAAATCCTAAGCCAAGACTGTTTCGTCTTATCACAGAGAACTCATTGATTAATCGAATGGGCTTCAATAACGACGGAGCTGCTGTGGTTGCCAGGCGGCTTGAAAGACTCAGGCGAAGCGGCGCGAAACTGCCAATCATCGGCGTCAACATTGGAAAGAACAAGTTGACTGAACCAGCACTTGCTGCAGAGGATTATGCAAAATGCGCCCAAGAACTCTCAGGTGTTGCCGATTATCTTGCGGTTAATGTTTCGAGTCCGAATACCCCTGGACTTAGAGATCTGCAACAGGTGTCAACACTGAGACCGATTCTGGTTTCTGTTATTGAACATGCAAGAGGTAAACCCGTCTTTGTGAAGATTGCGCCAGATCTGGCAGACGAAGATGCTCTTTCGATAGCGGGGCTGGTAGCGGAGCTGGACATTGCTGGTGTGATTTCAGCCAATACGACAATTAGTCGAATAGGCGTGGAAGGCAAGGTGGCAGCAGAAGCAGGGGGGCTTTCCGGACCCATGCTTTCGCAAAGGGCCAAAGAACTACTGGTGCTACTTCGAGCAGCACTTCCAGGCAAAGCGATTATCTCGGTTGGAGGTATTCAGTCCAATGATGAAGTCAGGCAGAGACTAAAGCTAGGTGCAGACCTGGTCCAGGTCTATACGGGCTTTATCTACCAAGGACCAGGGTTTGCAAAAACGCTTAGGCAGGGCGAGTTGCCGGTGACTGCGTAAGAGACGGATCTCTCACCACAACATCTCCGAGAATTTGATCCACCTTCTGCATTACCTCTAGTGGGATCTGAACTCCTGCCGCCTTGGCATTGCTGGTTATCTGCTTTGGTCTTGAGGCACCAACTATTGCTGCCGCAACATTCTTGTTCTGAAGCACCCACGCAATTGCAAACTGGGCCATGTCGAGTCCTAGATCTTCAGCCAGAGGCTTCAGCTGCTGGACCTTAGTTAGGACCTCATCCGACATAAATTTTTCAATGATTGAGGCAAGCTTCGGATCGGCTGCTCTTGAGCCTGCCGGCGCAGGTTGGCCTGGGAGATATTTGCCTGTCAGCACACCTTGAGCAATTGGGGACCAGACGATTTGGCTCAGACCGAGTTCCTCAGAGGTTGGCACAACCTTGCCTTCAATTACCCTCCAGAGCATCGAATACTGGGGCTGGTTAGAAATCAGTTGGATTCCCAGCTGGTCAGCAAGTTTCTTGCCCTCGCGAATCTGCTCGGCTGTCCACTCTGAAACCCCGATGTAGTGAACCTTGCCCTGGTGAACCAAATCGGCGAATGCCCGCATTGTTTCCTCAAGTGGGGTTTCGAAATCGAAACGGTGAGCTTGGTATAGGTCTACGTAATCGGTCTGCAATCTCTTGAGAGATCCGTGAAGAGCTTCGAAGATGTGCTTTCTAGATAGGCCGACGTCGTTTGGACCTTTCTTAGCAACTGGCCAGTAAACCTTGGTGAAGATTTCAATGCCCTCACGGCGTTCGTTCTTCAGGGCTTTACCCAGAACAATCTCGGCTGCCTGGTTGGCGTATACATCTGCTGTGTCGTAAGTTGTGATGCCCGCTTCCAAAGCAGCATGCACAGTCTTTATCGCCTTATCATCCTTGACCTGCGATGCATGGGTGAGCCAGTTTCCGTAGATGATTTCAGAGACTTTTAGACCGGAATTACCTAGATAGCGAAATTGCATTTTCTTTCCTTACTTGTCGAGTTTTGAAAATCTTGGAACCTGGGGCTTTGGGATTCGAAGTGAGCGCATTTGAATTGAACGCATAGCCGCGTACCAGGCAATACCCGCTTCTAGGTTTTCCTGTCCAAACTTAACTGCCACCTTGCGCTTCGCAATTCGACCGACCATTGTGGCATCGATGGCTACCACACCAAAAAGTCCCCACATTGCGAAGAGCGCCACAACCTGAATGATGAAAGAGTCGATGAAGGTCATAAAAACCACGATAAAAAGCATTGGTAAAACTAGCTCTCCAGCGGTGAAGCGAGAATCAACCACGTCTCGTGCGAAACGGCGCTGCGGCCCTTTGTCTCGCGCGGAAAGGTATCTCTCATCTCCAGCCATCATGCCCTCGCGGATGGCCATGCGCTGAGCTCTGACTTTCTCCTTCTGGGCCTGACGAGCTTCTTTACTCCTATCGCCAACCAACGGTTTTTTTCTGGCCTGCTCGCGCTCCTTGCGAGTTGGAGTTGGCTTACCCTTGCCTGAGGCAGAGCTGGTTTCGTCTGACATTGATACCTTCCGAGTTTCTGGCACTAGATTACTGCCATGTCCTTTAGTGAAATATCCCTCGATGCCTCTTCGGTGTCCAAAGCGGAGGCCATCACCTCTGAAAACTTTCCTCAGGCTCTCGCCACCCTCGGACAATTAGTCAAAATCCCAGGAATTGCTTGGCCATCGTTTGATCCCGAGGAACTCGAGCGATCAGCTAGAGCTGTCGCAGAGGAATTTAAGAATCTTAATTTCTTTGATTTTGTGGAGGTCAGACGATCGAAAAAGCCTAACGGGGAAATGGGAGCGCCTGCGGTCCTGGCCCGAAGAGCTGGCGCAGCTGATGCGCCGCACGTACTTCTCTATGCGCACCATGATGTTCAGCCGCCCGGAGACAGAGCCAATTGGAATAGTGAACCCTTTGAGGCAACGCTCAAGGGTGAGCGGCTCTACGGCAGGGGAGCGGCCGATGACAAAGCCGGTGTGGTTACTCACTTGAGCGCTCTGAGGGGACTGAAATCACTGGCGGAGACTCTTCGCATTGGAGTGACGGTTTTTATCGAGGGTGAAGAAGAAGCTGGTTCTGAGTCATTTCTGAATTTTTTGAACGACAACAAAACCGATCTAAAGGCGGATCTGATTGTCGTGGCGGACAGCGGAAACTGCTCTGAGGAGATTCCTGCTCTTACCACCAGCCTCAGGGGAGTGGTGTCCCAGACCTTTACGCTCAGAACTTTGGATCATGCCCTGCACTCGGGAATGTATGGAGGACCACTTCCCGATGCTATGACAGCCATGATTCGTCTTCTTGCTTCCCTTCACGATGAAGCAGGAAACGTTGCGGTATCGGGATTGAAATCAGATCCAACTGCAGGCCCAGAAGTTTCTTTTGAAAACCTGGTGAAGGAGTCGGGGCTACTACCTGGAGTAGAGCGAATTGGAACAAAGCCAATCACCCAGCAGATCTGGGGCGAACCTGCATTGACTGTGATTGGAATTGACTTTCCATCAGTCGCCGTCTCGTCCAATACTGCACAGCCGCAGGTGACAGCGAGAGTTTCACTGCGACTGGCACCAAGTGAGGATCCTGCGAAGGGACTTGAACTACTCAGGCAACACCTTGAAAAATTTGCACCATTTGGCTCAAAGGTCGAATTTGGTCATCACGAAATGGGTCCTGGATATTTCGCCAAGCGCGGTTGGGCGGCCAAACTCTCCCACGAGATTCTTTCTGCGGTCTGGCCAAAGCCCTCGGTTGACATCGGAGTGGGTGGATCGATTCCCTTCATTTCCCACTTCGCCAGCCTTTTTCCAGATGCCGAAATCTTGGTGACGGGCGTGGAGGATCCTGATTCCAGGGCCCACAGCCCAAATGAAAGCCAGCACCTGCCGACTCTAAAGCGAGCAATAACCGCCGAGACACTGCTTTTGCTCCATGGGAATCAGATGGTGAGAAAGTAGTTAAAATAGAGCTTGGAGGTTTAAATGGCTGAGGTTCTCGCTCACGGTGTCAAGCTAACCGATCAGGCTGTCCTGAAGGTTAAGAGCCTTCTTTCAGCAGAGGGTCGAGATGATCTCAGGTTGCGTGTTGCAGTGCAGCCAGGGGGATGCTCGGGACTTATTTACCAACTATTTTTTGACGAAACTTTGGAGGAAGCAGACGCAGTCGTTGGTTTCGATGGCGTCGAAGTTGTCGTGGATCAGATGAGCATCCCTTATCTGGATGGCGCTCAAATTGACTTTGAGGACACCATCCAGAAGCAGGGTTTCACAATCGATAACCCCAACGCCTCTGGCTCTTGTGCCTGCGGAGACTCCTTCTCCTAAAGAGGCCAAATCTGAATCCCTGTGCCAGATTTCAGGGTAAACTAGGGGAAGTTCTCGTAAAAATAAGGATTCCTCAGTGACTAATTGGCGTCGAAAACTGACCCTGGTCAGCCTTATTTCTGCGATCAGCTTGGCCCTGTCGGGCTGCACCCCTGAGGTTCAACGAGGCTTCCTTCCAGATTCGGCCGGCGTAACAAATCACACTGATCGAATCATTGGTCTTTGGACGACCTCCTGGATTGTGCTGCTTCTGGTTGGAGTTGTCGCCTGGGGGCTAATGGCCTGGGCACTTATTGTCTACCGTCGCCGAAAGGGCGAGACAGGCATTCCAGTTCAGTTCCGCTACAACATGCCAATCGAAGCCCTGTTCACAGCTGTGCCACTGATTCTGGTTTTGGGCTTCTTTGCCTTCACTGCACGTGACACAGCCGCGATAGAAGCAAAAATTGAAAATCCCGATGTCCACATCTCTGTCATTGCTAAGCAGTGGAGCTGGGACTTTAACTACGTGGATGCAAATGTTTACGACTCAGGAATCCAGGCTCAATTCACCGGTGATGAAGAGAACATCATGGAGACCCTGCCGACCCTATATCTTCCTGTGGGCAAGTCAGTTCAAATTGATCTTTCATCGAGAGATGTTATTCACTCGTTCTGGGTAGTGGAATTCCTCTACAAAAAAGACATGTTCCCGGCGATGACCAACCGCATGTATTTCACTCCTTTGAAGGAGGGAACCTATGTCGGTAAGTGCGCGGAGCTCTGCGGTGAATATCACTCAATGATGCTTTTCAACGTCAAAGTAGTATCCCCGCAGGAATACGAATCTCACCTTGCCTCACTGGCTGCTAAGGGCAACATTGGACAGCTAGATAACACTTACGATCGAAACCAGAATCTCCCTGGTGGCGATCCGGGAATTAGGAACTAATCGTGGCGACCATAACTCAGACAACGACCAACCCAACCTCCTTCACTCCGAAGCGTAGTAAGGGTCGAATTCTGGTTGACTGGCTGACCACCACCGATCACAAGAAGATCGGCTACCTGTACCTAATTACTTCCTTCATCTACTTCCTTATTGCAGGAGTTATGGCGCTGATTATTCGCGCTCAGCTGACCCTGCCAGGTCTCGACATTGTTGCTACGAAAGAGCAGTACAACCAGCTGTTCACGATGCACGGCACCATCATGCTCCTAATGTTTGCAACACCGCTGTTTGCGGGTTTTGCGAACGTGCTTATGCCCGTGCAGATTGGTGCTCCGGACGTTGCATTCCCGAGACTCAATGCGATTGCCTACTGGTTCTATAACTTTGGCTCTTTCATTGCGGTGGCAGGTTTCTTCACTCCACAAGGATCTGCATCCTTCGGATGGTTTGCCTACGCCCCGCTTTCAAACACAACTTTCTCGCCGGGAATCGGTGGAGATTTGTGGGTGTTTGGTCTCGCGCTAAGTGGTTTCGGAACGATTCTGGGTGGTGTGAATTTCATCACGACCATAATCACCATGCGCGCACCCGGAATGACAATGTGGCGCATGCCAATCTTTACTTGGAACACGCTGGTGACTTCGATTCTCGTCATCATGTGCTTCCCGCCACTGGCCGCAGCCCTGTTTGCGCTAGGTGCTGATAGAAGGTTTGGTGCTCACATCTTTGATCCCGAAAACGGGGGAGCGATGCTGTGGCAGCACCTCTTCTGGTTCTTTGGACACCCAGAGGTTTACATTCTCGCTCTGCCATTTTTTGGCATTGTTTCGGAGATATTCCCGGTCTTTAGCCGTAAGCCAATCTTCGGCTACAGGACCCTGGTATACGCGACGATTGCAATTGCTGCCCTGTCTATGACTGTCTGGGCTCACCACATGTATGTAACCGGGCAGGTACTACTTCCATTCTTCGCCTTCACAACCATGCTGATTGCGGTGCCGACCGGTGTAAAGATATTTAACTGGATTGGAACTATGTGGCGAGGCTCAATCACCTTCGAAACTCCGATGGTCTTCGCTCTTGGCTTCCTGGTAAGTTTCGTGTTCGGTGGTCTAACCGGTGTGATTCTTGCTTCACCAGCCTTGGACTTCCACCTGTCCGATAGCTACTTCGTGGTTGCCCACTTCCACTACGTTGTCTTTGGAACAGTGGTCTTTGCAATGTTTGCCGGGTTCTATTTCTGGTGGCCAAAGTTCACCGGCAAGATGCTCAATGAAAGACTTGGCCAGATTCACTTCTGGATCTTGTTCATCGGTTTCCACACCACGTTCCTGGTTCAGCACTGGCTGGGTGTGATGGGCATGCCTCGTCGCTACGCGACCTACTTACCAGAAGATGGCTTCACTGAGCTCAACATCATCTCAACTCTGGGTGCGATTCTGCTAGCGGTCTCGATGATTCCGTTCCTTTGGAACGTGTGGATTACCTACCGCCATGGCACCAAGGTAGAGCTGAAGGACCCATGGGGCTACGGAAGAAGCCTGGAGTGGGCAACAGAGTCTCCAATTCCAAGACACAACTTCCACTCGATTCCTAGAATTCGCTCCGAATCGCCTGCATTTGACTTGAACCACCCTGAATACGCAGCTCCTGAAGCTAAGGCTGCCTACAGGGAAGAGGGCCGAATCTAATGCGCACCAACATTGTCATCCTGCTGGTGATGGCGGCTTACTTCACAGTTGCCGACATCGCATATGCAATCTGGACCTACCTTGACACCGGCGTTGTTGAGCCGGTTGGAACAGCCGCAATGGCTCTGCTGGTGATTCTTTCGGTCTTTGTTGCCTTCTATCTCTACAGCGGAATGCGCCGCAGCGCCACGCTGCCAGAGGATCGACAGGACGGCAACATCGAGGACGAGGCTGGGGAAGTGGGTTTCTTTAGCCCTTGGAGCTGGTGGCCATTAATGATTGGAGCTTCCGCGGCAGTGGCGTTTGCCTCTTTAGCGGTTGGCTGGTGGCTATTCTTCGTGGCTTTGCCATTTGCGCTAGTCGGCATTATCGGCTTTGTCTTCGAATACGACCGCTTCGCTCACGCTCACTAACCGTAACAATTGTCACCTTTTGGTGTTATTCTTTTCTGCTGCCCTCTGGGCGTGAAACTACAAAACTCAACATGGGGATGATCGGTTTCGACACTGCAATGCACGTGTGAATGAAGCGGGTCGAGGATGCACAGTTATCTCGTTAACGATCTGTGCAAAACAATAGGTGCCAATACAAAGCGCGCCGATTTCGCCCTAGCTGCTTAAGCTAGCCCCGAAATCCGTCTGCCTAGGAATGATTTCGTCCTAGATCCAGGCGTCATTTAGAAATCTTGCTTCTCTGGTTTGTCGGTGGCCAGAGCGGGACTTTTTCACTGACTGGGCTGGTCGGCGTAGTTGCTTTCGACAAATTCCGCAGCCAAGTAGAACGACTTAGGAAGCTACACCCGTAGAAGAGTCACACTCTTCGTAGTGGACCCGGGTTCGATTCCCGGCATCTCCACCACATAGGGCCTACCGCATTTGGTAGGCCCTTTTTGTTTGCCTTGCCCTAGTCTTTGTGTGTGATTGAGTATCGTCGCCTGAGGCCCGAGGAGATCGACAAGTTCCTTGAGTTTATGGACGGGCCAGCTTTTATCTCTCAGCCTCAGTGGGCCGGCTGCTATTGCCAGGCATATCTAAACAAGCCTGATTGCTCCGATACCCCTGAAGAAAACCGTGAGCGCGCAGGTGAGCGAATTGTCAGTGGTGTGATGCAGGGCTACCTTGCTATCGACACCTCAACCCAGGTGGCTCCTGTTGTTGGCTGGATGGCAGCGAACAAGAACAACAATTTTCAATCGCTACCTGCAACGGATGAATCAACGGCGACGATTATCTGTTTTGTAATCCAAGATTCCTACCAAAACCAAGGCATTGCCTCTGCGCTATTGGAGTATGGCGTTGGCGATTTGAAAAGCCGTGGCTTTAGAAGGATTCAAGCGGCCCCTCTTGCCAGCAACTCTCATGTTGATTACGGGTATCGCGGAAAGCTCAGCATGTTTGAAAAACTTGGCTTTACACCCATGCAAAAGGTCGACGATAAGCACGTGCTCGTCGTGAAGGACTTAAGCTAAAAAGCCCTGGCCGTAACCAGGGCTTTCTTAGTTTGAAATTACTGCTTTTGCTTTGACTTGATCGCCTTGGGCTTACGCTTTGGTGTCTCAATAGCTGGAGCGTGCTCTGAGTGAGCAAGCTCATATTCAGCCTTGGAGACCGGGGCGATGCGGTCCTCGAAGTAGATACGAGAGAGTGCTGCGCGAATCTTGGTGCCGAGCGTAATCTTGCCGTTCTTGTTTGGCCTTGGCATGATCGGCTCGTAGTCCTTGAAGTCAACCAGCTTCCACAGCTCGTACTTATCGACAGGCTCGTGGACTTCGATGTATTCACCGTGGGGGAGTCTTACAACCCTTCCGGTCTCGCGTCCATGAAGGACAATCTCTCGATCCTTGCGCTGCAGCGAGATGCAGGTTCGCTTGGTGATCCAGTAGGCCAGGATTGGACCAAGGATCAGCATTATCTGCATTGCAGTTAGAACGTGGTTGAGTGACATCTGGAAGAAAATGGCTATCAGGTCGGTCGATGCCCCAGCCCAGAGGATCGCATAGAAGACCACACCGGCCGCACCGATTGCGGTTCTGGTTGGGGCGTTTCTTGGACGGTCTAGAACGTGGTGCTCGCGCTTGTCGCCGGTGACCCAAGCCTCAATGAAGGGGTATGCGGCAACTAGGGCCAGGAACACAAGTGAAACGATGATCGGAAGCATCACTCCCATTGGAATGACATAGCCGAAGATTGCGATGTCCATGTGACCTGGAGCTAGACGAAGAGCACCATCCAACCAGCCGATATACCAGTCGGGCTGAGTACCAGCGGAAACAGGGGAGGGGTCGTATGGTCCGTAGTTCCAGATCGGGTTGATTGTGAAGGTTGCGGAAATTGCAGCAATCACACCGAAGACCAGGAAGAAGAATCCACCAGCCTTAGCAACATAAACCGGCATTAGCGGATAGCCAACCACGTTGTCATCCCTGCGGCCAGGACCTGGGTAGTGGGTGTGCTTGTGAACGACAACCATCATCAGGTGCACAGCCAATAGGGCAATAATCAGCGCAGGGATAATCATGATGTGCAGGCTGTAAAGTCTGGCAACTACTTCGGTTCCAGGGAATTCTCCACCAAACAGACCAGAGGAAATTGCAGGTCCAATTACTGGAACACCTTTGATCATTCCATCAATGATTCTTAGTCCGTTTCCAGACAGCAGGTCATCGGGAAGTGAGTAGCCGGTGAAGCCCGCGGCCATTCCCATCACAAATAGCAAGAAGCCGACGACCCAGTTGAGCTCTCTTGGCTTACGGAAAGCGCCGGTGAAAAACACGCGCAACATGTGCAGACCAGCCGCTGCGACGAAGACCAGTGCGGCCCAGTGATGAACCTGGCGCATCAGCAGGCCTCCGCGAATGTCGAAACTGATATCCAGCGATGAAGCGTAGGCGACTGTCATTTCGGCACCCTTGAGCGGGGCGTAGCTTCCGTCGTAGTAGGTGTGAGCCATCGAAGGCTGGAAGTAGAAAGTCAAGAATGTTCCAGAGATGATGAGGATCACAAATGAATACATCGCGACCTCACCGAGCATGAAGCTCCAGTGGTCGGGGAAGACTTTGCGACCGAAGTTCTTCAGGACCGTGCCAACTGTGAGTCTTTCGTCAATGTAGTTGGCGGCTTTTCCGATTGCGGTTTTTGGCTCAGTTGTCGAACTCATTTTCTTATTTCCTCATGTCCCAGAACGATGGTCCAACCGGCTCTAGGAAATCACTCTGCGCGATTAGATATCCCTCGTCATCAACTGCGATTGGCAGCTGGGGCAGAGGGCGAGAGGCCGGACCGAAAATAACTCTGCAGTGATCAGCCAAGTCAAAAGTTGACTGGTGGCATGGGCACAGCAGGTGGTGGGTGTGCTGCTCGTAGAGTGCAACGGGGCAACCTACGTGGGTACAGATCTTGGAGTAGGCAACTATTCCGTTGTAACTCCAAGATGCTTTGGCTGGATCTTCTTTCAGGTCTGCTGGATTTACTCTCACCAGCAGAACTGCAGCCTTAGCCTTTTCCTCCAGTTTGTGTTCTTCGAGTTCACTTAGTCCTTCAGGAATTACGTGAAAGACCGAGCCAATAGTGACTTCGGAAGCTTTGATTGGGATACCGGTTGGATCGCGAGTAAGCCTCGTGCCTGGTCTCCACATGGTTTGCTTTAGTGTGTCGCCAACGACAGGACCCAGGTCTCCAAAAATTACAACTGCTGGAATTGGGAAAAATGCCAGCGCACCGTAGAGAGTTCTGCGAATCAGTTTTCTTCTGGTGAAGCCGGACTCACCATCGGCAAGCTTCACAATCTCAATTGCCTGAGCCCGAGCCTCATCACTGCTTCTCGCGATGTGTCTTTCTTCAGAAACTTCATTGTCAGGCATCAGTGTCTTAGCCCAGTGCACTGCACCAAAACCGATGCCAAGCATCGACAGGGCCATTCCGATGCCCATCCAGAACGCGTTGTTTCTGGTTGCGCTCAGATCTCCATCGACAATCGGAAAGGCAAAGAATCCCCAGACGGCGATGATGGCGCCGATGATGCTGATGATGAACATAATCGCAACTTGCTTCTCAGCGTTGCGAGCGTGGCGCTCACTCTTGTCCGTCATGCGCTCACGGTGAGGCTCAAGCCCTGGGTCTGCGATCGGTCTGACTATGTCAGTTGCATTTCCTGCGGAGTATTTTTCTAATTCGCTCATTAGTTTGCCTTCGCTCCCAGCCAGACCGTTATGGCGATGATGAATCCAATTCCAAAGATCCAGGTGAATAGACCCTCAGCAACTGGACCGATCGAGCCGAGCTCGTAGCCGCCAACTGATTCAAACTCTTCTACGTATTTGAGATAAGAAATGATGTCCTTCTTATCCTCAGGCGTGAGGTTGGCATCACTGAAAACCGGCATGTTCTGTGGTCCCGTGACCATAGCTTCATAGACGTGCTTCTCGGTTACTCCTTGCAAACCAGGAGCAAACTTTCCTTCCGTGAGTGCACCACCTGCGCCAACGGCGTTGTGACACATTGCACAGTTGATTCTGAATAATTCTCCACCATGCGTGACATCACCATCGGTTCTTAGAAATTCTTCTGCTGGAATTGCAGGGCCAGGCGCAAGAGAAGCGACGTATGCGGCCATTGCCAGAATCTGTTCCTCAGTGAACTGCACTGGCTTCTTGTAAAGCTGTGGACCGGATGCCTGTCCCGGCATGCGTCCAGTTCCAACTTGGAAGTCAACTGATGCAGCACCGACTCCGATTAGGCTCGGGCCTCCAACAGCACCCTCGCCATTTGATCCATGGCAGCTAGCGCAGTTCGAAAGAAACAGTTTGCGTCCTTCTTCAACTTGGGCAGGAGAACCGAACTCTGACTGGTAGGTCTGAGTTGCAACCGCGTAACCGCCGCCAGACATCACAAGGCCGAGAAATATCACAACCCCGAGTGCCCATGGACGACGACGCATTGGTTTTTGATTCAACTGATTCTCCATTTTTTATTTCAAAACATAAACGACTAGGAAAAGACCAATCCAAACCACGTCCACGAAGTGCCAGTAGTAGGAAGTGACGATTGCGCTGGTCGCTTCTCGGTGACCAAAGTTCTTCGCTGCATAGGCTCTTCCAATCACAAGTAAGAACGCGATTAGTCCACCGGTCACGTGCATTGCGTGGAATCCGGTCGTGATGTAAAAAGCCGATCCGAATGAGTTCGAGCTAAGAGATATACCTTCGCTAATCAGCATCGCGTACTCCCAAACCTGCCCGGCGACGAAGATTGCGCCGAGGATGTAGGTGAGGAAAAACCACTCGATCATTCCCCAGTTAGCGGGAGCCCAGCTGGTCCTTCGGGCCTGCATGCGCTCCGCAGCAAATACGCCGAACTGAGCGGTGAAGGAGCTTGAAACCAAGATCAGGGTGTTGATCAGCGCGAATGGAACGTTCAGAATTTGGGTGTCATTGGCCCACAAATCTGGTGCGCCAGCCCTGAGCGAGAAGTACATCGCAAACAATCCTGCGAAGAACATGACCTCGCTGCCCAGCCAAACAATTGTGCCAACACTTGTCGTGTTTGGCCGCTGAATGGTCATAGGGGCAGAAGTTGTGGAGGCTGACATGACTCAATTGTAACTTGCCAATGGGTCCAAAATGCCCGAATTTACGCGGATTTTAGAACTTTTTTGGACTGATTCAAAAAATTCTCTTGATTAGACTTCTGAGCATGGCTGATTTGTCCTGGTCCAAAATTTTGACCCGTCTTTTATCGGGGGAGGACCTTTCGCGTTTAGATGCGAGCTGGGCGATGCGACAGATCATGGCTGGAGAAGCAACGCCAAGTCAAATTGGTGCATTTATGTTGGCCCTGAGAGCAAAGGGTGAAACAGCTGAAGAACTTTCGGGACTTGTCGATGTAATGCTTGAAAATGCGCTGCTACTTGAAACCGGGAATGATGCGCTCGATATCGTTGGCACCGGGGGAGACCTGCTCGGAACCGTCAACATCAGCTCCATGGCATCAGTGGTCGCTGCAGCGGCCGGAGTCCCTGTGCTGAAACATGGATCGAGATCTGCTTCCGGCAAGACTGGTTCCTCTGAAATGCTTGAGGTCCTAGGAATCCGACTGGATCTCTCGCCTCAGCAGGTAAGTGAGGTCTTTAGGACAGCTGGAATTACTTTCTTCTTTGCTCCCGTTTTTCACCCAGCCATGAGGCATGTGGCGCCCATTCGCAAAGAGCTAGGGATACCAACGACCTTCAACTTCCTGGGCCCCTTGGCAAACCCCGCCCAGCCCATCGCTACCGCACTGGGGGTAGCAAACCCCCAAATTGCCCCGCTAATGGCTCAGGAGCTGGCTCAGCGTGGCAGAACGGCCCTGGTTTTTCGCTCCCTTGACGGCCTGGATGAGCTCTCCACGACTGAAACCAACCAGATTTGGCAGGTTAGTGGAGGCAAGATTGAAGAACACAGCCTCGATGCCCAAGATTTGGGGCTTTCGAGGGCTTTGAGAGAGTGGCTTATTGGGGGAGATGCCCACCACAACGCCCAGGTTGCCCTGAAAACCCTCTCAGGAGCTGATTTTGAGCATTCTGAGGCCATTCGGGACGTAGTCGCCCTAAATGCCGCAGCTGGTCTGGCGGCCTACGAGCTTGCCAAGAATCCTGATTTAGCGAATCTGCCGCTCCAGCAGCGTTTACAAAATGCACTGCAAAAAACCCAATCCACAATTAGCTCAGGTGCAGCCATGGATCAGCTAAAGAAGTGGACGGCTGCCACACAGCAGTTCTAGGCAAATCGTCGATACATGCGGGGAAGACCAGTAAAAACATAACTTGACATAATGTTTATTATCGGCTTTTGGTACCTTCTCCTAACCACGCCTTCTGTGGCGGGTTCTAGGCAATTAGACGTTGCCGTCTTTATCTGCCAGTTTGAAGAGCCTAAGTCCCAATTGGTTTAGGTATCCGATGCAGAGGGCAAAGATCAATGTTCCTTCACGAACTTGACCACCTAGAAGAAATCCAACGCTAACTACGGAAATCTCAACTAAAAGTCTTGCCTGCCAAAAAGGCCTTTTTAGTCTTTGGGCAAGTCCGATGTTCAGTCCATCTCTTGGACCTTTTCCCATGCCAACTGAGATATACATTCCGGTGGCAAAGGAGATGACGACCATTCCCAGGACAAACATTGCGACTTTGGATAGATAGTCCTGGGGAGTCTCCAGATAGGCAAGTGCCAAATCCGCAAATAGACCAATCAGAAGAGCATTGAGAATTGATGCGATTCCAGGCTTTACTCGTAGGGGTATCCACAAGAGCAGCACCAGAACACTTACACCAACAGTCGCTACCCCAAACGAGATTCCAGTTTGTCGGCTAATGCCCTGTGCTAAAACATCCCAGGGTGCAATTCCTATTTGTGCCTCGACGGTAAGGGCAACGCCAATTCCAT
>JACCDT010920322.1_pt1 | contig 17894 bp, 17 predicted proteins | sample 7446291 | NCBI WGS metagenome assembly JACCDT01 (sample SAMN15323446, study PRJNA562643) | freshwater metagenome | isolation source: river surface water | place: USA:Blue River Watershed | collected 2017-08-17 | reverse complement strand
GCCGAGAGGCTGCGGTCGCGCGTCTTGATGGTCCAGCCGTCGCCCATTTCGCGGATCTCGCGGCGGCCGGCATTGATCATCGGTTCGACCGTGAAGATCATGCCCGGCACCAGCTGCTCGAGCGTGCCGGGGCGGCCGTAGTGCAGCACTTGCGGCTCCTCATGGAAGACTTTGCCGATGCCGTGGCCGCAGAACTCGCGCACCACCGAGAATCCGGCCTTCTCCGCATACTGCTGAATCACAAAGCCAATATCGCCGAGGTACGCGCCCGGACGGATCTTCGAGATGCCCAGCCACATGCAGTCGTAAGTGATATCGCCAAGGCGCTTTGCCAGAATCGACGGCTCGCCGACATAGAACATGCGGCTGGTGTCGCCGTGGTAGCCGTCTTTGATCACGGTGATGTCGATGTTCAGCACATCGCCGTTCTTCAGCAACTTGTCGCCCGGCACACCGTGGCAGACGACATCGTTGACCGATGTGCAGATCGATTTCGGGTAGGGCGTATAGCCGGGCGGACAGTAGTTCAGCGGTGCGGGGATCGTTCCCTGCACATTCACCATGTAGTCGTGGCACAGGCGGTCAAGCTCGCCGGTGGTGACGCCGGCACGCACGTGCGGCGTGATGAAATCGAGAACTTCCGACGCCAGGCGGCCGGCGACGCGCATTCCCGCGATGTCTTCAGCGGTCTTGATGGTGATGTTGCCCATGATGGAGATGGTGGCGCGTTGCCGGTAACAGGCAAACGCGTTTGCGTATGAGGAAATGCAAAATTATAGTCGAGCCGCGCGCTGGCCGCCCTGAAGCGCGGGTCACTCGGCGCGCGACTCGCGGGGATTGTGTCAAAGACGACATTTCGAGTAGAATTGCGGGTTAGCTTGGGCGGTAAGCCATCGGCAAGCCGGTCTCCACGCTAAACATCCTGAATCCGCTGCATGCTTCGCGTGCTGCTGATAGTTCAGACTTTGTTTTGTAAATTGTAAATCGCGAGTCCGCGCCTTCAAAGGGTGCTCGTCGTGTTCAACGAACGGGTTACTGGCCGGGCTCAAGACCCAACCCTGGAGAAATTATGTCCATTACTATGCGCGAAATGCTGGAAGCCGGTGTCCATTTTGGTCACCAGACCCGCTTCTGGAACCCGAAGATGGCCCAATACATTTTTGGTCATCGCAACAAGATTCATATCGTTAACCTGGAAAAGACCATGGTCATGTTCCAGGAAGCGATGAAGTACATCCGTCAGCTGTCGGCCAATCGCGGCACGATCCTGATGGTCGGCACCAAGCGTCAGGCACGTGACCTGATCGCTGCCGAGGCGCAGCGCGCCGGCGTGCCTTTCGTCGACCAGCGCTGGCTGGGCGGTACGCTGACCAACTTCAAGACCATCAAGACCTCGATCAAGCGCCTGAAGGACATGGAAGCCGCGATCGCTGACGGTTCGGTCGAGAAGATGTCGAAGAAAGAAGCACTGATGTTCTCGCGCGAACTGGACAAGCTGCAAAAGTCCATCGGCGGCATCAAGGACATGAACGGCGTGCCGGACGCCATTTTCGTGATCGACGTTGGCTACCACAAGGGCGCGATCACTGAAGCTGCGAAGCTGGGCATCCCGGTCGTTGGCGTGGTTGATACCAACCACTCGCCGAACGGTGTCACCTACGTGATCCCGGGCAATGACGACTCGTCGAAGGCGATCGCTCTGTATGCGCGCGGCGTGGCTGACGCCATCCTTGAAGGCCGTGCGAACTCGGTCGCTGAAATCGTTGAGTCTGCCAAAGGCGGTGCCGACGAATTCGTCGAGGTCAACGACCAGGCCTGATTTGCCTGAGCCGGCTGCCCCCTCTGCGGGGCGGAAAATCAGGGGCAACGTGCGTTCGCCCCTTTTTTTCGGGCTAACCCCCTGAAGCGATTTTGATTTGGCTGCCTGCGGGCAGCAACGATGAGGAGATAACGATGGCCGCAATTACTGCAGCAATGGTGGGTGAACTGCGCGCGAAGACCGACGCGCCGATGATGGAATGCAAAAAGGCGCTGACGGAAGCCGACGGCGATATGGCCAAGGCGGAAGAGCTGCTGCGCGTCAAGCTGGGCAGCAAGGCCTCGAAGGCCGCCTCGCGCATTACTGCCGAAGGCGTGGTTGCATCGCATATCGCCGGCGGCATTGGCGCGCTGGTCGAAATTAACTGCGAAACCGACTTCGTGTCGAAGAATGACGATTTCCTGAAGTTCTCGAAGGACATCGCGCAGCTGGTCGCTGACAACAATCCGGCCGACGTGGCTGCGCTGTCGGCACTGCCGCTGGAAGGCAAGACGGTCGAAGAGATCCGTGCTGCACTGGTCGGCAAGATCGGCGAAAACATGTCGATCCGCCGTTTCCAGCGTTTTGAGACGCCGGCCAAGCTGGTGTCCTACCTGCACGGCACCCGTATCGGCGTGATGGTCGAGTATGACGGCGCCGACGAGCAAGTGGGCAAGGATGTTGCCATGCATATCGCGGCCATGAAGCCGGTCGCGCTGTCGTCCGAGCAAGTGCCGGCCGACCTGATCGAGAAAGAGCGCTCGGTTGCGACCCTGAAGGCGCAAGAATCGGGCAAGCCGGCCGATATCGCTGCGAAGATGGTCGAAGGTTCGGTCCAGAAGTACCTGAAAGAAGTGTCGCTGTTCAATCAGGCTTTCGTGAAAAACGACAAGCAGACCGTCGAGCAGATGCTGAAAGCCGCCAACACGTCGGTGAAGGCATTCACGATGTTCGTCGTCGGCGAGGGCATCGAGAAGAAGCAAGACGATTTTGCTGCGGAAGTGGCGGCGCAGGTGGCCGCTGCGAAGAAAGCGTAAGCCAAGCTTTCCAAAATAAAAACGGGCCGCAAGGCCCGTTTTTTTGAGTCTGCGAAATGTAACGTGCTGTTACGGAGGCAATTTGCCTGCTTTTCGGCTAGCGTTTACTAAAGACTCGACCGCAGCTGGCCGCTACAATATCGGCCAGCCGCACGCACCAGAACCAACAGCAAAAACGGCCTGCCAGGCACATCAGGGAGCACAACGCATGACGACACCCGCATATAAGCGCGTCCTTCTGAAACTTTCCGGCGAGGCCCTGATGGGCGATGATGCCTACGGGATCAACCGAGCCACGATCGAGCGCATGGTGGCGGACGTGTCGGACATCGCTCAAATGGGCGTCGAGGTCGCCATCGTCATCGGTGGCGGCAATATTTTCAGGGGCGTCGCGCCAGGCGCGCAGGGCATGGACCGTGCCACCGCCGACTACATGGGCATGCTGGCGACGGTGATGAACTCGCTGGCGCTGGCCGATGCAATGCGCCAGTCCGGGCTCACCGCACGCGTGATGTCGGCAATCGCGATTGAACAGGTGGTCGAGCCTTACGTGCGGCCGAAGGCGCTGCAATACCTCGAAGAAGGCAAGATCGTGATCTTCGCGGCTGGCACCGGCAATCCTTTCTTCACTACCGATACTGCGGCAGCGTTGCGCGGTGCCGAGATCGGCGCCGAAGTCGTGCTGAAGGCGACCAAGGTCGACGGCATCTACAGTTCCGATCCGAAGAAGGATCCTTCCGCGACGCGCTATGCGTCGATCAGCTTTGATGAGGCGATCTCGAAGCGCCTGCAAGTGATGGACGCGACCGCGTTTGCGCTGTGCCGCGACCAGAAATTGCCGATCCGCGTATTCTCCATCGTCAAGCCCGGTGCACTGAAGAACGTCGTGCTCGGTCAGGACGAAGGCACGCTGGTCCACGTTTAAGAATATATCTATCCAGGAATCACAGGAGAGTTGCATGACAGTCGCTGACGTCAAGAAAACCACCGAACAGAAAATGCAGAAGTCGATCGAGACGCTGAAGTCCGATCTGTCGAAGGTCCGTACCGGTCGTGCACACACCGGCATCCTCGACCATGTGATGGTTGACTACTATGGCACGCCGACCCAGATCTCTCAGGTCGCCAACGTGACGCTGCTGGATGCGCGCACGATCGGCGTACAGCCCTGGGAGAAAAAGCTCGGCGCGGCGATCGAGAAAGCCATTCGTGAATCGGACCTGGGTCTGAATCCGTCGAGCGTCGGCGACCTGATCCGTGTGCCGACACCGGCACTGACGGAAGAGCGCCGCAAGGAAATGGTCAAGCTGGTGAAGACCGAAGGCGAGGACGCGAAGATCGCCGTGCGCAACATCCGCCGCGATGCGAACGAGGGCCTGAAGAAGCTGCTGAAGGACAAGGCCATTTCGGAAGACGACGAGCGCCGCGCGCAGGACGACGTGCAGAAGCTGACCGACAAATTTGTCGCCGAGATCGACAAGCTGGTCGTCGAGAAAGAGAAGGAAGTGATGACCGTGTAAGCGGTCCGGCGCGCCCGCTTTGGGCGCTGCCTGATTTTCTCTCTTTCCTGCGGGCGTCCATGATGAGCCAACCGAGTTCCACCCAACAGATTCCCGATACTTCGCTGGTGCCAGCCCATGTGGCGATCATCATGGACGGCAATGGCCGCTGGGCCACGTCGCGCTATCTGCCGCGCGTGGCCGGCCACGCGAAAGGCCTCGATGCCGTGCGACGTGTCGTGCGCGCGTGCGCCGAGCGCGGCGTCGGCTATCTGACGCTGTTTGCGTTCAGCTCGGAAAACTGGCGTCGGCCGCCCGAAGAAGTGGCGATGCTGATGAGGCTGTTCTCGAATGCGCTCGACCGCGAGGTCGAGAAAATGCATGCCAATGGCATTCGCGTGAAGATCGTCGGCGACCTCGGCCGTTTCGATGCGCGGCTGCGCGAGCAGATCAGCGACGCAGAAGCAAAAACGGCCGACAACCGCCGGCTTACGCTGACCATCTGCGCGAACTATGGCGGCCGCTGGGATCTGCTGCAGGCGATGAACCGCATGCTGTCCGACCGGCCCGATGCCGGCCCGTACAGTGAAGACGATCTGGCGCCGTATCTGGCGATGGCGCATGCGCCGGAGCCGGATCTGTTCATCCGCACCGGCGGCGAACAACGGATCTCCAATTTCTTGTTATGGCAGCTCGCCTACACCGAGCTGTATTTCACCGATACCTATTGGCCGGATTTCAACGCGGCCGCGCTGGATGACGCGATTGCGTCCTATCAGCAGCGCGAGCGCCGCTTTGGCCGCACCAGTGCGCAGCTGGTCGAGGTAAGGAAGGCTTCCTGATGTTGAAACAGCGCGTGATCACAGCGCTCGTCTTGTTGGCGATCATGGCCGTGGTGCTCGGCTCCGGTTCGCTACTGGCGTTCCACCTGACACTGGCCGTATTTTTCGGTGCGGCCTGCTGGGAGGCGCTGCGGCTGTTCGGCGCGCGTTTTGCGGTGCCGGTCGCGATGGCCGCCGGCGTGCTGTTGCCGTGGCTGGCCGACCGCGCACCCTCGGAATGGATCCCGTTGGCGGCGCTGTGCGTATTGCTGTGGGCGCTGAGGTTCGCTCCCGCGCTGAAATTCGGGCTGCCACCGACGGGCGGTGCGCGAGGTTCGCTGTTTACCGCGATCTACCTGTTGGCCTTGTTTGGCTGCTTTATTTCGATTGCCGCACTGTGGCAGCATTCAACGATGTTCATGGTGTCGGCGATGGCGATCGTGTGGGCGGCCGATATCGGCGCCTATTTCGCCGGCCGTGCCCTCGGGCGCCGCAAGCTGGCACCGTCGATCTCACCGGGCAAGACCTGGGAAGGGGCCATCGGCGGCCTCGTCGCCGTCCTCGCGTTGTCCGCCGCCGCGGCGCTGACGCCGGCGCTGGCTGACAGCTTCCCGGCACGGTTGCTGGCCGCGTACGGCTGGCCGCTGTCGGCGCTGATGCTCTGCGCGATGGTGGCCGCCAGCGTGATCGGCGACCTGTTCGAATCGATGATGAAGCGGCGCGCCGGCATGAAAGACAGTAGTGCGCTGCTGCCCGGCCACGGCGGCGTGCTCGACCGGATCGATGCGCTGATACCGACGATGCCGCTGGCCTTCCTGCTGTCCGCGCCCATGGCACAGCCATTCCAGTAAACTCCCTCGCATGCAAGTCATTACCATTCTTGGCGCCACCGGCTCGATCGGCGCGTCTACGCTCGACGTGGTCGCGCGTCACCCCGATCTGTACCGTATCCACGCGCTGACAGGACATACGCGTGTCGACGAGCTGGCCGCACAATGCGTACGCTTCCGGCCGCGCCTGGCCGTAGTCGGCGATGCCGGCTCGGCGTCGCGGCTCGCCGAGCTGCTGAGCGCGCGAGGGCTGGACACCGAGGTCGCGTATGGTGAGGCCGCACTTAGTGAGGCCGCCAGCGCGCCCGAATGCACGACCGTGATGGCTGCCATCGTCGGCGCCGCCGGCCTCAAGCCCACGCTGGCCGCCGCACGTGCTGGCAAGAAGGTGCTGCTGGCTAATAAGGAAGCGCTGGTGATCTCCGGCCAGCTGTTCATGGACGCCATTGCCGCCAGCGGCGCGACCCTGCTGCCGATCGACAGCGAACATAATGCGATTTTCCAGTGCCTGCCACTGGCTTACCAGCGGCAGCCCCAGCAGCACGGCATCCGCAAGATCTTGCTGACGGCGTCCGGCGGCCCGTTCCTCGACCGGGAGCTCGCGACGCTGGAATCGGTGACACCGGAGCAGGCGGTCGCGCATCCGAACTGGAGCATGGGCCGCAAGATCTCGGTCGACTCGGCGACGATGATGAACAAGGGCCTCGAAGTGATCGAGGCGCACTGGCTGTTCGGCGCCGCGCCCGACCAGATCGAGGTCGTGATCCATCCGCAGAGCGTGATTCACTCGATGGTCGCGTATGCTGACGGATCGGTGCTCGCTCAGCTGGGCAACCCGGATATGCGTACGCCGATCGCGCATGCGCTGGCTTTCCCGGAACGGATCGAATCCGGCGTCGAGCTGATCGACCTGGCAAGAATCGCGCAGCTGAATTTCCGCGAGCCGGACTTGCAGAGGTTCCCGTGCCTGAAGCTGGCATTCGATGCGCTGCGCGCCGGCGGCAGCGCGGCGACCGTGCTGAACGCGGCCAATGAAGTGGCGGTCGAAGCCTTCCTTGGCCGACAGATAGGCTTCAGGCGCATTCCTGACCTGATCGCTGAAGTGCTCGACCGTTTGCCGGTGCGCGCGGTCGATGGCCTCGACAGCCTGCTGGAGCAGGACCGGGCGGCACGTGACTGCGCGCAGCAATTGCTGCGCGCCTGAGACAGGGAGCTATTATGAACCTGATGCATACCGTACTGTCTTTCCTCGTCGTGATCGGCGTGCTGGTGGTGATCCATGAGCTGGGTCACTACCTGGTCGCACGCTGGTGCGGCGTGAAAGTGCTGCGTTTTTCCGTCGGCATGGGCAAGGTGGTGTGGTCGCGCCGTTTCGGCCCCGACCAGACCGAATGGGCTGTCTCGCTGCTGCCGTTGGGTGGCTACGTGAAAATGCTCGACAAGCGCGACGTCGATGCCGGGCCGATCGCGCCGGAAGATGCGCGGCGCGAATTCACTGCGCAGCCGGTGGGCAAGCGAATTGCCATCGTCGCGGCCGGGCCGATCGCCAACTTCCTGCTGGCGATTGCGATCCTCGCCGGCCTCAACATGCATGGCGTGCCAGAGCCCGTGGCGCGCGTGGCCGTGGCCGACGGCAGCCTCGCTGCCAGCGTCGGCCTGCGCAATGGCGACCTCGTGACGGCCGTGAATGACCGGCCAGTGCAGACCTGGGACGAGATGCGCTGGGCCTTGCTGCAGGCAGCGATGCAGCAGCAGCCATCGCGTATGTCGCTGCAGCGGGCGAGCGCGGCCGGCGGCAATGAGATCGCCGAAGTCCGCCTGGGAACGGATGCGATTCCCGCCGAGCATCTCGATAATGAATTATTCGACCGGCTCGGTCTGAAGCTGGCGAGACCGCCGGCTCTGCTCGGCAATATCATGGCAGGCGGTCCTGCGGCGCATGCCGGCCTTCGTCCGGGCGACCTGATCCTGAAAGTGGACGGTCAGCCGATGCCCGATGCGGTGGTCTTCGTTGAAAAAATGCAGTCGTCGGCAGGCCGGGCGCTGCAGCTTGAGGGTGTGCGCGATGGGCAGCCGTTTTCGCTAATGGTCACGCCGCAGCCTGAACGTGTGGGTGACCGCACGGTCGGCCGTATTCAGGCGCAGGTCGATATGTCGCGCGCCACGGTAATGGTGGCCCACGGCCCGCTCGAGGCCGTCGGCAGCGCGGTCAGTCGTACCTGGGACAGCAGCGTGCTGACCATCAAGATGCTGGCCAAGCTCGTCACCGGGCAGGCTTCGCTGAAAAACATCACCGGTCCGATCACGATCGCCGATTACGCAGGGCAGACGGCGAAGGTGGGCTGGATCAGTTTTCTGTCGTTTATGGCATTCATCAGCATCAGCCTCGGTGTGATGAACTTGCTACCAATTCCCGTTCTGGACGGGGGGCATTTGTTGTATTATGCGCTGGAACTTTTTTCCGGGCGGCCAGTGCCTGAGCGCGCCGGTGCGATCTTGCAGCGCGCCGGGGTAGGGGTGCTGCTTGTCCTGATGGCGGTCGCGATGTTCAACGACATCGCTCGCCTGATCGGCTAGCCGGCGCGGGGCCCGACCAACCAGAATAATTCTTGATGAAATCAGACCTCACGCGCAAAGCGCTTCCGCTCCTTCCTCGCCTGATTGCTGCTGCCGTCTTCTCCGTCTTCGCCTCGCAGGCGATGGCGATCGATCCGTTCACCGTCAAAGATATTCGTGTCGAAGGCATCCAACGTACCGAGGCCGGCACGGTGTTCGGCTACCTGCCGGTGCGTGTTGGCGAGACCTTCACCGATGAAAAGGCTGCTGCCGCCATCAAGGCGTTGTATGCGACGGGATTTTTCAAGGACGTGCGTATTGAAGTCGAAGGCGACGTGCTGGTGGTGGCCGTTGAAGAGCGCCCGGCGATTGCCAGCGTCGATTTCAGCGGTGTCAAAGAGTTCGACAAAGATCAGCTGCGCAAGTCGCTGAAAGAACTGGGCCTGGGCGAGTCGCGCATCCTCGATAAGTCGCTGGTCGATCGTGCCGAGCAGGAGTTGAAGCGCCAGTATCTGTCGCGCGGCCTGTATGGCGTGCAGATCACCACGACCGTCACGCCGCTGGAGCGTAACCGCGTCAACATCAGCTTCGTGGTGGACGAGGGCGAGGTTGCCCGCATCAAGCACATCACCATCATCGGCAACAAGGCGTTCAGCAGCGATGAGCTGCGCGACCAGATCAAGCTCAGCACGCCCGGCTGGTTCACCTGGTACAGCAAGGCCGACCAGTATTCGAAGCAGAAGCTCGCCGGCGATATCGAGGCACTGCGTTCGTTCTACCTGAACCGCGGCTATCTCGAGATGACGATCGAATCGACTCAGGTGTCGATCTCGCCGGACAAGAAAAACATCTACATCACGGTCAACCTCAACGAGGGCAAGAAGTACACCGTCACCGGCGTGAAGCTTGAAGGCGAGATGCTCGGGCGGGAGAAAGAGCTGGCCGAGCTGGTGACGCTGAAAAAAGGCGAAGCCTATTCAGGCGAGCGGATGAACGAAAGCACCCGCAAAATCGCCGAGCGTATGGGCGTGTTTGGCTATGCCTTTGCGAACGTGAATGCGGTGCCGGACATCAAGCGCGACAAGGGCGAAGTGGCCTTCACGATTTTTGTCGACCCGGGCAAGCGCGTGTATGTGCGCCAGATTAATATCGGCGGTAACGAGCGCACGCGTGACGAAGTGATCCGTCGCGAATTCCGTCAGCTCGAGAGCTCCTGGTATGACGGCGACAAGATCCGTCTGTCGCGCGACCGCATGGGCCGCCTCGGCTTCTTCACCGACACCAATGTCGACACCGTGGAAATTCCGGGCGTGCCGGACCAGGTCGACCTTGACGTGCGCGTAACGGAAAAGCCGACCGGTGCGATCATGGTCGGCGCCGGTTTCTCGAGCGCGGAAAAGCTGATGCTGACGGGCTCGATCAACCAGGCCAATGCTTTCGGCAGCGGCAACAACATCGGCATAAACATCAACACCAGCCGGGTTTATCGCACGATCGCGTTCAGCCATACCAACCCGTATTTCACCGAAGACGGCGTCAGCCGCACGGTGGATGTGTACCTGCGTACGACGCGTCCGCCGATCTATCTGAGCAACGTCGATTTCCGCGTGCAGACGACCGGTGCGAGCATGAATTTCGGCGTGCCGGTGTCGGAGTTTGACCGTATTTTTGTCGGTGCCGGCGTTGAGCGTACGCGTGTCGAGACCTTCAACAACAGCCCGTGCCGTTATCGTTTGTTCGTCGCGCGTAACAACGACGAAGCGCTGAATCCCGATGAACGGAATTGCGATTTCACCGATTCCACGACGGGTATCGGTACGGCGACGACCGTGTCGGTGCCGCTGACGGCCGCGTGGCAGCGCGATAATCGCGACAGTGCGCTGATTCCGACCAAAGGCCGCTACCGCCGTGTGAACCTCGAGCTGTCGGCGGCCGGTACGTCGCGCTATTACCGCGCAACCTACCAGGACCAGTACTTCTGGCCGATCACCAATTCGATCACACTGGCGCTGAACGGCGAAGTCAACTACGGCGCCGGCTTGGGCAACGATCCTTACCCGATCTTCAAGAACTACTATGCCGGCGGTATCGGATCGGTGCGAGGCTTCTCGGCCGGCTCGCTGAACGTGAGCGGCGAGCGGGTATCCGGCTCGAACAGCTACCGTTTGCCCATCGGCGGCTCGGCGCGCGTGATCATGAACGCCGAACTGCAGTTCCCGTTCCCAGGCTCGGGCGTTGATCGCAGCCTGCGCTGGTTCACCTTCCTGGACGCTGGCCAGGTGTGGAACCCTCAGGATGGCGAAAAGGTCAACCTGTCCGACATGCGCTACAGCACGGGCCTCGGCCTGTCATGGATCTCGCCGATCGGCCCGTTGAAACTGTCGCTGGGTTATCCGATGAATTCGAAGCCGGGTGACTACACCCAGCGGTTCCAGTTCCAGCTGGGCACGGGCTTCTAAGCGTCCGGGTGAATTACCGTGCATCGCCGGATGTCGCCATTATCTTTTCCCGATCTCTCCCGTCGTACCTCCGGTACGGCGGTGCCGTTCGGGCCTGACCGGTATCGCTCGCGACATTTTTGGGCGGTGTCGACGATCACGGTGGCATAATCCCCCCAAGTTTTTTCCGTAACGGAGAATGATTTTGAAAGCTGTAATCAAAAAAACAAGTATCTGCGTTGCCGGCCTGCTGCTGGCGATGAGCGTGCCTGTTTCCGCCATTGCGCAGGAGATGAAGATCGGCTTCGTCAGCACCGAGCGGATTTTCCGCGACGCCGCGCCGGCGAAGGCTGCGACCGCCAAGCTCGAGCAGGAATTTTCGAAGCGCGACAAAGATCTGCAAGATCTCGCTGCGCGGCTGAAGCAGACGGCCGAAAAGCTCGACAAGGACGGTCCGGTGCTGTCAGATTCGGAGCGCAACAAGCGCCAGCGTGAGCTGTCTGAAATGGACAAGGACTTTCAGCGTCGGCAGCGTGAGTTCAGGGAAGACCTGAACCAGCGCCGCAATGAAGAACTGGCCGTCGTGCTCGAGAAGGCCAACAAGGTCATCAAGCAGCTGGCCGAGGCCGAGAAGTACGACATCGTGTTCCAGGAAGCCGTCTATTTCAGCCCGCGCATCGACATCACCGACAAAGTGCTGAAGGCACTCAACGGCAAGTAAGACAGGGTCACCGCATGAGCACTCGACTGGGCGACTTAGTCGACAGCCTGGGCGGGGAGCTGATCGGCGACCCCGCGCTGTCCATCACCGGGATTGCGCCACTGGAGGCCGCCGGGCCTTCGCAGATCACGTTTCTTTCCAATCCGAAGCTGCGCGCCGCTGCGGCGCGCACGTCTGCCGGCGCGCTGATCATTGCCCGTGCCGAGCACGACAAGCTCAGCGATTACGCCGGCGCGCGCGTCATCAGCGACAATCCCTACGCGTATTTTGCCCGCGCCGCGCAGTATTTCGCTGCGCGCGCCGCCAAACCTGTGGTGCCCGGCATTCATCCGAGTGCGAGCGTGGATCCTTCCGCACGTATTTCGGCGTCGGCCGTGATCGGTGCGATGGTCACCATTGAAGCGGGAGCAGAAATCGGCGAGCGTTGTGTGATCGGCGCCGGTTGCGTGATCGGCGAGGGCGCTCGCGTGGGGGCCGATACGCTGTTCCATCCGCGAGTGACCTTCCTGGCAGACTGCCACATCGGCGAACGCGGCATCGTGCAATCGGGCGCGGTGATTGGCGGTGACGGATTCGGCTTTGCGAATGAGCGCGGGCGCTGGATCAAGATCCCGCAGACCGGTGGCGTGCGGATCGGCGACGACGTCGAAATCGGCGCCAACACCACCATTGATCGCGGTGCACTCGAGCACACCGTGATCGAGGACGGCGTCAAGCTCGACAACCAGATCCAGATCGCGCACAACTGCGTGATCGGCGCGCACACGGCGATGGCCGGCTGCGTCGGCGTTGCCGGCAGCGCGAAGATTGGAAAACATTGCACCTTTGGCGGCGCAGCGATGGTGTTGGGCCATTTGACGATCGCCGACCAGGTGCACATCTCGTCCGGCAGCCTCGTGTCTCGCTCGATCAGCGAGCCCGGGCAGTACACCGGCTTTTATCCGCTGGCCAGGAATGCCGATTGGGAAAAGACCGCTGCCGTGGTGCGGCAGCTCGATGCCATGCGCGACCGCGTGCGCGAACTTGAGAAGGCGCTGAAGGCGCTGACGGCGAAAGATCAATAAATTTTCAGAGATTAGGCAAATACGACAATGAAAAGCCTCGATATCAACCAGATCAAGCAATATCTGCCGCATCGCTATCCGCTGCTTCTGGTCGATCGTGTGATCGACTGGGAATCCGGGCAGAAGATCACGACGATCAAGAACGTCACCATCAACGAGGAATTTTTCAACGGGCATTTCCCGAACAAGCCGGTGATGCCCGGCGTGCTGATGATCGAGGCGCTGGCGCAATCGGCCGCGCTGCTGGCCTTCCTGACGATGGGACAGAAGCCGGACGAGAACGCGGTGGTGTATTTCGTCGGCATTGACGGTGCGCGCTTCAAGCGTCCGGTCGAGCCGGGCGACCAGCTGACGATGGAAGTCGAGATCCTGCGGCAGTCGCGCGGCATCTGGAAATTCCGCGGCAAGGCGTCGGTCGATGGCCAGCTCGCCGTCGAGGCCGAGCTGATGTGCACGATGCGCAGCATCGCTGAACCGTCGGCCGCCGACTGACCATGGCGAAGATTCATCCTACCGCGATCGTCGATCCTGCGGCCGAGCTGGACGACAGCGTCGAGATCGGTGCTTACAGCATCGTCGGCCCGGACGTGAAGATCGGCGCCGGCACGCGCGTCGGCCCGCATGTGGTAATTGACGGCCACACCACGATCGGCCGCGACAACACCTTCTATCAGTTCTCGTCCATCGGCGCCGCGCCGCAGGACAAAAAATACGCGAACGAGCCGACCCGGCTCGAGATCGGCGACCGCAATCTGGTGCGCGAATTCGTCACCTTCAATCGCGGCACCGCGCAGGACGAAGGCGTCACCCGTCTGGGCAATGACAACTGGATCATGGCCTATGTGCATCTGGCACACGACTGCGTGGTGGGCAACCACACGATCTTCGCGAACAATGCCCAGCTGGCCGGTCATGTGCACGTGGGCGACTGGGCGATCCTGGGCGGCCATTCAGGTGTGCACCAGTTCTGCAAGATCGGCGCGCATGCGATGCTGGGCATGTTCACCAGCCTGACCCAAGACGTGCCGCCGTTCGTGATCCTGAACGGTAACCCGGCTGCCGTGCACGGGCTGAACATCGAAGGCCTGAAGCGCCGGGGCTTCTCGCGCGAGGCGATCCACGCGATCCGCAACGCCTACAAAATTTTGTACAAATCCGGCCTGACGCTGGACGAGGCCAAGGCCGCGCTCGCCGAGGAAGAGCAGAATTCGCCAGACGTTGCGCCGCACGTCGCCACGATGCGCACCTTCCTCGAGAACGTCACTCGTGGCATCGTCCGCTGACCTGACGCTGGCCATGGTCGCCGGCGAGACCTCCGGCGACCTGCTGGCGGCGCGCCTGCTGGCCGGCCTGCGGCCACGCCTGCCCGACGCTCGCCTGCACGGCATCGGCGGCAAGGCGATGGCGGAGTATGGCTTTGTGTCCGACTACCCGATGGACAAGCTCGCGGTGCGCGGGCTCTTCGAAGTGCTCGCGCATTATCGCGAGCTCAAGGGCATTCGCGATTCGCTGTGCGAAAGCCTGATCAAAGAACAGCCGGGCGCTTTTATCGGCATCGATGCGCCTGACTTTAACCTCGACCTCGAGGTCAGGCTCAAGCAGTCCGGCATACCGACGCTGCATTTCGTCAGCCCGTCGATCTGGGCTTGGCGGCGTGGCCGGATCAAGAAGATTGCGCGTGCGGTGTCGCACATGCTGGTGATCTTTCCGTTCGAGGCGGCCCTCTACGCCGAGGCAGGCATCGAGGCGACCTACGTCGGCCATCCGCTGGCCGAGGTGATCCCGCTGGTGCCCGACCAGGATGCCGCGCGCGATGCGCTGGGACTTGCGCGCGATGCGCGCGTGCTGGCCATTTTGCCTGGCAGCCGTATGTCCGAGATCCGCTGCAATGCGCGCGCGTTCATCGAGAGCGCGGCCGTGTTGAGGCAGCGCGATCCGGCCTTGCAGTTCGTCGTGCCGATGGCCGGCGACACGCAGCGCGCGTATTTCGAGCAGCTGATTGCGCAGGCGGGTTTGCAAGACTTGCCGCTGCAGATCGTGTCTGGCCGCTCGCATGAGGTGATCACGGCCGCCGACGCCGTGCTGGTCGCCAGCGGCACGGCGACGCTCGAGGTTGCGCTGTTCAAGAAGCCGATGGTGATCGCCTACAAAATGAACGCCGCCAGTTGGCATATTTTGCGGCTGATGGCCTATCAGCCGTGGGTGGGTCTGCCGAACATTCTGGCGCGCGATTTCCTCGTGCCTGAACTGTTACAGGACCAGGCCACGCCGGTCAATCTCGCCGATGCGCTGTGGATTCAATTGTCCGACGACCAGAACCGCCGCCGCCTGCAACAGCGCTTCACCGACATGCACCATGAGCTGCGGCGCGATACCGCCGAGCAGAGCGCCAACGCCGTGATGGAATTGTTGTCTCGCCATGGCCGCCACTGAGAACCTGGCGCAGTTTGCGCTCTTTGACCACAGCGGTGAAGTGATCTGCGGCGTTGACGAAGCAGGGCGCGGTCCGCTGGCCGGCCCAGTGTTCGCGGCGGCGGTGATCCTCGACCCCGCGCGTCCTATCGCCGGACTGCGCGATTCGAAAAAGCTCAGCGAGGCGCGGCGCGATGCCTTGGCCGAACTCATCCGACGCGATGCGCTGGCCTGGTCGATCGCTCATTGCACTGCCGCCGAAATCGATGAGCTCAACATCCTGCACGCCACCATGCTCGCGATGCGCCGAGCCATCGACGGCCTGTCTGTTCGGCCGACGCTGGCGCTGATCGATGGCAATCGTTGCCCGGTCAGTGGCGTCCGCAGCGAAGCGATCGTCAAGGGCGACGATAAGGTGGCGGCAATCTCGGCCGCATCGATCCTCGCGAAGACCGCGCGCGACGCGGTGCTGCAGACGCTGCACCAGCAATATCCTGATTACGCATTCGACCGGCACAAGGGCTACCCGACTGCCTTGCACCTGGAGAGACTGCGGCTTTATGGCGCCACGCCCGAGCACCGCCGCTCTTACGCGCCGGTGCGTGCCGTGCTGGCAGGCGGGACATCATGAGCGTGCGGTCGATCAGTTCGCGTGAGAACCCGCAATACAAGCAGCTGAAGCAGCTGGCCGGCAGCGCGCAGGCGCGCCGCAAGGCCGCACAGACCGTCCTCGACGGCGTGCATTTGTGCGAAGCGTGGCTGCAGCACAAAGGCACGCCGGCGCTGTGTGTGGTAAGCGACAGCGCTCAGTCGAATCCGGAAGTTGCGAAGATCATCGCTGAGTGCGAACGCCGGCACGGCGACTGCATTGTGCTGTCGGACGCACTGTTTGCGCCGCTGAGTCAGGTGGCCCATGGCGTTGACCTGCTGTTCATGGTCGACACGCCGCAGACAGCGGACGTCGGCATTGATGTGCCATCGGTGCTGCTCGATGGCCTGCAAGACCCGGGCAATCTGGGCTCCATCCTGCGCACCGCCGCCGCGGCCGGCATCCGGCGCGTGTTCTGCAGCGCCGGTACCGTAGCCGCCTGGTCACCGAAGGTCCTGCGGGCGGGCATGGGCGCGCATTTCGTGCTCGAGATCGTCGAAGAGGCCGACCTGCCGTCCCTGATCGCCGCGGCCCGTGTGCCGGTGTATGCCACCAGCTCGTATGCAGCACAGCCCTTGTATGACTGTGATTTGCGTCAGCCGTCTGCGTGGCTATTCGGTCATGAGGGCAAAGGCGTGTCAGACGCACTGTTGCAGCAGGCCGATCAGCGCATCGCCATTCCACAGGATCCGCGGATCGAGTCGCTGAATGTGGCGGCCAGTGCAGCCATCTGTCTGTTCGAGCAACTGCGCCAACAGCTCGGCGCAACGAAGCGCTGAACGATCCTTGGCGGCTTTGTAGCTATAAGGCCGGTGCAGGCAGGGGCCAGGGGCGAATTACTGTCGCCTTTTGTTCACCGCTGCTAGAGACGTCCCGGTAAGCAGTGTAGATTGCACGGGCCGCCAATCTGCGACCCATGCCTCATGCCGAAAGTCTTGCTGCCTGCCGATCTTCTCACACTCAATCAGCTCCTGATGACGGGTGGTACCAAGGGGCTTTATACGTCGCTTGCGTCGCGAGGCTACAGCTATGCGCATTGGGCGGGCGGCGTCGCCTATGCGATGGGTATGCCGACCATTGCGTCGGCCGATTACGTACGTGGCACCGCGCTATTGGCGATCGCCAGCCCGATCTTCCGCATGTTGCGGCCGGCCCAGGTCGACAAGCTGCGTTTTGACATCGCGAAAGCGTACCTGCGCACGTTGCACAGGATTATGCGCGGCCACAAGATGGCGTGTGTCGACCGCGACCTGACGGTCAGCGAGCTGTGCGAACTCTATTCGGACGGACTTGAGCGCAACGGACTGAGTGTGGAGAACTGGAACCTGCATTTTCCGTTGACGATTCTGCGCAGGCTATCCGGTGCGGACGCACTCGCTGAATTCTGGAATTTTTTACGCGACAGCCGTCGCCGGCCGGTGCACATCGGGACGCTCACCAATCTGGCTGTGCTGGCGTTTATTTACAAACATACGTCCTCGACCGACATCAAGTGCCGTCAGATGGCGTCCGCCTGGCTAAGCCGCAATCCCACCGTTCATACCCGTGATGACATCGAAAAGAAGTTTCGCACGGCACGGTTGGCATTGCGCGCGGCCGCGCCGGCCGATCTCATCGCCTTTCTCACGCTGCTGGAGCCGGAGGCCGCCGCGTGGTTCGATCATGGCGAGAGTCCGATGCAACGAACGCTGTTGACGAGCCGGACGGCCATTGCGCCCGCGCCGGCGTTAACGGATGGCGGTGCCGATGCCGTGCCGGATCCGGCATCTGCCGCAGTGTACGAAGCATTGATCCGCCGGCTAACGTCGCAGTGACGAGTCGATCGTGCGCATTCGTTGACAGCACCGGTTAGCGGCTAAGGCCGCCACCGACGCCTGGCGACCGGCTGAGTGCTCAATACGCGCGCTTGTCCAGCCTCAGCTCATGCAGGATCATCGTCGCGATCTCTTCGATCGACTTCACCGTCGTCGATACCCAGCGTATGCCTTCGCGCTGCATCATGCGCTCGGCCTCGTTGACCTCATAGCGGCAATTTTCCAGCGACGCGTATTTTGAGCCCGGGCGCCGTT
>JACCDT010877742.1_pt1 | contig 17900 bp, 10 predicted proteins | sample 7446291 | NCBI WGS metagenome assembly JACCDT01 (sample SAMN15323446, study PRJNA562643) | freshwater metagenome | isolation source: river surface water | place: USA:Blue River Watershed | collected 2017-08-17 | reverse complement strand
TGGTGGCGCCATGGATTTGTCCTCGCTTGGGGGCGCAGGTGAGAAGCTAACCGTTAGCAATTGGCTGGTTCTAGCAGACCAGCAGACGCTGCGCAGTTATTTGAGCTTGAGCGAAAAAGTCCCAGTTCTGCTTTTCATCAGTGACGACTCCGATGCTTCGAACCAGCTGCGTCAGTTATTGCTGAAAGTTTTGCCAGCCAGCGATGGCCGTTTCGCGGGAATAGAGGTAAGCCTCACCAGCTCGCCACAGCTCGCTCAAGCACTTGGCGTCTCAAGTGCTCCTGCGATGCTTGCTTTGCTGGCTGGCCAGCCCGCTCCACTGTTCCAAGGTGAAATTTCTCAGCAGCAGTTCCTCCAGGTGCTGTCTCAGGTTCTGCAGCTTGCCGCCCAAAATCAAATCACTGGCCGCGTCGCCGTTTCGGAAAGTCCGAATCAAAAGCAGCTCAGTAAAGAGCACGAGGCGGCCATAGCAGCTGTAGAAGCTGGCGACCTAGTTGCAGCAAAGAGCCAATTTTCAAAAATCTTGATTGAATATCCCAACGACTTGGATGCCAAAGCCGGTCTTGCTCAGGTTGAGCTGATGATTCGACTTAGCACCAAGGATCTGAGTGAGTTGGATTTGAAAATGCTGCCAGCGGACCAGCAGCTGGTGGCTGGAGACCCCAGTGGTGCTTTCCAGTTCCTCTTGGACTTATTTGTTGACTCAAAAGGTGACAGGGACGCCATTCGGGAACGCTTGCTGCAACTGTTTAGCCTCTTTCCCGAGGGAGAACAGACAGTAGTCACAGCTCGCAAGCAGTTGACGGCATTGCTGTTCTAACTAGGCTTTACTAAATGGCAGTCTTTCTTGATCATGCGGCAACGTCCCCGCTGCGCCCCGAAGCTTTGGCTGCACTGACGGATGCTTTGTCCCAGCTGGGTAATCCTTCCTCTACTCATTCGCACGGTCAAGCCACCAGGGAAATATTGGAGCAAGCCAGAGACAAAATTGCCGCCGCGGTTGGCTGTAATCGGGCTGAGGTTGTCTTCTGCTCTGGTGGCACCGAAGCCAATAATCTCGCTATCAAAGGAATTTGGTGGAGCAGGAAATCACCTACTCGCAAGCTCATAATTTCAACGGCGATAGAACACAAGGCACTACTGGATCCAATTGAATGGCTGGTCGAGAATGAGGGTGCCGAATTTATTCAAATTTCCATTAACAATGGAGAAGTTGATTTAGCTGCAATTCAGGAAATTGTTAGACAGCGCCACTTTGAGATAGCTCTAATCAGCATGATGTGGGTTAACAATGAAACTGGTGTCATTACAGACATCAATAAAATCGTGCAGCTTGCCTCAGAGTATGACATTCCGGTGCACTCCGATGCTGTGGCGGCATTGGGAAGAATTCCAATAGATTTTGCCGACTCGGGGCTGACCGCTATGAGTATTTCTGGTCATAAGGTTGGTGCTCCAATAGGCATAGGTGCACTGGTGGTAAGAAGAGACGCTAAACCAATGAATTTGATTCATGGCGGAGGTCAGGAGCGCGGACTGCGCTCTGGAACAATGAACTACTCATTGGCTAGCTCTTTTGCTGCCGCTTCCGAACAAGCGGTCAGCGAGATGCCGACTACTCAAGCACGCTTAAAAAAATTACGTGATCAAATAGAGACGGAAATTACAAATCTTTTTCCAACGACAAAAATTACTGCGGGAAGTGCCAAGCGGGTTGAGCACAATGCTCACTTTATTTTTCCTGGGGTTAACAATGACTCACTTTTGTTTTTACTCGACCAGCAAGGAGTCAGTGTTTCCGCTGGTAGCGCCTGCCAAGCAGGGGTCCTCGGACCTTCCCACGTTCTAATTGGTATGGGCTATTCCGAGGCAGAGGCTGCCAGCTGCCTTAGGGTGACTCTGGGTCACACCTCGACTGATCAAGACGTTGCGGCCTTCCTGGAGGCCCTCAAGAGCGCCTATCCAAGGGCACTAGCCGCCTCTCAAAGCCGGTAGACAGGCAATTTAGACTTATCCGATGCGCGTTTTAGCGGCAATGAGTGGTGGAGTCGACTCCGCGGTTGCCGCTGCACGCGCGGTCGAAGCCGGTCACGAAGTGGTCGGGGTTCACCTGGCCCTTTCTCGCATGCCGGGAACTCTTCGCACTGGTTCCAGGGGCTGCTGCACAATCGAGGATTCGATGGATGCCCAGCGAGCCGCTAAGAAGCTTGGCATTCCCTTCTACGTTTGGGATTTCTCTGAGCGATTTAAGCAAGACGTAGTGGATGATTTTTTGGCCGAGTACCAGGCGGGTAGAACCCCGAACCCTTGCATGCGCTGCAATGAGCGCATTAAGTTTGCTGCACTCCTTGAGCGAGCACTTGCTTTGGGATTCGATGCGCTCTGCACCGGTCACTATGCCACCGTCAGCCAAGACAGCGAGGGTAATTACGAACTTCACCGATCGTTGGCCATGGCAAAAGATCAAAGTTACGTGCTAGGCGTGCTAACTCAGGAGCAACTGAAACACTCCTACTTTCCACTTGGTGCAACAGCTTCTAAGGACTTAGTCAGGGCCGAGGCAGCGCAGCGCGGACTGACCGTTGCCAATAAGCCTGACTCTTACGACATCTGCTTTATCCCAGAAGGTGATACCAGAGAGTGGCTTAGAGAATTTGTCGACAGTGAACCTGGAAAAATCATTGATCAAAGCGGTGAAGTGGTTGGCGAACATGATGGACATGTTGGTTTCACGATTGGTCAGCGCAAGGGTTTGAGGCTTGGCAGACCTGCCAAGGATGGCAAGCCAAGATATGTTCTTGAGATAAGACCCAAGACTAAAGAGGTTGTGGTTGGCCCTGAAGAAGCCCTAGCAATATCTGAATTGGCTGGCTCACGCTTTTCTTGGTGCGGCAAGGAACCAACTAACCCCAGCTCGTTTTTTGACTGTGAGGTGCAGGTGAGGGCGCACGCCGAATCTGTTCCTGCCAGGGCTGCATTAATCGATTCAGAGCTGGTTATCCAGCTCCATCAACCCCTCTATGGAGTGGCACCTGGTCAGACCGCAGTTCTGTATCAAGGAAGCAGAGTGCTTGGTCAAACCACCATTGACCGAACAAAGAGTAAAGCCGCAGTAAATGTCTAGCGTTGAGCGAATCGAAGAGCTGCGCCTGCTCATTGCTCGCTATCGCGACGCGTACTACAACCAAGACCAATCTTTGGTCTCTGACAAGCAATATGACGAGTTAGAGCGAGAGCTTCGCCAGCTAGAGCTCGAGCATCCAGAATTCGCGGAAGATTCACCTGCAGCAAAGGTGGGAGCTAGGGCTGGTGAACTCTTTGCTCAGCACCCACACCTTGAACGAATGTTGAGTCTTGACAACGTATTTTCTGAGGAAGAATTCCTCGCTTGGGCGGAACGGGTAGGTGGAGGTCCTTTCCTTTGCGAACCCAAGATTGATGGCCTAGCCATTTCATTGACTTATCAGCGAGGTGTATTGGTGTCGGCTGCTACCCGCGGCGATGGCGAGATCGGGGAGGACGTTACCGCTAATGTCAGAACTATTCAGTCAATTCCGCACAAGCTAAAGGGCAAAAATCACCCTGACACCAGCTAAGTTCGCGGCGAAGTCTTCTTTGCGCTGTCTGTTTTTGAAGCGCTGAACGCCTCAATTGTCGCAAGTGGTGGTAAGCCATTTGCAAATCCACGCAACTCCGCTTCCGGCTCTCTGAGACAGAAAGACCCTGCTATCACCGCGAGCAGGCCACTTCGAATGTTGGTCCATGGATTTGGTGCCTGGCAGGGGGAGCTAGATCACCAATCAGATGTTTACGAGCTGCTCAGCTCATGGGGGTTACCAACCACTTCTCGCTATCAAGTTCTGTCATACGCTGCTGCCGCCTACGGATTTATATCCAGACTAGAAAAAGACCGCCACAGCATTGAGCACGAAATCGATGGCGTAGTCATTAAAGTCGATGAGCTTTTAAGGCAGAGACAACTAGGTACTACCTCTAGAGCGCCACGCTGGGCAATTGCCTACAAATACCCGCCTGAGCAGGTCAACACCAAGCTGCTCGATATCCGGGTTTCGATTGGAAGAACCGGAAGGGCAACCCCTTTTGCTGTTTTAGCGCCGGTAAGAGTGGCGGGCAGTGAAGTTGAGTTTGCGACCTTGCACAACGCCGATCAGGTTTCGGCCAAAGGAATCATGATTGGCGACACTGTCGTGCTGAGAAAAGCGGGCGATGTCATTCCGGAAATTCTTGGTCCGGTGGTAGCGCTGCGCTCAGGCAAAGAAAAGAAGTTTGTAATGCCAAAGAACTGCCCCGAGTGCGACAGCAAACTAGCACCCGCCAGCGAGGGCGATGTTGATTTACGTTGTCCAAATTCCAAAAGCTGTCCAGCTCAGCTCAGAGAACGCATTGCCTATATCGGTTCAAGATCGGTTCTGGACATCGAAGCCCTCGGGTATGTTTCTGCAACTGCTTTGACTCAACCACTGGAGCCTGCCAAGGCTCCAATTCAGTCAGAAGCGGACCTATTCGACCTGACGATTGAAAAGCTATTGCCTATTAGGGCCTACGTGCTTGATCCAGATACAGGCCTGGCCAAGCACGAGGCTGATGGAACGCCAAAAGTCGTCGACTTTTTTAGAAAGAAGGACGGCACTGCAGCTGAAGTTGCTTCCAAATTACTCAAGAATCTCGAGGAAGCCAAAACCAAAGAGCTTTGGCGAATTTTGGTTGCGCTATCCATTCGACACGTCGGACCCGTTGCCGCTAGAGCACTTTGCGATCACTTTGGCTCAATCGCTGCAATCTTCAGCGCTAGCGAAAGTGAGCTGGCGGAAGTTGAAGGAGTTGGGCCAACTCTTGCTAAATCAATTGTTGATTGGTGGGATGAAAAGTGGCATCGGGAAATTATTGATCGCTGGCAAAAGGCCGGAGTTCAATTGGCAATTCCGGGGCATGGCGGACCTGGCTCGGTCAAGCGCGAGGGAGTTTTCTCAGGGCTAACCATTGTTGTGACGGGAACTCTCACCACGCTCAGTCGTGATGAGGCGGAAGCTCGAATCATCGCGGAGGGCGGCAAAGCAGCCTCGTCAGTATCAAAGAAGACCTCCTTTGTGGTGGCGGGCCCTGGAGCGGGCTCCAAGCTGGCCAAAGCCGAGGAACTCGGGGTGGAAGTCATCGATGAACAGGGCTTTCTTTCAAGGCTCCCAAAGCCAAACTAGACTTATCTTTTCGACTCAATGGAAAGACCCCCAATGTCTGAAGTAACGCCTGACCTCGTGCGCCACCTAGCGTCGCTGGCCAGAATTTTGGTCACGGAAGAGGAAGTCAACAAGCTAACCGGGGAACTGAGTGTGATTGTCGAAGCAGTTGCCTCGGTCAATAAGGCCGTCTCAGGCGATGTCGTTCCAACTAGCCACCCAATTCCTATGAGCAACGTTTTTCGAGAAGACGAGATCCTCCCTTCGCTATCACAGGCTGAAGCGCTAAGTGCTGCCCCTGACAGTGCAGAGGGTCGCTTCAAGGTGCCGGCAATTTTGGATGAGGAGTAAGCATGAGCGAACTTGTTCACAAAACTGCCGCTGAACTGGCAGCTTTGATTGCGACTAAAGAAGTATCTTCGGTTGAGGTCACAGCCGCATTCTTTGATAGAAGCGAAGCACTCAATCACAAAACTTTTTCTTACTTGCATCTCAATCGCGAAACAGCGCTGGCTGCAGCAAGGAAAGCCGATCAGGACCTGGCAAGTGGCAAGACTCATTCACCACTCCACGGCGTTCCTATTGCGGTGAAGGATGTCTTGGTTACCAAGGATGCTCCGACGACTGCCGGCTCAAAGATTCTTGAGGGTTGGGTGCCGCAGTATGACGCAACCGTGGTGGTAAAACTCCGCCAGGGTGGTTTGCCAATACTTGGTAAGACCAACATGGATGAATTTGCGATGGGATCATCCACTGAATATTCGGCATACGGTCCATCCCGCAATCCTTGGGACCTTCAGCGCATTCCAGGCGGATCAGGTGGAGGATCATCCTCCGCGGTTGCCGGCAAGCTAGCTCCGCTTGCTATCGGAAGCGATACCGGTGGTTCGATTCGTTATCCGGCTGCCGTCACTGGTTCGGTTGGTACCAAGCCAACCTATGGCGCTGTTTCCCGATACGGCGTTATTGCGCTTGCTTCGTCTCTTGATCAGATTGGCCCGGTTACTAACACAGTCTCAGATGCTGCGCTATTGCAGGATGTGATTAGCGGGCATGATTTAAAAGACTCCACTTCACTGCCTAATTCGCTTGGTTCGATGGCTGAAGCTGTTCGAACGGCTGATTTCAAGGGATTGAAAGTTGGTGTCGTCAAGCAACTAAGTTCTGACGGCTTCCAAGCTGGTGTCAAAGAGTGCTTCCAGGACACCATCAACAAACTCATCGCTAACGGCGTCGAAATCATTGAGGTGGATTGCCCCAGTTTTGAATACTCGGTTGCTGCTTATTACCTGATTCTTCCAGCCGAGGCCAGCTCAAACTTGGCTAAGTATGACTCGGTCAGATTTGGAATGCGAGTAATGCCCGATGGGAATCCAACTATCGAGCGAGTAATGGCTGCCACCAGGGAAGCCGGATTCGGACCCGAGGTAAAGCGCCGAATTATTCTCGGAACCTATGCGCTCTCATCGGGTTACTACGATGCCTACTATGGCTCGGCGCAGAAGGTAAGAACGCTAATTCAGCAAGATCTTGCTAATGCTTTTGCCAAGGTGGATGTGCTGCTAACACCAACTGCGCCAACCACAGCTTTCAAGATTGGTGAGAAGGTCAACGACCCACTCGCCATGTATCTAAACGACATCGCCACCATTCCCGCTAACCTGGCTGGAATTCCAGGCATCTCGGTCCCCAACGGTCTTGCCAAAGAGGATGGTTTGCCCTCGGGCGTTCAGATTCTGGCTCCGGCGATGCAGGACGCCAAGGCCTATCGCGTAGCGGCACTAATTGAAAACCTCTATAAGCAGCAGTGGGGCGGTTATCTCATTAGCCAGGCGCCTGATTTGGAGGCTCTAAATGTCTAAAGATCAGCTAATGCCTTACGAGCAGGCTATTGAACAGTTTGAAGTTGTCATTGGCCTAGAAGTCCATGTCGAGCTAAACACCAAGAGCAAAATGTTCTGTGGTTGCAAAAATGAATTTGGATCTGAACCAAACACCAACGTCTGTCCAATTTGCATTGGCCTGCCAGGAGCGCTGCCTGCGGTCAATAAGAAGGCGGTTGAGTCGTCGATAGCGATTGGCCTGGCGCTTGGCTGCGATATTGCCAAAACCTGTCGATTTGCCAGGAAAAACTACTTCTACCCAGACCTAGCTAAAAACTTCCAAACCTCTCAGTATGACGAGCCGATTGCCTTTGGCGGCAAGCTGACAATTGAGATTGCTGATGGAAAGACCTTCGATGTTGAAATTGAGCGAGCCCACATGGAGGAAGATGCTGGGAAACTCACTCACGTGGGTGGCGCCACCGGTCGCATTCACGGGGCCGATTTCTCCCTGGTCGACTACAACCGTGCTGGCGTACCGCTAGTCGAAATTGTCACCAAGCCAATCTTTGGAGCGGGGGATAAAGCACCTGAACTAGCGGCTGCCTACGTTCGTTCTATCCGAGACATCGTGAAATCGATGAACGTCTCCGACGCCAAAATGGAGCGAGGAAATGTTCGCTGCGATGCAAACGTTTCCCTGCGTCCAAAGGGTCAGAGCAAGTTGGGAACTCGTACCGAGACTAAAAACGTGAACTCAATCAGAAGCGTTGAGAGCGCAGTTCGCTATGAAATCCAGCGGCAAGCACACATTCTTGCTAATGGCGGCACCATCATTCAGGAAACCAGACACTGGCACGAGGACCGTGGATTCACCTCAAGCGGCAGAGTTAAATCCGACGCGGAAGATTACCGCTACTTCCCAGAGCCCGATTTGGTTCCGGTTCAACCATCAGCGGACTGGGTCGAGACTATTCGCGCTAGCTTGCCAGAGAATCCAGAGAAGCGTCGCAAGCGGCTTTCAGCTGAGTGGGGCTTCAGCGAGCTTGAATTCCGTGATGTTGTGAACGCTGATCTGCTCGATGTTATCGAAGCCACTGTGACAGCAGGAGCTACTCCGCAGTCCGCTCGAAAGTGGTGGAGTGGTGAGCTTGCAAGGATTGCTAACGCAGAAAACAAAGCTGTCGAGGAGTTAGCTATTACTCCAGCCCAGGTTGCCGAAATTCAAACCTTGATTGACAGTGGCGAACTAACCGATCGCCTCGCCAGAGATGTTGTTGCGGGAGTATTAGCAGGCGAAGGTGAACCCAGAAGCGTGATTGAAAAGCGCGGACTCAGAGTTGTCAGCGATGAGGGCGCTCTTGTTGCAGCGATTGATCAAGCCTTGGCAGCCCAACCAGATGTTCTTGAGAAAATTCGCGAGGGCAAGGTTCAAGCAGCGGGGGCTGTGATTGGTGCTGTGATGAAGGCAATGGGTGGCCAAGCTGATGCGGCTAGAGTTCGAGAATTGGTCCTAGAACGAGCCAAGTAATTTGGGGTGAGTAACGGGACTTGAACCCGCGGCCCCCTGGACCACAACCAGGTGCTCTACCAGCTGAGCTATACCCACCATGTCTGGACTAGCCAGAACTCCTAGATTGTATCAGCGACTTTCTTGGCTATCTGCTTAGCTTTATCGCTATCCGGGCCAGGCTCCGCCACCAACACTGCCAGTCGGTAGTAAGCCAGCTCTTGAATAGATTCTCGAATGTCGGCCAAGGCTCGGTGTGAGCCAATTTTTTTGGGTAGCTGGAAATAGACCCTTGGGTACCACCTTCTCACCAATTCCTTTAGCGAGCTGACATCGATGTTTCGGTAGTGCAGAAATGCATCAAGTTTTGGCATCTGTCGGATTATGAACATGCGGTCTGTCCCAATCGAATTACCGGCCAGGGGAGCGGACCTTGGTTCCATAATGAACTTACCCAGGTAAGCCAGCACCTGTTCCTGGGCGCTTTCAATGCTGACTCCAGAATCCAGCTCGGCCAGTAGTCCACTGTCGGTGTGCATTTGCCTTACAAAATCACCCATATTTGCCATAGCTGATTCGCTTGGTTTAATCACTATTTGAATACCCTCGTCGACCGGCTTTAGCTGATCGTCAGTGACAATAACTGCAATTTCGCAGATCTCATCTTTTTCGATATCGAGCCCTGTCATCTCACAGTCAGCCCAGACGATGTATTCAGTCATCACTACCTAGTCGTTAGAGTGGCGCGCATTCTTCTGAGCTTTTCGCTGAAGCTTTGCTTCCAGCTTTGCCTGTCGCTTTTGCTCGCGCAGTTCTTTTCTTGAAGGCTTCTCATTCTGCTGAATAATAGGCAACTCACTGGTCAAAAACTCAGGAACTGAGCCGGTTGCTTTCGCACTAGCAGGTTTGGAGTCAACTGACTCTTCCGCCCATCGCATTTGAGTCTCGTCGTCCAATGGCATCTCTGTTTCAATGCTCACCTCTGACCACTGCAGGGCTGCATTTTCGGTGACGACAGTCTCTTCATGAACTCGCATAGTTGTCACTGGGGCAGTGGCTGGTTCCATCGCAGGCGCAGCATCACCTTTCTTTTTCGCCTGGCGAACTGCCTTGCGGTTTGCCCGAATGGCCTTGCGGTCTTTTCGACCTTCAACTAGCCAGTACAGGGTCGGAACCAAGATTAGGGTTAGCAGCGTTGATGAGAACAATCCGCCAATCACCACAATCGCAAGGGGCTGAGAGATAAAGCCCGAATTTCCAGTCAAACCAAATGCCATCGGCGTCAGTGCCAAGATGGTGGCCAGGGCGGTCATCAAAATTGGCCGCAGACGTTGCCTTGCCCCATCAATCAGTGAATCAAACACACTCTTGCCCTGCTTGCGATATTGATTCACCAGATCAATTAGAACTATTGCATTGGTTACCACGATTCCAACCAGCATCAGCATTCCGATTAGTGCTGGCACACCCAGTGCTGTGTCGGTTAGCAGCAACAGACCGAGGGCACCGGTAGCAGCAAACGGAATCGAAATCAGCAGCAGCAATGGCTGAATCAAAGACGAGAAGGTTGCAACCATGACAATGTAAACAATTGCAACGGCTGCCAAGAGTGCTAGTCCAAGCTGCTGGAAGCTTTCAGCCTGATCGGCAGCTGCTCCACCCACAGTTGCCTCTACTCCGATTGGCAAATCTAGGTCCGCCAGACGCTCATTGATGGCCACTGTGATGGCACCTAAGTCATCGCCCTCCGGAGTCAGTTGAACTTCCGCGGTGCGATTGCCTCTCTGCGAGGTAATGGAGGTTGGCTTTAGTACCTCGTTCACATCAGCAATTTCGGAGAGAGTAACCAGTCCTGTGAAGGTTGGGATTAGTAGCTCTCTAACCTCAGCGACTGAGGTTGGCGCCTCAGCGCCAGAAATAAATACCTGAGTATCGCGCTCATCAATTCTGACTGTTCCAAGCGGACTTGGTCTCAACTGGGCAGCAACGATTCCGGTGACAGCTGTTTCAGTTAGCAGGTAGCGAGCTGCTGCTTCTCTGTCAACATCGATCTCGAGCACGCGCTCATCCGCTTCCAGGGTGGAGGAAATTGCACTGATGTTCTCCAGCCCCTGCATAGCATCTGATATTTGATCAACGCCCTGCTGCAGCAGATCCTTATCCGTAGCGGAAACCTCTATGTCAATGGTTTCAGAGGAGCCAAAGCCTCCGCCTTGACTCGTGGATATTTCGCTGTCGCCTGGCGCTGGCAGGTTTAGAACCTCTGCCTGCAACTGCTCAAGGTCAGCCCCTTCATCGGCAATGATGCTGAAGGCAATTCCTCGTGCCGCTGCCCCGAAAGCTACGCGACCATCGGCCGCTGAACCAACGGTAGTTTGGACGACATCAATTCCGTCAATTGCAAGAATCTCGGCCTCTAGCTGCTTGGCTGCCTCATTTTGCTCTTCAAATGTGGTTCCGGAAGGCATTGAAAGACGGGCGGTGAATTGGTTGGAGCCGCCACCATCGATGAAGTTTGTCTTTAGAAGTGGAACCAGCGAGAAGGTGTAGCCAAGAATCAGCAGTGCTGCAGTCAGTGTTAACCATGGGTGACGAGTGGTTCCGCGCAAAATCGGCATGTAGGAGCGCTGCAGAAGGCTCTTCTTCTCTCGCTCCTCCTCCGCAATGCGCTGCTTCTTTTCGAAATTCTTGGGATCTGCTTCCTTTAGCGCATTTAGACGCTTTGGCATGCGCAGGAACCAGTAGGCAAAAACTGGGACAATCGTCAAGCTAACCAGCAGTGAGGCCAGCAGTGCTATTGCTACCGTGAAGGCAAATGGTCTAAACAGCTCGCCGACAAGACCATCAACTAGGGCAATCGGCAAGAAGACCGCAACGGTGGTGATGGTTGATGCGGTAATGGCGCCAGCTACTTCCTTCACCGCAGTCATAATCGCTTTTCTGCGCTTTTCGCCATAGCTCAAATGACGATTAATGTTTTCAATCACAACGATTGAGTCATCCACCACGCGACCAATCGAGATGGTCAAGGCGCCAAGCGTTAGCAAGTTCAGGGAATAGTCCGCTACCGAAAGACCGATAAAGGTAATCAAAACCGAGGTTGGAATCGAAATTGCGGTAATGATGGTGGACTTGAAGCTGAGCAAAAAGACCAAGATGACCAGCACAGCCATGCCAAGTCCAAGCAAACCTTCGGTGGTCAGGTCCTTAATGGATTTTTCAATAAAGGGAGCCTGATCGAAAATTGTGACGGTCGTCACCCCACCACCCAGTGCCTCCTCAAGCTCTGGAATTAGCTCTTGAACGCCTTTGGAGACAGCGACCGAATTACCCTCTGGGGTTTTGACGATGGAAACCGCAAGCGATTCATTCCCGTTGGTTCGTGCGATGGTGGTAACGGGAGCTTGCTCTAAAGCAACATCGGCAACATCGCCGATGGTCACTACGGGAGCAGCTGGATTTGGAACCGCTGGAATCAGTGGAAGACTTTCGAACAACTCAACGGTATCGACCGCATTTCCGACCTGAACTGAAACCGAGCCTTCACTGTCCGTAATCGAACCAACTGGCAGAACCAGACCATTTGAGTTGATGGCAGTAATAATGTCGCGCTGAGTCAAACCGGCAGCGGCCAGAGCAACTTGGTTCAAGGTGAGGTTGATCTGTTTTTCTGTTGCTCCTGAAACAGCAACTTCTCGGATTCCATCTACTTTTTGGAAGAGGGTCGGAGCAACTTCCTCTAGCTTCTTACCAATCCGCTCGTTGTCACCGTTGTCATCACTAATTGCAAGAACAATGATTGGGACAGAGTCAAAACTTCCCGAAATAATCCTTGGTTCAGCGTCACTGGGCAGCAGTCCTTCAAGGTCTGAGAGCACTCCATTTAGTTTTTCCGTTGCCTGGTCAGAGGTGGTGCCGAATGCGAAGGAGACACGAAGAACCGATAGCCCGGTTGTTGAGGTCACAGTGGTGGACTCAACTCCCTCTAGGCCGATTACCGCTTGCTCAATTGGAGAGGACACTTGGCTGTCGACAACTTCGGGTGAGGCACCGGGGTATGAAGTAACGATTGCCGCAGATGGAATCTCGATGGACGGGATCAGCTCCTGCTTCAGGCCACCGACGGAGATGAATCCAAAGGCTGCGACTATTAGAGTCACCAGGGCTACGACGGAGCGATTCTTTAGAGAAAGCTTGGAAAGAATGGACAAAATTACCTCTTAGTTTTTCCTAGCTGGTTCAACCAGCCAAGGAGCCAGAATACTCCCATTGGCCTGTCTAAAGGCTGGGAAATACCGTCTAGATGCGCACCAAAGACAGGTGGCGGGCCGGATTACCGAAACGATGGGCGGTAATGCTTACTGCCTGCTCTTTATAAAAAGGAAGTAGCTCGATAATTCCTGACTCGGTTTGCTCGCAATCAAAAACCGCCACATCCACATTTGCCAAGGCTGAAAGTTCTCTATTGCTACCGCCTATTACCCGGACCCTTCTGGGCGAGCGAGCAAGGGATGCTAACCAAGCTGCCTCTTCCTCGACACTTACCTTGACGCCAGCTTTGCGAACAAATTTTAGGATTCGGGCGGGCAATTCACTAACACTTAGCTCAACCTTGCCAAGTGCCAACGCAGTCACAAGGCCTCGCCAAATTTGATATTCACTGGCTGATTTTTGAATTCGAATTGTGCAGTCAGATCGCAAGTATCTAAGGATGTTTTTCTCAACACTGAGACCGGATTCGTCTTGGGCTCTTTGGAAATATTCATTCCTTGCAGCGACATCGCTTTGGGCTGATCTTACTAGAGATTCAACTTCCTTGTCACTGAGAGTGCTGGCAGTTGCCATCACCAGTAGTTCTTCAATTGTCTTTTCCCCAATTGGTTCTTTGGCATTATTGGAAACTGATTTCCAGTCAGAGAGGCAGAATAAATAATTTGGCCCGCCCGCCTTAGCGGTTGGACCAACGGCGGATTTCTTCCAGCCGCCAAATGACTGTCTTCTAACAATCGCACCTGTAATTCCGCGATTTACATAAATATTTCCCGCCTCAACCTTTTCTAGCCAGGTGTTGATTTCCCCGGCAGAGAGCGAGTGAAGGCCGGCGGTTAGTCCGTAGTCGACGGCATTTTGTATCTTGATTGCTTGCTCAAGATTCTTCGCCGTCATGATGGCTAATACCGGGCCAAAGTATTCAACTTTGTGTGAGGTGGAGCCAAACTTTACTCGATCCCTTACACCCGGCGACCACAACTTCCCATCGTCACTTAGCGGCTTTGGTTCGATGAACCAGCGCTCACCCGCATCAAGTTTCGTCAAACCATGCAAAAGCTTGCCCTGTGGAGGAGCGATCATCGGTCCCATTTGAGCAGCTGGGTTACTAGGAAAATCAACTGTTAGCGATTCGACAGCGTCCCGAAGCTGATTGCGGAATCTTTTCGACTTTGCCACTGAACCAACCAGAATCACTACCGAGCTAGCCGAGCATTTTTGTCCGGCGTGACCAAATGCCGAGTAGGCAACATCTTTAGCCGCCAAATCCAAATCTGCATGCGGAGTAACAATGATTGAGTTTTTGCCGCTTGTTTCGGCCAGCACCTTCAGACTGGGTCGAAACTCCTTGAAAAGTTGAGCTGTTTCGTAACCACCGGTAAGAATCACCTGATCAACTTTTGGATTAGAAATCAATTGTCTGCCTAGTTGCTTTTCACCGATGTGGACAACTGTCAGAACTCCCTCTGGTAGGACTTCCAGCAAGAGCGCAGCTAACACTGCGCCACATCGAGCAGCTGGACTGGCTGGCTTGAAAATCACCGCGGAGCCTGCTGCTAGCGCTGCTAAAACTCCACCGGCTGGAATGGCCACGGGGAAGTTCCATGGGGGAGTCACTACCGTCAGTTTTCTTGGAGCGGACACTGCCCCTGGCAAAGCGCCTAGTCGCAACGCCTGCTTTGCGTAGTAGTTTGCGAAATCAATCGCCTCGGAAACTTCTGTGTCAATCTGATCAATTGTCTTGCCAGCTTCAGACATGGCAACTTCAATGAGGTATTCACGGTTTTTCTCAAGCACTACCGCTGCGCGAAGAAGATACTCAGATCGCTCCAAAAGACTCAGCCTTGCCCATGCCTCCTGCGCTACAAGAGCATTAGCGATGACCTGATTCAGGGTTGCCTCAGAGTCAATTGTGTTCTCCGCGACCAAATCCTCGCCGATTGCCGAATTGGCAAGACGTTTGAAAATTGTCTTTGCCCACTCGCGGTTTTCAGCGATGGCGGGGTCGGTGTCATCGGTATTTACAAAGGGACCATCCAAAATCTCGGGCTCTTGCAAAAGTCGATTTTGAATCCTGTTTGGAATTGGGACATCGGTATCAATTAGGGCTACCGAAGCTCTAAACCTCGCCACCTCCAGTTCAAAGTACTGCGAGTCGGTTAGTTGGAAAGCACTGGAAAGGAAATTGTCTTTGGTGGCACCCTCTTCAAGTCTTCTAATGAGGTAGGCGATTGCGACATCAAATTCTTTTGGATAAACAACGGGTGTGTATAAAACCAGTTTCCCGACGCTCTTACTCACAACTTTTGCTTGATTTGGAGCCATTCCCAAAAGCATTTCAAAGTCAAGACCTGACTGCGCTCCGCGCTGCGAAGCCAGTAGCCAGGCCCAGGCAAGATCAAACAAGTTGTGACCAGCTACGCCAATGTGAACGTTCTTAATTCGATTTTCAGTTAGTGCGTAGTTCAGCACGCGCTTGTAGTTAGCATCAGCCTCGGCTTTCGATGAAACTGTTGCCAGCGGCCATCCGTGGAGTTCCGAGTCAACTCGTTCCATGGGCAGATTTGCACCCTTTACCACTCTGACTTTGATGGGTGCTCCGCCATTGAGCACTCTGAGTTCCGCCCACTGCTGAAGGTCAATCATGGCCCTGAGGGCATCCGGTAGATAGGCCTGCAAGACGATGCCGGCTGTCAGCTTTTTGAATTCTGTTTTTTCAAGCAGTGACTTGAAAACTGCGACCGTGAGATCTAGGTCGCGGTACTCTTCCATGTCTAAATTGATGAATTTCTTTGGGCTGCTGTTATTCGCAATGGCATACAGCGGTGTCAGTCGCTCAACTACTTCCCGCACTGTTTGATCAAAGGCCCACGGGGAGTGAGGTGAGACTATTGCTGAGACCTTTACTGATACATATTCAGTTTCTGGTCGAGAAAGAATCTCCTTGACCGCTTCAAGTCTTTTCTTTGCCTCTACTTTTCCAAGTACCGCCTCACCAAGCAGATTGATGTTCAGCGTGGTGTCAGACAAACCAAGCTTCTTGGTTGCTTTTTGCAGCTTGTTTCTTCGGGCATCCAGGACCAGGTGGGAAACCAAGTTCCTCAGGAATGCTCTGGCAATCGGAATGACGGGCCAAGGGAAAATAACTGCAAAGTTGGCACCTAGGGCGACTAAGAGACGAAGGTGGAGAGGCAAAAATCGCGGCGTGATTGCACGCAGGTTATAAAGATTGTTGGCAGCGACGCGAAGATCTTCGGGGCGTATTACTCCGTCAATAAAGCCAACTGCAAATTCAAGTCCACGCTCATCCTGTAGCAGCCCCGCCAGTCGCTTAGATGGCTTATTGACTTTCAGCTTCTTTGCCTCAGCAACCCAAGTTGAAACTTGTTCAATGGTTGCATCCACCAGTTCGGCCGAAGGAAGGCTCGGTATTTGGGTTGTCTTCAGTGTCATGGTCTCCCGCACCACTCTAGGTTAGAGCCTTCTTCGTGTTTGCCTTGACGGTCCTACTAGTTCAAGGGATTGAGCTGTTCCAAGCTCTGGCTGAGTAAGACCAGAACGGGACCCTCTTGGACATGCATGCTGGGAAAGCATGAGACCCACCCCCGATGGGAGTGGGTCTCATGGAACTGTAATTAGTTCGCTAGCACTGCAGCCTTAGCTGGGTCCAAGGCACTTATAACGCTTGCCGGGATAGCTTTTATTTGCTCAGCAGTTAGGGCATCCAACGTTTCGAGTTCAAGAGCTGCCAGTTGCTTGGCGTCCATGGAACCAACGGTTTTCGGAGCCAAGACTCCTGCCTGCTCTGGACTTAGTCCTGCAAGCGTTGTTGGAACAACAGAGTCCATCTGCTTAGCAGAGAGAGCAGCTAGGGCTGATGGGCCAACCGCACCAAACTGGCTCGCATCTAACGCCTTTAGTTGTCCAGCAGCCATTGACTGCAGTTGCTTGTCAGTCATGCCACCTATCGCTGCGGGAGTCAGAGCGTCGATTTGGGTTGGCGCAAACGCCTTGAAACTGTTAGGTCCCAAAGTCGCAAGCTGTTCTGCGCTGATGCCTGGCACTGCTGCTGGGCTCAGGGCCTTAGCTTGAACCGGTGACAGTACACCGAATGTCTTTGGATCAAGCGCTGCTGTCGCTTCTGCATCGAGTGCCTTAATTTGCGGAGCACCCAGTGCTCGGAACTGCACTGGCAGCAAACCTTCTAATGCTTCCGGAGTGAGAGCCTGGAATTGTGCAGTTGAAAATGATTTCAAAACGCTCGGAGAGAGTTGAGAAATTTGCTCATCAATCATTCCCTCAATAGCGGCTGGTAACAAACCTTTCACCTGTGCCGGAATCATGCTCTTAATAGTTGCCGGGCTAATCTCGCTGAGCTGAGCCGCGGACAAAGATTTGATTTGATTGATAGCCATTGATTTGAGCTGCGCGGGATCAAGACCACCCAGAGCATCCGGACTTAGCTGCGAGATGAATCCTGGTGGTAAAGCAGCAAAAACTTTGCCAGCAAATGCTTTGATTTGCTCGTCGCTAATCCCCGCTGCTGCAGCGGCTGGCAGAACTTTCACCTGATTAGGGTCGAAGGAACGAAGCGCATCCAGCGGCAGCTGCGAAATATCTGTCGCCTCTAATTGTTTGATAAGTGCGGGTGGCAGCTTGTCTACCTGCTTTGGATCCAATTCCTTGAAAGCAGTAGGTGGAATGTTGGCAAATTGCTCCGGTGAAAAATTCTTTAGAACATCTGGCTTTAGACTTCCAAGCTGATCTGGTGTAAAACCCTTGGCAGCTTCCGGACTTAGTTGGGAAATATCCTTAGGCGTAAATTTCGCCATTTCCTCAGGAGTAATTGACCGAAGTGTTGTTGGGTCAATTGCCCCAAGCTGATCACGGAATTTTAGATAGTCCTCAAATCCAGCCGCCGGAGCGGACGGAATTGGAGCATCGGGAGGCAAATTCTTCAAAATGTCTTCAAAACTTGGGAATGATCCGCCACTTGGAGGCGTGACGCCAGGCGGAAGGATTATCCCTGAGTCTGTTCCACTTGGTGGCGTGTATCCCGGCGGGGGAGTGAATCCTCCCGGTAAGTCAAAAGCTAAAGATGGC
>JACCDT011148706.1_pt1 | contig 17901 bp, 14 predicted proteins | sample 7446291 | NCBI WGS metagenome assembly JACCDT01 (sample SAMN15323446, study PRJNA562643) | freshwater metagenome | isolation source: river surface water | place: USA:Blue River Watershed | collected 2017-08-17 | reverse complement strand
TGTAACATAGTTTGATGTTACATGTTGGAAATGTTACATGATGTAACATAGTTTGATGTTACATGTTGGAAATGTTACATGATGTAACATAGTTTGATGTTACATGTTGGAAATGTTACATGATGTAACATAGTTTGATGTTACATGATGTAACATAGTTTGATATTACGGATTAAAACAGTTTAGAAATCATAAAGAATAAATTAGATGATTAAAATTTAAATGGCGTTTTAAAACACAAACATTCTCAATATGCAGTATGTTACATCATGTAACATTTTCAATAAACTCTAACCCTAACCCTAACCCTAACCCTAACACGTATGGGTTAGGGTTAGGGTTAGGGTTTATTGAAAATGTTACATTAATAGAAAATAAAATTTAATCGCTAATCCCCCTACAAGAAGAAAACATATATATATATAGAAAGAATATACAGGATATTGATGGTCAAGCTGTTTTTAAGGTTTACAACCTCAGCTACAGCAACTTCTTCCAGTGCATCTCACCCAACAATCTATTTACCGAGCGTCAAACCAAAAAATGATGGGGTCAAAAATCTCAAGACGCTGCAGTCAAATAGATTCTGTATTGCTAATGTATTTGTGTCAATATTACTAGCTACCATCAATATTAATCATTTGGCAGTAAAGGTGAAAATGTTGCGAAAGGCATAGTAGAATAGTCAGTTGAATGGTGGTCGATTCATTGATAATAATACCTCAAAGAATTCCTTTAGTAGTAGATGATTTAATGTTGACTTCTCTCAGATACAAAACTGTACAAACTGTAAGTGAAAGGTTACATTAAATAAAACTAATTTTCAACTTACATGAATACTAATTCATCAAAATTACTGCTTTCATTTTGTATAGTTAACTCCCTCCCCCTCTGCTTTCCATACTTGTACCAACCCCTTTATTTCTCATCCCCGCCTATTCGCATAAACATTTTTTGCATAAACATTTTCGGATTACTAAGAAGACCGATTGTTGGAAGAAGTAATTGGTGGTAACACCATCGCCTGTACCAATTTCAGTAAAGATTTACTGATTTCGTTGTTTCTTCTTGCGATTATAAGGTTTATTTCTGAACCATATGCGAACATCGATATTATCTTCTTCTTCTTCACAATTTTCTTCTCTCCAATACAACTGCTCGTTTTTACTACTGCTGCTGCTGCTACCACTACTACTACTACTACTACTACTACTACTACTACTACTACTACTACTACTTGTTATTGTTGTAGTGGTAGTAGTAGGGTTGGGTACAGTTTTTGAGATATTATGAGTATTGTTGTTGTGAGAAAATTCTGTAATTCGAAATTGCGATTTAGGATTTCCACTGATTGCTCTTGTTGTTACGTTTGGTGAAATTGAGCTTCTGATCATAGCAGAACTTGGAATACTTGCGTTGTTAGCGTTCTCTTCCTTCTTCATCAAATTAATTCTCCTTCCGGTGAGCCATAATTATGATTTCAGAAATCATGCATAAACAACAATTATTGTAATGTACTTACTTTGTTTGCTTTTCTTCTTCTCCTTCTGCTATAGAATCATCATTTTCATAACAATCAGACTTCAACGAGTGCTGGTCTGCTTGAATTAGTTTATCTGTTCGGCTATTAAAATCAGGATCGATTGTTATGATAAGGTTGAATTGGGTTTTACGTTGAATATAATCTTTCTTCTTTCTGGATTCGTAGGATATATCATTTCGTTTCTTACAAGAAGATTGTCTTGAGAGTCGTTTATTTAGATAATTGTTTAGTATTGACTGTACATCTTTCAGGAAGCATAAAAACAATAAATGAATTTTCAGGAAGCATAAAAACAACAAATGAATATAATTCTATTTTATTACGTAATCTCTTCCCTTACCTCTGCCTTTAATAAGAGCATCGTAGAAATTGTAATCCTCTTCTGTTTGACTTCGTTTCTTGATCTCCACAATGCTATATCTGAAATTATCATGCAAAATATCAGGGTCGCATGATAGCCAATTACAAAAAACAATTCGATATACAGCTTCCGACATTTCAGTTACTGCTATAGCCATAGCTTGTTCACGTTGCAACTCCATAGGATGAAATCTCAATATTTGGCTAATGATACTATTTGACCCATTTGGAAAGCGAAGAGGCTCAGGAGGTTCCAGCATTAACCAAAGTTCCCTGATAAACTTCAAAAAGGAATCCCTAATTTTAAAGCGGTGACCATAATTACCTATATTCTTTGCTTTGCTGTAATCAATAGATTGATTTTTGTTCTGTTTCGGCTTTTTAGTCTGCATAGCATAGGCTAATCGCAGAAACGTACTATATGATGCGTTTTGATTTGGATCCTTGATGGTTTCTGCGATAGTCGCTTTTTTCCCCTTGGCTACTATATCTTTACATAGCAACGTCTTTTCAATGTAACGATTTCTATTGAGAGCAGAGAAAAGTTAAATTAATTACATCGGAAGTATTCGCTACTTACAAATCTATTACAAACTCGGCCTCGCATGAATTCGCCCTCGATATCCAATTATCTCTTATGGTGAGATGAATAGAATTTATTACTTTGATATAATCATTTGTGTTTTCACCTTCTCTGTCTTCAAAATCTTTTTGGGCTTGTTCTATTATTCCCTTTTTTTTTTCAATTACTCTATTGGTCTGCAAAGCCTCAATAATATCTAGATAATCCACTGAATTGCCAAAAGAATTTGAGATCATTCTGTTATTATCAGTTTATCACTAAATTTCTACACTTCTCAAAGATCAATAAATCTTATTAAAGATCTAAACATTTAACAACTAAACAATTCAGATTCAGATACCATCACTGTGAGTGGAAGTCCAGTGTGTGATTGAAAATGAGTGAGATTTCGAAAATTCAAAAAACATTGAGGTTTCACAAACAAGGATTTTAGCTCCAAACCCTCAATTTATTGCATTTATGTAAAAGTAGATATTGTCAGCTGTAAAACTTACATCAGCAGTATTTTGATAAATCGCATTTTTATGTTTTTATCTATGAAAAATAGAATTTTGATCGTTAAAAACTAGACTTTTGTAAAACAACTTTCGCTTATTCTCACGAATGACATAACGACATAACTATACAACATACTATACCAGAGTAAATTATCAAATACCCCGCCATTTTACCATGTACTCTTATGTAAGTCGCGCTATTAGCGTGTATAAATCATCTTCAAACAGCAGTAATCAACTGAAGGGAAACAGAAACTCTAGAAGAAATCACGAACCAGAATCCAGTTTCAAGGAGGAACTTGGCAACAGTGCTTCACAAGAAGAAATTGCAAAAAGTGTAAATATCACAAGTTTTGATGGTGGTGTAGTTGAAGGAATTGATGGAGAAGTAGCTGAAGAAGAAGAATTCCGATTCCTAAGTGAAGATGAGGAAGAGGAGGAGGAGGAGGAGGAGGAGAATAGAGGTGTTTATGAAATATTGAAAATACGAAGCGAAATAAGAAAAAAGATAGATGGAACAGTTCTAAAGTGCCCTGATAAAGTATACGAGATGTACTTCGACAATGTGAACCAAAAATACAAGAATTTTCACAGGATTCAACATTACATTGCAAGTTCCATCCTACTACAGCATGAAAACAAGTACTCCAATAACCAAAGTAATGAAAAGGATAATTCATCCAATAATATAGTTGGTGGAGGCTGTCCATTAAATACTTATGATGCTGCAAAATTAGTGCAGCAATATTTTGTGAAACAAAAGATTAAACGATCGTCAAGACATGCAACATTGGAACTTCTACATCAACTGTTTCCAGATGCACAACTTCCTTTTAAAGAAACAAGTACTGGAAATATTTTGTCAGAAGCACATTTGTGTGGAAAGCACAATGCAGTCAAGGAAAACATAATATTGATTCACTGTTGCCCAAATTTAGATCATGTTTACGTTGGAGATTATTTGAATGAGACTTTCTGTGTAAATTGCAAATTTGAACGATTCACCCCGTGTGTTCAATGTCAGAAAATTCATAATTTAGGTAGCAATATTTGCAATCACTCGCTGATGGGTCGAACGCCTTTGAAGATTCTACAGTATAGACCTTTAATTTCTATATTCAGATCAATATTTGATTCTCCACAAGCAAAAATGTTAATAAACTACGTGGATCAAGATGCAAAGCCCGGTAGTAAACTTTATCATGATATTATGTTTACTGACACTACTGGCAGACATATCAATGAAATGAAAGCAAATTTTAAAAGGTTCTTGCAGGGTAACATATTCAAGGAACGGTTTCAAAGTGGTGAAATTAATAAAATCGCAGATGTCAATATATTACTGTCATGTGGATACGACGGTGTGAAGTACTTCAATTGGAAGATAGCTAAGGTTTGCCCTTTGGTAATTAGTATTCTAAATATGCCGCCGCCAATGAGGAAAATCAACGGAATTGGTACTCATACTTTAGGTATATATGTGGACCCGTTTTCAGAAGAACAGAAGAAAGCATTTGGAACAGTAGTAAAAGAGAATCGCAAAGAGGTGCACAAATTTTTTTTCCGAAAATGCTTTGTTGAAGAATTGCTTATACTTAATGATGGGGTACTTCTAAATACAAGTTCAAACGGTCATATATTTCTGCAAGTTCGATTGATTAATCATAATTATGATACACCTGCATTACAAGAGATGTTCAATGTTCAATGTAGTCAGAGTTGTGAAGGTTGTCCATTTTGTGAAATAGTTGAGGGTAAATATAAAGTTGGAGCTGGAAGTGTTGTTTACATCGGCCATAGATGTTTGCTACCAATCGAACACGTACTCAGATACAAAGGGCAGTCCAAGCAACTGAGTCCTCCACTATTTTACACGAGTAAATACAAAGAAAGTGACGAAAGTCCCCCATGGGCAAATTGTAGCATCGCAAAAACATTGGAATGCGAAGAAGATGTAGACAATTTAAGGCTTGGAGGAGAAATGGACATTGAAATTGAAGTTGAATTAGAAAACAACGAAGCAGATCCTGATTTTGATAGAAATGGTGATCCCACTTCAAAGGGACTTATCAAAATTAAACATCGTCTTAAAGAAATTATTCATGAGAAAAGAAGCGCCATTTGGTTCCATGATGATGTTTGTAGCTACCGCGATTTTATTGAGATTTCTTATGCACATCACTGCGATTATAGATTGAAAAAATATAAGAGAAAAACAAACAAAAGATACTTAGAAAATGCTTGTGTTTTCGCAGAATTGAATAAAAAAAGGAAGAAAAAGATAGCTGTGGAAGGTGTTACTGGTATTACAGAGTTTGCCGCATTGCCTTATATGAATTGTGAGGAGCAATCAATGTTTGATCCGGCTCACACGTTAGGAAATGCATGCACGGAAGCTTTATTAATATTGAGAGGAGATGAAGGAGTTGATGAGAAAACTGTAAAATACTGCAAGAAGTATGGTTTTCACCCATCTTTGTATAACAACACTGAAAACAGCAGCAGCAGCAGCAACAACAACAACAACAACAACAACAACAACAAGCAGGGTAGTGAAGTCCCGTACATACAAAAAGCAATAAAAAAGCAAAAGACTCTGAGCAATAACGATATAAAGGATGAAGGTAAGAAAAAAAGAGTACCTAAGTTACGAGCTATGTACACATTGCAACCCGTGGATATGAGAAGAATTGAGTACTGGATTGATTGTTTACTTATACCAAGAGGCCATGTAAACAAATATCATGTACCAAAAGTATTTTCAGGTACATTAAAATTGACTACTCAAGCAAAGATACACACTATGACTGCGTTGATGGAACTCATGATTACCGCCTTACTTTCGGATAAGAAATGCAAATATCCATTACCTTACATTTCCTACCTGAGAGTATTTTCTAATGTGATGACTAGACTCTTAAGAACTCAATTTTCAGATACTGATTTGCAAGATTTATTCAATAGGGTTGTTGAGTTCCTATCACTTCATGAACTGGTATTACCGCATACAAGCTCGAAGATAATACATCATCAACTATTAGACTTTCCGGAGCATATAAAGAAAGCGGGGCCTCTTAGAAACTTTTGGTCTTTGTATGTGGAGAGAACATTATCAAAGATAAAAAATATTGGGGTCAAGAAAGGTGGAAAGTTTGAGAAGACTACATTGGAAAATACCATTGAGTATGATGCAATGACTTTAGAAACTACTTTAGAATCCTTAGGGGACCCCAAAATGTTGGAAAATCTGAAACAAAAAATGGGCATTGAGTGTTTAGAGCATATTGATGGACGGTTAGTTTATAGCGATACATTCACTAAGCCAATCAAAGCCAAGAACAAAGTTGATCAAGATTTGGTTGGATTCAATTCTTTCACCGCTTATGAACAGCTAGGCATCTTGGAAGCTTTGTTGGATATTTTGGAGTTAAAAAAACAAAGTACTCCAATAATTCTTTGGAAAGAAAGTTTGCTTTTTAGAGTTCATGGCTATTTTCGATACCAAGTCAGAAAGAAAAAACTCTCAAGAGATGTTGACTTTTTGGACTATATGCTTGAATTATCAGGTATTGATTGCAATATTGTAAATAACTCTTTTATAACCAAAAACGTACAATTTACAATAATTTCAAAAGATGATGAGCAGCAATTACTAGAAAGCATTAATACTGAGAAAGAAGAAAATCGAATGTTATCTGAAGGATACTTTCTAATATCAGACATTCAACGTGTACATAACTGGTTTTCAGCATGGATGTTCAGAAAACATAGAAGTGCATATGTCCTCGGATGCTTATTTAACGGCAGAGGTGAGGCATTCTGTGAAAAAGAATCTCCTGTAGATAATAATGAAAGTAATAATCTACATCGCTTTATTCCCAGAAATCATTTAAATAGAAAAAACTATTTGATCGCGCAATGGAAAAATCCAAAGATGTATTCCAGTTGGGTAAAATATCGTTTGGTAGATAATAGGAAGGATTCTTATGGACAACTTAATTTATTTTATCAAATAATAAATATTCCAAGCTGTGATGGAATATTGAAAGGTGAGTTGTTAGCTTCTGTATGCGGACGCACCATTAAATGGACCAATAATATATCACCGGAATGTAAATATCCCGATCCACAGCACTCCAGACTTGGTTCCTTAATTGTTGGTGAACGACACAAGGGTATGGATTCTACATATGATTGTACAAGAGCTTTTATCTCAGTGCGTTGTATATACTCTTCACCCATTGCGGTCATAGCATTAAATAGTAAAGGGCAACCAATAAGCAAAAACACATATAACGCTGCTGCTGCCAACATAAATTATGTTGACGGAGATGAGGAAGCTGGTGAAGGTGAAGAAGATGAAAATCGTGGAATGCTATATGAATTAAAATTCGTTGATTTAGAGCCGTCGAGGTTGCATTTATTGAAAAGGGTCTAAGATATTGACATAAGAGAGTTAATATTTTTATTGTACATTTAATGGTTAATGTTTAAACAAATTATGTAGGAAGTGTTAATGTTAATTTTGATATTTAGACAATTAATAAACAAACTACAACAACACCAACAATAAATTATTTATAAAAACATATACATATAATAACTCTAATTTACTCAATAAATAAATAAGGTAACAATAAATAAAACACATTATCATCAAATCGTTTCTAGTTTCGCACTGTATTTCCAGTGCCGAACTAGAAACCTCGCATTTTAATCCCACCGTCATTCTTCAAGCCTCTGACATAATATTACTTTGGCGAACTTAGTCCATTAGATTCAGCTTCCAGTCCGACTTAATATCGGTCTTTTCTTTTGTCGTGATCTGTAACATAGTTGAAACTAAGATGAATGAGAATAATCAGTACCACAATGAGCCGCCATTCAGATCAGTGATCAATGATCAGTGGGATGCAGCTCACAAAGTGAACAAAGTAACGAGTTATCTTAACATTTTGATCATGAGTGCAACTATCTATGTGGACGAGAGCATGCGCAAAGGTAAGTGTAAAATGATATTGATTCTTTACTTCCTGAGATCTCTTCAATGTTTTGACTACAGAAGCGAGTAGTACCTTGCGAGTTTTGATGGGACCAGAGTTCGATAATAATTTTGCAATACAAATCATAGATAGAATTGGTTCGTTGCGTTCTTTGTACTTGCTTAATGCTATTGAACCAAACAGAACTCCACAAGATTTGTTTGCTGCTTTACTTTTCGCGGTAAAGTACTTCCTCTTCCTCTACATCTTTTCTAACACGCCTTTCTGAATAGGAACAAAGAGATCCTGACACTTGTCCTCTAAAAAAATACTTTATTAATGATAAGGCACATACTGATCAGTGGCGTATGTTAAAACGTCACGCATTGTTATCGGTAAGTTTAAAATATTTAAAGATCATTTCAAAGGCTTATGAATGATACTTTTTAACCGCAAAATTAGATCGGGATGATGCAACTTAAGACTTCTCCAATTGTCATGTATTTGCTTCAAAACTTTAGTTTAGCTCCAACTAATGCTGATGAAGAAGATTCGCAATTTCTAACTGCAGAGCAGTACGAACAATTGCGAGAAGTTTTAGAGACTGCAGCAAATGTTATGTTTGGGGACCCGAAAACAGTAGCAGCGGTCTATGGTGATGTCCAAAACGATGAGAAAGCGAGGTATCTTTTCAGGTTGGACCAAATTATCTTTAGTAACAGTTGGACTTCGATGGAACAACAACATCAATTATCATATGAGTTTCTCGAGGAACCTTATGTCTATGATTTGTTTACCATTGTGGAGTCTGGTATATTTCCAATTGTTTCACAAAGAGTTGCTTTTTTAAAATCTCGCATGATTGCTGACGCTTATAAATATTGCAGAGCGATGGAGGATTTGGTAATCCCACAATATGCAACCTTTAATCGCAATATGCCAGCTTTAATATTGACAGAATGGTTGGAAGAAACCTTTGGTTTTAGAGACAGAGTAATGCGTGCCAATCAAGATCCATTATTAATAGCTCGCTCATTAACTCCATACCTAGGAATGGTTGAATTTAATGCCATCTGTCGTCCTACACCTTTTCATTACGCCCCTGAGCCAGGGCAGGAGTATATCCGCTTGACTCATTGTAATAATTTAACACTAAATACGGCTCAATATGGTGTATTATTGGAAAAACAATTCTATATGCCGGTGATGGATTTTCAGGAGTTGACTCTAGAGCAAAGGCAAGAACTTTTCCCAGAAATTTATAATATGCATAACTAAATTCATTGCAAACACTCATTTAAGTTTGCATGTTAGTTACCGATTAATTTTAAATTTTAATGTTAAATTGTGTATAATTGAATTGTAATGTTATTGTTAATGTTAACGTAATTACCATTGACGAAAACTTTAAGCGATGTGGGTGTTGTGATTTAATAATAACATTAACATTAACATTAACATTAACATTAACATATATTTTATATATAATAATCTTTTATATAAATGATTTGATTTTAATATTTAACTTGGTTTTTATTATATAATTGATTAGATATTTCAAATAAATAATTGGAAAATGGCGTTCGAGAGAATAAGTGAATTACCTTAATGGAGTATGTAATTTTTACACAACAATAAGTCGGTACCTAATGAATAATCTGGTTTCTTGAACGATCTTTCTTTCGCTTGTGTTGTGTGTCATCGAATGTTACTCCTACCGTCATCTGAAAAAGTGCATTCATCATTTAATATAACCAGTACTACCAGTTAATTACCAGCTATATAGGACTAGTAACAATTGTAGCAGGAGTATAAATAATACCATCGGATAGTAGTAAAATATGAAGATACGATTCAATTTGGTGACTTGCCTCACGCATTCGCTTTGGTTTTACGTGATAGCCAAACAGCATTCATTAGCTGAAGGTATGTTTATGCGGGATGATTTTTCTTTGTAATCAATTATTAATATTAACATAGTGATGTTATTTACGTTAGCAACACAATCTAAATTGTTAGAACTCATGAAAAATGAAGATGCACGACCGTCATCATCACCATCATTGCAATTCACTAAAGAAAATAAAGAATTGATCTTTTTGCTTATTGACATCAATTCTCTTAATGATAAAGTAAAGAAGTTGAATGATGCCTTACCTGATGGTGAAACGTGGCATAACGTAAGAGTATCCATTTTGGACACTATTTTGGCTTTTCTAATCGAGAAGGTATAATAAACTTATACTTATCATTATTTACAACACGATGTAAAACTAAGTATGAAAACATCACGTATCTCCTCACACAACAGCAACAAGAATATGTAACTATTGATATAGGATTCATTTCAAGAGAAGATATTTGTACCATCAAAAAGTGCATTCATTTGGCAGTAAGTATTAAAAATAAACTCATCATGGAAACTTAGTGATATCATAACTCCATTTCTTTTTTCTTATTATTATAGAAATGCCTTTGTTATTTCTGTTCCAACTGTGAATTACTCTATAGCACTAATGTTTCAGTAGTCCCTACTGATGTTGTCAATGGGTTTCTCAAGGGTTTCGAATCTGCTATGTTCGATGAAGAAGAAACGTTATTACAAGTTTACGATAATGACAGAGAAGCTATGGATATGATGAAAACATTGTTTTTCTTACACCCTGTATGTCACTACGCTGTTTTTAGTAGCGCTGCGGATCAAGAAGCATATGAGTTTCATCTATGGAATTTCATTGAAAGTTGCTTAAACATTTCTCGTTCAGGTTTTGCACAAAAATGTCTAGAACTTCATTATTGCTTTTTAAATGCATCATCAGGAAATGGAGGGATGAAGTTTGGAGAATTTTATGAGATTTTGCGCTCTATGAATTGGGAGTATGAAATTGATCAATTAATTAGTGAGGCTGTCAATCGAAAATTTCTTACTTTAGTACATGGGTATGGTATAACAAAACATAAGTTGTGTTATGATGATGTAATAAACTTGAATCTATCTTTTTCTTCTTTCACACGAAGAGAGTTCATTGATACAAACTTATACGATGATGGTGTTACATTTGGAGAAATTGAGTATGTTCCAGTAGAAATGAGCAAGAAGAAATCAAAAAAGAAGCGTCCTCATTGATTCGATTATATTATTTATATTATTTAGTTAGTTAGTTACATATTTATATTACATTTTAATAATTTTAATGTTAATATTTAATTCATGATCTAATACAATTGAATCAACAATATTTACTTACCAATTATATATCAAATATATGTGAATGGGTGTGGGTTTAAGGTTTACTATGTAGACGTGTAAAAATAATAAAGCGGCAAATTTTTGCGCAAGAACGCGTTTCTACTTTGGCACTGGGTATACAGTGCGAAAATAGAAAACATAAAACGGCAAATTTATGCGCAAGAACGTTGGCACTTGGGAATACAGTGCGAAAATAGAAAACATAAAACGGCAAATTTTTGCGCAAGAACGCGTTTCTACTTTGGCACTAGGGAATACAGTGCGAAAATGGCGCAAGTAAAACACCAGCCTTTAATTGTAAGATAACTACCATGTGGTAATTACGTGATTGTGTTTTTACTATGGTATATGAAAATCTTTTAGTTGAGTGCCCATGGCCTCAGTCAATATTACCAGGAAATTTGAAAGGTCAGCAATTAACGAAGCCTCAAAAGTGGTACTTAGCACAGCAGCTTTGTTTGCATAATAAGTCTACCAAGCAGTTGATGGAAGAACATAATCTTAACCAAAGGACTCTCCGATACTATAGATTGCAGTATATAAAAAGAATGCCTACTTACAAGTCAAGAGGTCGACCTCGATCAATTAATATCCAGATAGTAAATGATATAGTAGCAGAGCTTGCGAATACAACCGTAAATGACAAGCTTTTGAGGAGCAAAATAACTGAAAAGCATAAGGAACAATGGCGGCCACAACATAGAAATGATAAGAAACCGTATAGAAAATTATCATATCGCACAATTGCCAGATATATGAGATTGATTAAAAGCCTAGCAACAAAGCATAAACAAATAGATCATGATGACCTGCTTCTTCCTTCTAAGACATATTCTTCCCAAATTGATAACGTAATACATGAAAGCAACATAATCAGCGATGAAACTATTCAACAAGACAATCATTCTTTGCCAAAAAGGAAAATGTCTCACTCAGTTGATGAAGAAGAACATAATTCGGCTACAGTCTATTCAATTTCCACAGGGATTTGGAACACTATCGTAGGTTTGTTTGAAAAGTGATTTTAAGACAATACTGTTTTGATTCTGAATAATTAATTAGTTATATAATTAGAAAATTTGCTTGTTGACATATATCTCTTGTAATCACATTAACATATAATATTTTCAATCATACTATATACATTTATTAACATAACATTACTTATCAATCCTCAACCAAATCAATCACTTCAATCAATTTTTCCATAACAACATCCACACCAATTACCTTTTCATTAGCGTTATTGATGTCCGTATGTCCAGATTTTGGTCGATTTTTCTTACCCATATCCACTTCTCTCGCAATGAAATCCCAGTTTTTGTCAACCACCGACATGAAATTTGTACGGGCATCATCCATACTTTTAGCATTCCTTACGCTTTTTGAAAGCAATCCAGTGAGTTCCACATACTGAACTTGTATTGCAGATTCTTCGAAAGCTAACCAACAACAAGAAGTTAAGTTATTTTCTTTCGTTTCTTGGTCAAGCCTCTTCTGCTTTTTCTGACCTTTGTCGTGTTGCAATGTAAGGTTTTTCTTCGATTCATTTGTATGACTAGATTTGCCCACTGACTGTTCTATCTCTTTTCTTTTTTTTGCGCCTGCTTCTGCTACTTGAGCTGCTTGAGCTGCTTGAGCTCGAAGTAATATTCCAAGCTCACTCTGCCTTGTACCTGTTGGTATTTTTGGTTTCTTATTGGTTGTGTCGTTTGAAGCATTGAGGACACTAGAATTGTTTTCGATGCCGCTACTTTGTTGATGGGGTATTACCTCTAGAAGTTGTAATTGTATCTTAAAGAGTTTATCGGATGAAATATAATACTTAACTGCAGGAGGAGGATTTCTCCAAAGTGATAAATAAGCATTGATATCTTCCTTCATCAACTTAGAAGTTGTATCTTTTTCAATTCTGCATGCTTGTTGAAGAAAATTGGATAAAAGAGCATCATATTCGGCTTCATCATGCTTTCTTTTCTTAACAGGAATCAATTTCCGATAAATGTACCGACATGGTGGTTCATCATTCATTGAAATGGCTAATAGAAACACTTTCTCAGTGTTCTTATTGTCTAACAAAGATATAACTTGATTATGCGAAATGTAGTCCACAGTGGTAAACACTTTATCGCTTTTATCATTCTTCGAGTTGACCAAAAAGATGAGGTTATAACTCAATTCCTTTTCGGTGGACTGAAGAACTTCTTTTACAACAATAGAAATTAACTTTGTGAATCCTTTCAACAAGTACCTGAACAATGCCGGCGACACTTTCAAATTCGCTGAACCGATATTAAATAATTTTCTCAAAATATTTGAATCTGTAAAATCAAGTGTCATTAAAGATTCAGTTTTTAGTAAAATATCCTGATATCTGCTTTTTAAACTATGAACACTATAACGGTTTAACAAGGTCTTCGATTTGTTGCTATTATTTAATATTTTTGCAAACTCTTTCAGTTCATCGATGAAAAACGTAAATACCAAATTGCTTAAGTTAGTAAAAATGTCAGATTGGGCACAATCTAAAGAGTGGAAAAGCTTGTTCTCGCTCTTAGTTGTACAATGCAGTTGAAATTGGTAACCCACGAGAGAATTACTATCACCCTTCTTCTCTTCTATTATACCCTGAAATGGTTGTGTAGCGCATATACTAGAAGGGATAAGTGATACGTTTCCCTGTGTGTCTCCATTGCTACCGACAATTTTAAATACATTCACCTTGTCTGCACTGAAGCGATTTTCCTCCAATTCATCTAATTTGGAGTCTATTTCAATTATTTTATTGGTATAGTAATCAGGATTAGTGTTGCTGATGTTGAAAGCAATCTCAATCGGAGGATTATTGGTTTCCATATCACATTTTTCCCATTTTGGAGTTTCTACCAAATTTCTTCTTCCTAAGATTGATAGGAGCTGTTGGACTTTGATTCCATGGTATAAAATTTTGGGTGTGATTCGTGTAGTCGATTGCGTTTCAGAAAAATTCGCGCTTATCGCTGCTGCTTGTTCTTTTTTACCACTGCTGTCTACTACCGAAGCCTTCACAACAGGAGAAGTTAATGATACTATGGAGGTTGATGTATTTGATCTTGTGGTTGGACGTGGTGCGTTGTGGTGATGCTGGTTTTTATCGAAAAGTCTCTTCTTGTATTCAATATTTAACTTATCTTTGGCATCAAGAATTTCATACTCCATATTTCTCCTTTCAATACTATAGTTGTTTTGAGGAACATTAATTACTGCTGTTGAATTAATACCCTGTGAAGTAGTGGATTCTGGGGAATTATTGCTATTGCCAAGACTAACCGTTTCTTGTAGCAAAGTTACTGTCCTGGGAGGTTCAACGAATTGTAGGTAAGGATGTGCGCTTGTATCTACTGCCAATCCATATATACAGTATTTACTGCAATTCAAATTTACTACTTCCGATAAATGCTGTACTGATTGTGTTGCTGCAGCTTGAAGCGATTGTAGGTGGCCGAATAATTTGAATTTAATCTGTGAGTCATTGTGAAAAATATCCTCATAATTGATTTTCTTTCTGTTCTCCTTATTAACCTGTTTGTGAATTTGTTCAATAGCAAATTCATTACACACAATTAAAATCCATTGAGACTCTAAAAGCACATTAATTAAAACATATTTGAAAACACCGATAAAATACTTCGGATGCTTTGTAGGTTTATGTTCTTTTTTCTTTGAGTTTGGGCTTTGTTTATTTGTTGCACGAAAATTCTCATGATGAGGAACCTCTAAAGCTACTTGCTTTTTTGCTGTTACGGTATATCGAAATGATTCTCCTCTGCACCCATATCCTAACACGCCAATTGCTATCGCCAGTAATCTTATTGCCGGATTCGAATTGTTAATGAAAGTGTCATTAATGAATGCTCCCCATTCTTCAAGTCCAAATTCTTTATGGTCCTTAAAATAGTTATGAATCTCTGATATTAAGGTTTCTTTAATAATATCTAGGCATGCTTGCATATCTTCATAGATCATATGGCGGACCTCCTGAGCAGCCCTTTGCTTGATCTTGTTCTTAACGTCCGAGTTGCCTTGATTATTTATCATCGGATACTTCATTTCAACAGATTCCGCATCAAAAGATGTTAAGAAGTTGGGGCGTTCTTTTTCTCTATTTATTGTATCGTTTGAAACTGAAAAGCGTTGATGTACGCTGCTCCAATTACGTTTCGCATCCCATTCGATTGGATGCTTACCTTTCCAATTCATGTACGGGTGTTTGGAATGGTACTGACCAGGGAAACGGGATTCTACAGTGCATTTACATAAGTTTAGATAAGCTTCGTAATGAAACTGAAACATTAGCTTGTCTATTATTGTAAAAAGAATAGTTTTTACTAGTATCATCAACTACGAGAAGTACTATTATTTAACTTACGTAAAACAATGTTTCGCACAATACACTCTAATGCCGCAACCATTATTGCTGATTCCCTGTTATCATTATCTTTGCCAGAGTTGATGATGTTTTCTACAAGCTGTGCCCAAGATGCCTTTTTCGTATTTCGCAATGTTGCTGCATTTTTTGAAGCTTCCAGGGTATAGCCAACTTCGATCATGTACTGAGAAGCTTGAAAATCCTTTATAAAAGGTGCTAAATTATTGTCAATCAAGCAAGAGCCAAATGTTATACTAATGAGTTGAGCAGTAACTTCCAAATTCAGGCTATTATTACTGGGAGCTTCAGCAGCTGTGGTGCCAGCATCAGTACCAACAACATTGTTAACTACCGTCTCAACTTTAGCTTCATCTTTAGCTTCATGTTTATGTTCAACCAGATCTTTTGTGTTATTTGGTGGATTAGGAAAACTAATCAGGCCATTATTACTGGGAGCATCAGTAGCTACAGTACCAACATTTTCTGCTTCAAGTCGAACAATAAGTGCATCTAGGAGTTGGGAACCCGTAGTAGTAAGAGATTCCTGTAGTTGATTGTGTTCTGATGAACCTGCTGTGTTACCACGTTCAGTATTAGATTGTCCATACTCGTTGATATCTGCCATTTTTAACAAGTACTTGTCTAATAAGTGAGTCAATCGATGAGCAAGTGTGTTATTGTTATGTGAGTAGGTGGGTGTTTGAATTGGAAATTCTTAGAATTTGAAGTACGCGCAAATAAGTGAATTACCTTGATGGTTATGTAATTTTTACACAACTGCACGAGCGCAAAATATGACATTTGCTTTATCCTATCCTCATCTCGTTCATAAAACCCTTTGCTTATTGCTGTGATAGAAGTACAAAACAAATAACTAATTCCTAAAACACAAGGTCTAAGGAGATGGAATCAACTAGTATCGTTAAAACTACACTTTTTGATGAAGCGCAAGCTATAAGATATAATCAGTTTCAGGAGTATCTGAAAAATCATATGCTTATGGGATCAGCTTTTCTGAACTTGTACCGAATCATTAAACTGAATGAAACAGGATTCGATGGAAAGAAGCCGCTGATCTCCCTAAGTTCAGGTAAAACTTTCCCAACGCAGCGGGAAAAAAAACTGCGTATCATACGTCAGCACTTGGAAACCGTTGATAAGGAAAAACAGTATCCATTCAATCAGTCGGACTGGTGGATACAAAATTACGATTCAAGTCATGTAGAAGATCCAAATGCATGCTTGTATAAAGTCGAGGAAGAAGGCCGTATTTGTATTGATGTACTCGACAAATTCATGATCATTTGCAACAGGCTTCAAGTAATGCTGATGTATGATAATTCTTACCCGTTACACCGACCAAATAATAAAGCAAAAACAGCGCTATATTGCTTTCCAGCATCGTTGTACACGTCTCTTCAAAACTTTATTTCCACCACGTCCCCCACAGCAAAGATTCCTTCTGTGTTGGTTCCATCAAGTATTCATTATCATTATCAACAAAGCGATGCTGATCGTCCTGCTGTTGCAACTTTCGACATATTCCACTTTCGCAAATGGCTATTTCCAATAAACATAAAGGGTGATCACTACATAGCCATTGTTTTTGACTTTGAAAATGAAATCATTACAATTTATGATTCTTATAAATCATATGGTGAGATGGATGCAAACGCAAAATTATATTCTGAAGTTGTACTTACTATTATTGGATGGTGTAAAGAATTCTTATTGAAACGTGTTTACGCCGACAAGAATTATGAATCGCTATTTCAATCATTTATCGACCATTTGTGTTTGGATATGTTTCCTGCCACTCCACAGCAAGATGGTATTCATGATTGTGGTTTGGCAGTATCTTGCCTTGCTTACCACATTATCCATGACATTCCTATAATCTATGACTCTGCAACAATTAAGAACTTTAGGAAATTTATGTGTTATGTTCTGCTTCCGAATATTAGTGAAAATGATTTACCCGCAAATCTGAAGTCAACCAATAAAAATACTAGTTCGCTAGAAGAAGCAAACCATAATACAATTGATGATAAGGTAGCTTCCAGCAAAGGCGATAAGAGTGTTAGCTTCGAACAAGATAAGGAAGAAGGAGGAAAGGAATCCGAATCCGATAATGAAGAAGAGGATTTACAGGAAGGAGGAGAAACAAAACCCAAGGAAGAAGGAGGAAAGGAATCCGAATCCGACAATGAAGAAGAGGATTTACAGGAAGGAGGAGAAACAAAACCCAAGGAAGAAGGAGGAAAGGAATCCGAATCCG
>JACCDT010972466.1_pt1 | contig 17903 bp, 19 predicted proteins | sample 7446291 | NCBI WGS metagenome assembly JACCDT01 (sample SAMN15323446, study PRJNA562643) | freshwater metagenome | isolation source: river surface water | place: USA:Blue River Watershed | collected 2017-08-17 | reverse complement strand
GGCACCTCAACCGGAATTTCGAATATCGAAAATTAGGTACTTGATACATTAATTGCCCTCTTCAGTGACAGCACTTGGGCAAATCCGGCTTTTCAGGCTGTTTCATCGTCCGACCGGAAATGGCCGGACTGAGTCGCTCGACATTGATCATCGCCACCCGACCCTTTGCAGCCATTAGGCAGTTAGTGAATGGTCATTCGTTAAACAACTAGTCTTGCCGTGACAGTTGTGGACTGAATACCGAAAACCGCTAAACAGTACCTGCGGTTTTCGGAAATACAACGGTCTTAAACTGCTGCACCCAGCTGTTTGAGCATGCCCAAGTTGTCCAGCAAGGCCCAGTGCTCAATCAGCACACTGTCCTTGAACTGAAACAGGTCTAAAACATCAATTTCAACCTTTTTCCCAGTGGCAGCCATATCGCCAAATGGACCTGTGTGAGTACCCTTAACTTTGAGGCGAACCAAGACTTTATCGCCTTCAGCAATAAAGTCTAAGAGTGGCAATTCCATGTCTGGGAAAGCAGGCATCAACACATCGTGCAACTTTTTCACACCCTCTGGCCCTTTGACTTCAAATCCCAGTCCAGGATCATGGCGGATAAAGGTTGGAGAAATGTGTTGAGCCATCCAGACGGCATCGCCTTTGAGGAAAGCCTGAAAATAGTCGCGGCAAAGCTGCTTGTTGGTTTCCAAAGTAGCGGCTTTTTTGTCACCGCAAGCCGCAACACCAACAGCGGCGGCGCCCACCATGGCACTCACCATGAGGTTGCGTTTGGTTTTGTCGAGGGTCATCGTTATCTCCTTTAATAAAAACGACGGTGTGACAATATTGGCTGAACGCAGAGCGAACAATTGAATCCTCATTCAGTCTGTCTTGCATTAATCGAAACACTTGGGTATCAGGTCTATCGAAGTGGTAAGCGTGTGTTCCAGACATCACAAGGCTCGCTTTGTGCATTGGCAATTCAATCTTCCCCTTGCGCTGTGGACAATCCATGGGCTTTGCCAACCCGTTTAGCAGGCTGGCGCTTGAACTCTCTGGTGTGCATGGCACAGTCGGTATCAAGCGGCATCCGGCTGGACCTGACTACTCCAACATGCCCGCATCCACCATCGCTTGTGCCCGTTCATTTTTGTTCGTTCCCGCCAATCGCCCCGAGCGTTTTGCCAAGGCCCTGACCAGCGGCGCCGATGCCGTGGTGCTGGACCTGGAAGACAGCGTGCCGCTGCAGGCGAAGGCCGAGGCACGCGCGGCTGTGCGAGAGGCTTGGCCCCAGCTGGAAAGGGCCGACTGTACGATGGTAGTGCGCATCAACAGCCCCGAAACCGAATGGGGCGTACAGGACATGGCTGCGCTGCAAGGGCTCCCGAATCTAACCGGGCTGATGGTGCCCAAATGCGAATCGGCTGCCACTCTCGCACAGGTGGCACAGGCCTTTGCAGGCGTGCTCAGCCTGCCCATCATCGAAAGCGCCGCCGGTTATCTGGCCCTGCGCGACATCGCCCGGGCGCCCCAGATCGCGCGCCTGGTGGTAGGGCACATCGACTTTCTGGCCGACACCGGCTTGCAGGTCTATGCGGACCAGCGCGAACTCGATCCACTGCGTTTTGAGGTGGCCATGTGCACCCGCCTGGCCAACCTGGCACCTGCCGTGGATGGCGTCACCGTATCGGTCGACGACGAGGCCCTGATCCGCCAGGACACCGAACGTGCGCTGCGTTACGGCTTTGGCGCCAAGCTCTGCATCCACCCGAAACAAGTGGCCGTGGTGCACGCCACGCTCGCCCCCACGCCCGCACAGATCGACTGGGCCCGGCGCGTGCTAGCGGCCATGGAAGCCTCGCAAGGTGCCGCCGTGCAGCTCGATGGCAAGATGGTGGACCTGCCGGTGGTGCTGCAGGCGCAACGCCTGCTCGAACGCGTGCGCTGAAAACACTTCGAGGCTGGTCACCCTGTCCGCAAGGACAAGGCCACCGGCCTCAAAAGTGCGTGTGAGGGCAAGCTCAGACGGTTCGGCCGCCGTCGACCGGGAACTCCACGCCGCTGATGAATTCGGCCGCATCGCTGGCCAGGTAGAGCGCTGCGCTGGCCACATCGCTCGGGCGCGAGAGACGGCCAAGCGGGATGGTGGCGATGAATTTGGCACGGTTCTCGGGCGTGTCGGGCACGCCCATGAACTTCTCCAGCAAAGCGGTTTCGCCAATCACCGGGCAAATCGCACTGACGCGGATGCCGTCCGGTCCCAGTTCCACAGCCATCGATTTGGACAGCAGGTTGACCGCACCCTTGGAGGCGTTGTACCAAGTCAGGCCCGGACGGGGGCGCAAACCTGCCGTTGAGCCGACATTCAGGATCACGCCCTTGCCTTTAGCGCGCATCAGCGGCACCACGGCGTGGGCCATGTGGAAGATTGACTTGACGTTCACATTGAACATGCGGTCGTAGGTCGCCTCGTCCACCTGCAGCATGGGCTGATTGGTGTGGGTGGTGCCTGCGTTGTTGACCACGATGTCGGGCGTGCCGAATGCCGACACGCAGGATTGCACCAGATGGCGGACAGCCGCGCCGTCGGCGACATCGCAGGCGACAAAGCAGGCATTGTCGGAACCCAGTTCGCTGGCCAGCGCGCAGCCCTTGTCTTCGGCCAGATCGGCGATCACGACGCGCGCGCCATGCTGCACATACAGGCGAACGATGGCTTCACCGAAGCCTGCGGCGCCACCGGTGACGATGGCGATCTTGTTTTGCAGTTGTCCCATGTGTGCTGCCCTCAGCCGTGGTAATGAACCAGGGTCTTGGTGGTGCTGACTTCTTCGAGCGCGAGGAAGCCTTTTTCGCGGCCATGGCCGCTGCGCTTGGTGCCGCCAAAGGGCAGTTCCACGCCGCCACCGGCACCGTAGCAGTTCATGAAGACTTGACCGGCCTTGACCGACTTGGCCACGCGGTGCAGGCGACCAGCGTTCTCGGTCCAGACCGCAGCCAGCAGGCCGTAGTCGGTGCCGTTGGCCAACGCAATGGCATCGGCTTCGTCTTCAAACGGCATGGCCGCCAGCACGGGACCAAACACTTCTTCGCAAGCGAGCGCGGCGGTGCGGGGCACCGGTCCGAACAGCGTGGGCTTGACGAAGTAGCCGGTGCTGGGCGCATCGGCTGCGATCTGGCCTTCGGCCAGTACCGGGATGCCTTGCGCACGCGCCTGGTCGATGTAACGCTGCACACGCTGGTGCTGCGCGGGGTTCATGACCGGGCCGCAGTCGAAGTCCATCTCGGGCGTGCCCACGCGCACTTTGGCAAAAGCTTCGGCCACCTTGGCCACGAAGTTGTCATAGATCGAACGCTGCACCAGCAGACGGCTGCCTGCGGTGCAGGTCTGACCGGCGTTCTGCACGATGGCTCGCACGATGATGGGCACGGCACGCTCCACGTCCACATCGTCAAACACGATCTGCGGCGACTTGCCGCCGAGTTCGAGCACGCACTTGACAGCGTTCTTGGCCGCGGCCTGCTGCACCAGGGTGCCCACTTCGTTGGAGCCGGTGAAGGAGATGAAGTCAATGCCAGGATGAGCCGACAGCGCAGCGCCCACTTCTTCGCCCAAACCGGTGACGATGTTGAGCGCACCGTACGGCAAGCCGGCTTCAAGCGCAAGTTCGGCAAAACGGATGGCCGACAGGCGGGTGTCTTCGGCCGGCTTGAGCACGGTGCCGTTGCCCATGGCCAGGGCGGGTGCCACGGTGCGGCCCAGCATCTGCGCCGGGTAGTTCCAGGGAATGATGTGCGCGGTCACGCCCAGCGGTTCGCGGATCAGGCTGACCTGGTGGCCGTTCAGGAAAGGGATCGTCTCCCCGTGCAGCTTGTCGGCACCACCGGCATAGAACTCGAAATAGCGGGCCAGCACCTTGATGTCGTTGCGGGCGGTGGTCAGGGGTTTTCCGGTGTCCTTGGCTTCGATCTGGGCCAATTCTTCCTCATGGTCGAGCACTTTTTGCGCAATGCGCAGCATGATGCGGCCACGCTCGGCAGCATTGAGCTGCCCCCAGGGGCCGGTCAGGGAAGCGCGTGCGGCTTGGACGGCACGGTTCACATCCTGTGCAGAGCCGCGCGGGATTTCGTCAAAAGTCTGGCCATTGCTGGGTGAAATCACGGGCAAGGTGCGGCCTTCGCTGGCGCCTGTCCACTGGTCTCCGATCAACATTTTTTTCATGGTGTTTCCTGGTAGGTTGTATGCAAGATGGCGTCGACTATAGGCAGCGGACCGTGTTTGGTGAATTGGAATGTGATCAACGGCGTGTTGCCGGACGTGCAAGCCAGATTTCGGGCGGCCCGATAGAATAGGCCCATGCTGCCGGACATCGACTCACTGGCCTTGTTCGTCAAGGCCGCCGAACTGCACAACCTCACCCGTGCGGCCGAGGCCTCCTTCATCACGGTGCCTGCAGCCAGCCGACGTTTGTCGCTGCTGGAGCACCAATTCAAGGCCCAGCTGTTTGAGCGCCACTCCCGTGGGTTGCAACTCACCCCAGCCGGAGAACACCTGCTCAAGCACGCGCGCGAGGTAATCGCCTCGGTCAACCACATGCGGGCTGAAATGGTCAATTACGCCTCGGGACGAAATGCCGTTCTGCGCATCCTGGGCAACACCTCGGCCATGGCCCAGTTTCTGCCATCGGATGTGGCCTCGTTCCAGGCCAAACACGAGAATGTGCGCATCGTGCTCGAAGAATCCTGGAGCGATGAAGTGATCCGCCGCGTACGCTCGGGCGATGCGGACCTGGGTGTGGTGGTCGAAGGTGGCGACACCGAAGGTTTGTGGTGCCAGCCCTACCGCACCGACCGGCTGGCTGCCGTGCTGCTGCAGGACGATCCGCTTGACGGTGAAGCGATCCCCTTTGCCGACCTGATCGAGCGGGACCTGGTGGGTCTGGAAGGCGGCAGCACACTCACGCGCTTGTTGACCGCACAGGCCGAATTGCAGATGCAGACCATGGCGCTGCGCGTACAGGTGCGCAGCTTCGAGGCGGTGTGTCGTGCGGTACAGGCCCGATTGGGTGTGGGCATTTTGCCCATGGCGGCGGCGCGCAGCTTTGCCGATGCCATGCAGCTCAAGGTCTTGCCCCTGTCGGACGACTGGGCTTTGCGCGGCATGCAGATCTGCACCCGTAGCCGGCCTGCGCAGCAAACGCCGCTGGGTCAGCTGGCTGCACACTTGCAGGCCGAGGCTGCGGCCGACAGCGCCCTGAACTGAACACCGTCAAGCCGCGAAGGCCTCAGATGCGCGGCATCGTCTGTGCAAACGAAGGCCGCGCACGAACGGCTTCAGACAGCGCCTGGAGTTTGGGCGTGACAGGCAACCAGGGCTGGTCGGCAAAACGCAACTGCTGGTAGTCGAACAGCACGACGGCGCACACGATGTCCAGCGTGGGAACCTGACCCGCCGGGTTGCTACCGCTCATCTCGCTGGCCACGGCTTCGAGCCGCTCCATGCCTTCGACCATGCTGCGGCGACGTCGCAAGCCGACAGGGGTTTCGTCAAACAGCACCGGAGCCGTGACCTTGCGGGTGATGATGGTGTGCACAGAAGCCTCGATGGCACCGATGGCGATACCGGCACGTGAGAGCACACCAGCAATGCGCTGCGGATTCTGGCCCAACAGGCTCGGTGATTGCGGCGCAGGCCGTGTGGCTTCGAGCCACTGCACGATCAAGAGGCTTTCGGTCAGCGGAATGCCGTTGTCGAGCACCAACGAGGGCACACGCGTGGCGGCATTGGCCTCGCGCAAACGGGAGTCGTCGGCCCAGGGGTCGACGATGGTGGGTTCGACTTCCAGCCCTTTTTCGATCATGGCGATGCGCGCAATGCGCACAAAGGGCGAGGTGGTATTGGCCAGCAATTGCATGGTGCAGTCTCCTGTCGGTTTACTGGGGCAGTGCGCCCAGCTGCTTCAACATGCCCAAATTGTCCAGCAAGGCCCAGTGCTCGACCAGCACACCGTCCTTGAACTGGAACAGGTCCAGCACATCGATGTCGATTTTCTTGCCGGTGGCGGCCAGATCGCCAAAGGCCCCGGTGTGGGTGCCCTGCACCTTCAGACGCACCAGCACCTTGTCGCCTTCGGCCACAAAGTCGAGCAGCGGCAACTGCATGTCGGGGAAAGCCGGGAGCAGCGCATCGTGCAATTCGGCCACGCCCTTGGGGCCGCGCACCTCAAAAGGCAGGCCAGGGTCATGGCGCACGAATTCAGGCGCAATGTGGCGCGCCATCCACGCGGTGTCGCGGGCCAGGAAAGCCTTGAAGTAGTCGCGGCAGAGTTGCTTGTTGGTGTCTTGAATGCTCATGGGGGTCTCCTGATGGAACGGATGGGTGAAGTTCAGATCGCCTCGACTGTGTAGCCCAGGCGCGGGAAATGGATGTGCAGGTCACCGGCCTGTTCGTCGAGGCGATGGATCACGATGTCAAAGGCATCGGCGGCCACCAGCGTGCCAGTCACCGGCACACGGGCGTTGTCATCGGGCGTGATGCGCACGGTGGTCCCGGCCATCAGCCCCCCCGGGTCGCCGTTGGGCTGCAGATGGGTAACCGGTGCGGGCGTGGCCTGGCGGGCCACTTCGAACGCCTCTTCGGACGTCATGGGGGCAAACTGGCCGTGACCGAAAGCAAGGATGCGCTCGTACCAGGCCTGAACCGCGTCCAGGCCGAGCAGCGCATCCACTTCGGGCGGGCAGTTCTTGCGCAACAGGAAGATGGTCTGCCAGCAGGCCAGATCGGCCGCACTTACCGCATCGCCGAACAGGAATTTGCGTCCGCTCAGCGCCTGCGCCAGCCAGGCGATCTGCGCACGCACAAACTGGACATGCTCCTGGAACTGCGGTGCCATCGCTTCTTTGGAGATGTCGACGCCGAGATACCCTTCCTTGCGGTCCTTGATGAACTCAGGCGGAATGTGCTCACCGATGAAATGCACCAGCACGCCGATAGTCGGGATCCACATCTGACGCTCCCAGGCAAAGCCCAGGCCACGCGCCAGACCCTGACTGCCAGTGGGCTGCAGCGAAGATTCGGGGTGCATGCGCTCCAGCGCTACCAGAATCGCGTGCGTGTCGCAGTAAATGTCGGCCCCGACCTGCAACACCGGGGCGCGGCGGTAGCCGCCGGTCAAGGGCGAGAGCAATGGACGAGGGGGCAGGCCCGGAATATCCACCGAGCGCCAGGCCAGCTGCTTGAAGCCGAGCGCGGTGCGAATTTTTTCGGAGAAAGTCGAGAACTCGTAGTGGTGAAGGATGATGTCGTGCATGGGTTGTCTCCTGGATGTGGGGGTGTTCTCAGTACATGATGTGGCCGCCATCGACCACGATGGTCTGACCCGACACGAAGGCCGACAGGTCCGACATCAGGTACATGGCGGTGCCCACCAGGTCGTCGGGGCGCTGCTCGCGCGAGATGGCGCGGGCTTTGAGGAAGCTCTGCTGCCACTCCACAGGACGGTTCTTGGTCGCGTCGGTGATCACGAAACCGGGAGCGATGACGTTTACGCGCACATTGCTCGCCCCGCACTCCTTCGCCAGGCCTTTGGTCATGGCCAGCACCGCACCCTTAGAAGCCACGTAGTGCAGGTAGCCCGGCTGCCCGGCCACGGCCACCACCGAAGCGATGTTGACGATGGCGCCACTGTTTTGTGCGCGCATGGCGGGCATCACAGCCTTGCAGCAGTTCCACACGCCCTGCACGTTGACGCGGAAGATGCGCTCCCAGATGGCGGGATCGATCTCCTCAAACGGCGTGAGCTTGACTTCACGGAAGTATGCCGCGTTGTTGATCAAGCCGTCGATGCGGCCAAAGCGCTTGAGCGCTGCTGCAGCCATCGCGTCGACCGAGGCCTGGTCGGACACATCAACGCGCACAGCAATCGCCTGGCCACTAGCAGCCTCGATGAGTTTCAAGGTTTCATCGGCCTCGTTCATGTCGGCCACCACCACATTGGCGCCCTGTGCCGCCGACTGCACGGCAAAGGCCTGGCCGATGCCGGTGGCGCCACCGGTAACGATGACGGTGCGCTGGTCAAGCAGATGGTTCTTGTTCATGGATATTCCTTCGCAAAGTGAGAATGAAGCTTCAGGCCTGGCCTGAAGCAGGAGAAGAAAGGAGCAGGCGTGCACGAGCGCCTCGCCAAAGTTCGGCGGCGCGTTGCAGCAGGGTTTCGTCCAGCAGGCCGCGCGGGCGCCAGCGCAGGAACACCGCCACCAGCGTGCCAAACAGCACCATGCGCCAGCCTTCAAAAAGGCGCGTGGCTTCGAGCAGGCCCAGATCGAACGCGGCACCCAGCAAAGGTCCCACCGGCGTGGCCAGTCCACCCAGCATCGAATACCCGACGGCATGGATGCCGAGCATGGGATCGAAGATGGCGGGCTCCAGGTAGGTCAACTGGTGCGCATACAGCCCGCCCGCAAAAGCGGCCACTGCGCCTGCCAGCGTCGTGGCCAGCAGACGGATGCGCAGCACCGGCAAGCCCTGACTGTCGGCCAGCAGTTCGTCGTGGCCGACCACCTGCATGGCCAGACCTAGGCGTGTGCGCGCCAGCAGCAACAGCGCCATCACCACACATGCCAGGGCCAGCAAGGCGAGGACCATGTAGTCGGTCTGTCCGACCTGGTGGTCGAACAACCAGCGGATATCGCGAAAGCCATGCACGCCGTCGGGACCGGCCATGGACCCGTTCGGTTGCGGCACCTGGTAACGCCAGCCCGACAGGCCCAGCCGCACCAGCTCGGCCACGGCCAGCGTGGCCACCGCATACTGCAAGCCAGGCAAGCGCAACAAAGGCCAGGACAGCAGCAGGGCGCAGGCCGCACCGCACACCGTGGCCGCCAGCAGCGCCTCGCCCAGCGACCAGCCAGACACGGTGGTCAGCAGCGCGGCGGTATAAGCGCCCAGACCAAAGTAGGCCTGCTGCCCGAGCGAGATGCGGCCCACACGCAACACCAGCCAGGCCGACAGCGCGACCAGGCTCAGCATCACCATCTGGATCACCAGACCGATGCCGGGCTCGGTGGCACACAGCGCGTCACGCATGCAAGCCTCCGCTGCGGTTCGCCAAAGTCGGTCGGGCGCGCCACAGTAAGGCCAGCAGCAGCAAGCCCCAGGTGGCGGCATCGCGGCCCAGCGGACCGAGCAGGTTCTGCGCATGCGCTTCGACCGCACCCAGCAGGGCCGCGCCCAGCAAGACGCCGCGCAAATGGCCCAGCCCGCCGATGACGGCAGCCGCCAGACCTTTCATCAGCATCCACATGCCGAACATGGGCGTGACCTGGCCTTCCAGCGCCAGCACCGCACAAGCGGCCACGCCCGACAAGCCGCAGGCCAGCACAAAGCCCAGGCGCTGCAAGCCGGGCACCTGCAGCCCGGACAGGTGGGCGGCCAGCGGGTGATCAGCCACGGCACGAAGGGCCAGGCCGGTGCGGCTGCGCTGCATCCAGCGCGTCATCCACAGCACCAGCAGCACAGCCAGCGCGCACATGAACAAACGATCGGGGCGCAGGCCCAGCGGACCGAGCGCCCACTCGCTGTTGGACGCGAAATCAGGAAAGGGATTGAGGTGACGCGGCAGCAGATTGACGCACAGCTGTTCGAGCTGCATCCAGACCGCAAAGCTGGACGCCAGGGCCACCACCTCGCGCGTATCGGCGCCACTGACCGTCATGCTGGCGCGCTGGGGCGTGCCCGTGCTGCGGTCGGTGTCGTGAAAGCACAGCCACTGCACATACGGGCCCGCCAGCGCAGCGGCCAGCACCACGCAAGGCAGCACGGCCAGCGCCGGCCAACCCATGCGCACATGCAGCCACGAACCCAGGTAAGCCCCGAGCATGGCACCTGCACCGTAGGCGAGGTTCACGCGACGCAACATGCCAAAGCCCAGCGTGAGCCCCAGCCCCACCAGCGCGTAGGGGCCGGCCTCCAGCAGCCCATCGAGCGTACGCTGGAGGAAGTCCATGTCAGGCCACTTCAGCGGTGCGCGCGTGATCGCTGCCGGCCAGGTAGGCGCGCTGGATCACGTCGTCACCGGCCAGGTCGGCGGGTGTGCCCGAGAAGGTCACACGGCCCTGCTGCAAGAGAAAGAAATGCTGCGCCACCTTCAGCGCCATGTGCACGTTCTGCTCGACCAGGAAGATGCTGGTGCCTTCGGCATGCAACTGGCGCACGATGCCAAAGATCTCGGCCACCACCTTGGGGGCCAAACCGACCGAGGGCTCGTCCATCAGCAGCAGGCGCGGGCGCGACATGAGGGCGCGGGCCAGGGCCAGCATCTGCTGCTCGCCACCCGACAGGGTGCCAGCGAGCTGGTCGATGCGTTCGCGCAGACGCGGGAAGCGGTCGAGCTGGTGCTCGATGTCATTGGCGATCGCGGCGCGGTCCTTGCGGCGGTAGGCACCGGCCATCAGGTTTTCGCGCACGCTCAGGGCGGTGAAGACCAGGCGGTTTTCGGGCACCAGGGCCAGGCCGCGGTCCACGATCTGCGCCGGACTCAGGCCCAGCAGGCTCTCGCCTTCGAAGGTGATGCGGCCGCGCGTGGGCTGCAGAATGCCCGCCAGCGTCATCATCAGCGTGGTCTTGCCCGCGCCATTGGGGCCGAGTAGGCAGGTCACCTCACCGGCCTTGCCCGACAGGCTCACATCGCGCAGCGCTTCGATCTTGCCGTAGGCGCAGGCCAGTCCTTGAATTTCCAACATGGTCTGCTCCTTACGCGGCCAGTGCGGCGTTCATCAGTTCATCGTTGTCGTCAGCGCCTAGGTAGGCGGCGCGCACTTGCTCGTCGTTCTGCACTTCTTCGGGGCGGCCTTCGGCGATCTTGCGGCCGAAGTTGAGCACCGCGATGCGATCGCACACGCCCATGACCAGTTCCATGTGGTGCTCGATCAGCACCACCGTTCGGCCCTGCTCGCGCAGCGCACGGATGCGTTGGTCCAGGTCTTCGATTTCTTCGGCGTTCATGCCTGCGGCCGGTTCGTCCAGCAGCAGCAGGGGCGAACCCGACACGGCGGCACGCGCCAGTTCCAGCCGACGCTGTTCACCAAAAGCCAGGTTGCCGGCCAGCACATCGCGCTTGCCCTGCAGGCCGCTGAATTCCAGAATCTGCTCGGCCTGCTCGCGGCCCTGATCGGCGCCAGCCAGCCAGCGGGCCTTGAAGCCTTCCCAACCGGTGCCGCGCTCGACACGCGCCGCCCAGAGGTTCTGCCAGACCGTCAGTTGCGAGAACAGGCGGATGTTCTGGAAAGTGCGGGCAATGCCGCGCTGGGCCCGCAGGTGCGTGGGCAGCGTAGAAATGTCTTCGCCCTGGAACACGACGCTGCCCGCGGTGGGCTGGTACAAGCCCGAGATCAGGTTGACGGTCGTGCTCTTGCCCGAACCGTTGGGGCCAATCAGGCCCAGGATTTCGCCCTGACGGACGTTCAGGTCCAGGCCATCGACGGCCTTAACCCCGCCGAAGTGGCGAGACACATTGCGCAGCTCAAGCATGGCGGGTCCTTTCAGAAGACATCACGGGTACTGCAGACGCAGCAGACTTGCGGCGCAGGAAGGAGGGCCAACGCAGCGGCGCACCCAGCAGGCCACCCGGGCGCACCAGCATGACCAGCAGAATCAAGGCCCCGAACAGCAGGCTGCGCCAATCGCCCAGAAAGCGCAGACCCTCGACCAGCACACCCTGGATGAACACGACAGCGATCAAGGTGCCTGCCAGGCTCTTGAGGCCACCTAGGATCGGGTAGGCAATGGCAAAAGTGGCCAGAAGGATGGTGAAGTTGCCGTGCTCAATGTGGGTGGTGTTATGACTGAAGAGGCCACCGGCCAGACCGGCGATCGCGCCGCCAATGCCAAAGGCCGAGACCTTGGCAGCAGTCAGGCTGATGCCAGCGCTCTGCGCCGCCACTTCGTCTTCACCCACGGCGCGCCAGAGCGTGCCGATGCGGGCACGGTCCAACGACCACAGCAGCAGCATCACGCCAGCCACCAGCGCCCAGATCAGCAGTAGCACCTGCACGCCACTCCAGGCGTGCGCCTGGAAATAACGAATGCCGCCAAAGCCCAGTCCCCCGTTGGGGCCGACCAGGCCTTCCGGGCTGTTGACCTGCCAGGTGAAATTGAAGAACACCAGGCGCACGATTTCGGCAAATGCGGTGGTGGCCACCACCAGCATCAGACCCTTGACGCGCAGCGCCGGAAAGCCCACGGCCACCGCCACCACACCGGCCACCAGCGCAGCCACCGGAAGGGCCAAACCCAAGGGCCAGCCAAACATCGCCGTTAGCATGCCGGCGACATAGGCGCCAATCGCAAAAAAGCCACCCTGGGCCAGGCTGACCTGACCCGTGTGCAGCACGCACCAGGCCGACAGACCGAGCAGCGAATGCACACCAATGACTTGCAGCAAGCCAATATAAAAATCCATGGATCGAACTCCGAATCAGTCTCGACCACCAGGGGCTGCAAACAGACCGCCCGGACGGAATACCAGAAAAGCAAACAGCATCAACATCACGTAGATGTCACGCTCGCTCACACCACGCAGGAACTGGAAGAGGTTCTCCACACCGCCCACGACCAGTCCGGCCAGGATGGCACCAGGAATACTGCCCAACCCACCAATCACGGTGACCACCAGACCTTTGACGGTAAGCGGCAAGGTGAGCAAGGGCGAGAGCACGCCAATGGCCGCACCCGTCATGGCACCTGCAGTGCCGCCCAGAAAACCGGCGATCACAAAGGTGGTGGCGTTGGTGGTGGACACGCTCATGCCGCACAGGCGAGCGGCCACCGACTGCTGCGCCACGGCGCGCGTGGCCAGGCCCAGACGGGTTTTTTCGAGCATGAGTTTCAGACCCACCATGGCCGCACAACCGAGTGCGAAAACAAACATCAGATCGCCGCGCAGCATGAAAGGCCCCACATCGAAAACCACGCCCGCGAAAACGGCGGGGTAGTTCTGTGGCATGCCGGCGGTGACGTGCACGATGGCTTCTTCGAGCACCAGCAACATGCCCACGGTGGACATCAGCGTCGCCAGAGGTTTGTCCAGTGGCAAGAAGCGGAAGCACACAAAGTACACCAGCGCCCCCAACACACCTCCCAGCAAGGCTGCGGCCAGATACACCAAGGGTGTGGGTGCGATCTGGACGACCAGCAAGCTCAGATAAGCGGCACCGACCGAAGCCGCCGCATAAGACAGGTTGATCTTGTGCATCACGCCGAAGATCAGCGTGAAGCCGATACCGATCAGCGCATAGGTGGCACCGAACATCACGCCGTCAAACACAGACTGCACGAGGTCCAGCAGGTCAATCCAAGACATGCTTTGTTCCTTGTTTGTTGGGCAAATGGGGGCAGCACCTGACGCATACCCCCGCAGTCATCACTTGGGCGTGTGGGCCACAGCCCACTCGCCCTTCTTGGCTTGCACGAAGAGGAACGGCTTGATGGCTTCGCGGTCGTCAGTGCGGCCGATCTTGCCGAGCAGGCCGTTGGTTTCCTTCATGTTGGCCAGGGCTTCACGCATCTTGTTGCGGTCAGCTTGTGTGGTGTCGGGCTTGGCCATGATCTTGGCCTTCTCGATCAGATCCTTGAGCGTGAAGATGTTTTCCCAAGCGGCTGCGTTGTGCAGGTCCATGTTGGCGCCCAAGGTCTGCACAGCCTTGGCGGCATTGCGGGCTTCGGCCGTCACGGGTGCAAAGCTGGTCGGGATGATCATGCCTTCGGCCTGCGCAGCGCAGCCCTGCAGGGTTTCCATGCTCGACGAGCTAGTCAGGCCCACCAGCATCTTGGGCTTGACGCCCTGGCGCTGCATTTCCTTGAGCACGCCGCAGGTGGTGAAGGGGTGGGCCGAGATCATGACCAAATCAGCTTCTGCTCGGCGCATCTCACGCACCTGGGTGGAGAAGGTGGTGTCGGCCAGCAGCCATTCGCTTTGACCCTTGACCTCGAAACCAGTCTTGCCCGCGTGGTCTTTCATCACGTTGTAAGTGGCGTTGCTGTGGGCAAAGTCTTTTTCGACGCCGCCCCAGATGCTCTTGACTTCAGGGTGCGTGGCCTTGATCCACTCGAACAGGCTCTTGTACATGTTCGATTCGCTGGGCACATTGCGGAAAGCCCACTGCGACATTCCGGCCAGACCGCCCTTGGCTGCCACGTCGGTGTAAAGCGGGAATTGCAGACCGGAGTCGCTGACATCACCAGCCTTCTTCTGCAGGATGCCGAACGCAGGCTCAGCAACGTTCGAACAAGTCGGCCCCACAGCGACAAAAGCGTCGTTCTGGGCCGCAATGCGGCGCAGTGCATTGATGCCTTCTTCGGCATTGCAACGGTCATCCAGGTATTCAATGACCAGCTTGCCCTTGGCGCCATCGCCCAAGGTCACACCGCCAGCTTTGTTGATTTGCTCCGCAGCGGCTTTCATCGCGGCTTCGCTGTTGAGGCCAAAGATGCGAACCACGCCGCTCTTGGCGCCGAAGGCGTAGATCTTGACTTCGCGATTCTGGGCTTGTGCAGCGCCGCACAGGAGGGCGGCAGCCATCGGAACAAGCGTGAGGGCACGACGGATCGCGTTGGATTTCATGGTGTTGTCTCCAGGTTGAGTGATGGGACCGTACTGTGCTGGAGGTCCCCCTGTGTGCGCAATTTCAAAAACGTTCACGCTGTGTTGCCTCACCCGCAACGGGCGTGTTGCGGTCATCGCAATGCTGGATTCGAGCAATTCAAATACCGCGGCCTGTCGATGCGGGACACAATTGCTGCCCATACGCAGACACACAGCAGTCACGGAGACAGCATGAGCAGTACCTCTCACACATCCACCAAGGGAAAGCCGCTGGACGGCATCCTGGTCGTCGCCCTGGAGCAGGCCGTGGCCGCGCCATATTGCAGCAGCCGACTGGCCGATGCGGGTGCGCGCGTCATCAAGATCGAGCGCCCAGAAGGCGATTTTGCACGCGGCTATGACCGCGCTGTGCATGGCGAATCCTCTTACTGGGTGTGGATCAACCGCGGCAAGGAATCCATAGCCCTGAACCTCAAAGTCAGCGAGGACCTGCAGCTTCTGCAAACCATGCTGGCCAAAGCCGATGTGTTCATCCAGAACCTGGCGCCGGGCGCCACAGACCGGCTGGGCATTGGTTCATCCACCTTGCGTGAGCGTCATCCGAAACTCATCACCTGCGACATCAGCGGCTACGGTGACGATGGGCGTTTCTTCGGCCTGAAAGCCTACGACCTGCTGGTGCAGGCCGAGAGCGGGCTGGTGTCCATCAGTGGTGCGCCCGGGGAATGGGGCCGAATCGGCGTATCGGTCTGCGACATCACCGCCGGTATGAACGCGTTGATCGGGATTCAACAAGCCCTGCTACAGCGACAGATAACTGGCGAGGGCTCTTCTGTCAAGGTGTCGCTGTTCGGCTCGGCGGCCGAACTCATGAGTGTCCCTTACCTGCAAACCCGTTACGGCGGAAAAGCCCCCGAGCGTGTGGGCCTCAAGCACCCGACCATCGCGCCCTACGGCGCCTTCACCTGTGCCGATGGCCGCGACATCGTCATCTCAATCCAGAACGAGCGCGAGTGGACCGATTTCTGCAATACCGTGCTGCGGCGTCCGGATCTTTTGCAGGATGCACGCTGCAAGGGCAACGCGGCTCGCGTCGAGCACCGTGGTTTTGTGGATGGTGTGGTGTTTGAGGTGTTTTCCAGCTTGAGCAGCGGCGCTGTCGTCGACCGCCTGACTGAGGCGCAGACGGCATTTGGCCAAGTGAATTCGGTCTATGACCTTATCCAGCATTCGCAGCTGCGAACGCGCCGCATGCCGGTCCAGGGCCGGGATGTCGAGGTGCCCGCTTCACCCTGGGGTGTCGAATGGGACAGCGAGCGTTTTGACGCCACGCCTGCGCTAGACGAACATGGCCAGGCTTTGCGCGATGAATTTAACGTCAAAAAACGCGCCGTCGCATGACGGCGCGTTTCAGGCAAAAAGTCTGAATTACTGAGCCACGGCTTCCCGTGCGATGTCGATGTGCACGTTGACACCCACGTAAGGCACGTATTTTCCGGCGTTGAATTCGGAACGCTTGGTGTTGGTTAAGGCATTGGCACCAATGGCGGGCTTTTTCATCACCTGGTGAGACACGATCTGGAAACCGGACAGAATCATGGGCTAGATTCGCCGTCGCAAGACATCCACAGCCTTGAGCTTGGCGATGAATCAAAGCCTGTCACATAAGCAGATCTTGATTTCGTTGGGGCGCCAACGCCAATGCAAGGCGCAGGTCGGCCATGGCGTACGGCAGCGTAGCTTATTCAAAGGGTATCTGACAGAACACGTTAAGGACCGCTTCTGGCCGATAGCAGGCAGCCTGCATGCGTAACAAAGTAAATGACAGCTCACGCAGCAGGCCAGTATTTGAAAGAGATTTCTGAAATGCTTGTCTTGGCTAGGTAGCATTACCTGAGTTTGTAATTGACTGGTGAAAACTGCTCCTGCCACAGATCGGGTAGCGCATTGCGAGTGAACCACAGCATGCTGACCTCTTGTGGTTGCTTTCCTTCCAGAATGTCCATCACCAAAGATGGGTCCAGTAACGTCAGCCGCAGCAGTTCATTGACTGTGCTCGGGTCAAGCTCCTCCAGTTGGGCAATTTCTGAGCCGCTGCGGACCTCACCAGCATCCAGCAGTCGCTGCCAGTAGTGGGCCCGAGCAAGTCCCTGGAACAAGGCAACTTGGCTGCTTTTGTCCATGCACTCGCCATTCACGTGACCTTCGGGCGTTTCGGGTGTCATCACAACTGTTTTGATACCCGGTCGGCGCTTGAGCTTGAATGGAACGCGCGTGGTGATCCGAAAGTTGTCGTCGCTCATGCTGTTGCTAGCGTGCGTTTCCATCATGCGGGCATCTCCAGTTCCAGCAACTCTGCCCCCGTTGTTCTCGGTTTCATGGTCTCCAGCAACGGTATCCAGTTATCCGTGCGCCAACTGACCTCAACCGTATCGTCTTCATGGAGCGTGACCCGTTCCACCAGGCTTCGGATGATGTGCCTTTTCACCTGATCAAAGTAGTTGTCCCAGATCTTCGCAGTGCGCTGCAAGATGAGCACGACCGCCTGCGGTTCTGGAATGCCAGGATTGATGGACTGGATGCGATGCCAGTATTGGTTGAGCATCGTGCCCGAGCGCAGAAAATCAAGCACCTGCTTGGTCACTTCTTGTTCGAGGGGTTCAGCCGGTTGATTCGGAATACTACTCTGGCTGGCACCTTCGTGCATCTTCTTGTTGTGCACGTAGTATCGATAGACCTTCCCAGATTTTTTTTGTGTCGCCATTGGCAGGTACAGGTCACCGCCAGGGCTGTAGATCAGACCACGCAACAGGAACTCGGTGCGCGCCTTCATGGCCCAGGTGGCCTGGCTCTTGGCCTCGCTGGTGCGTGCCATCATCTCTTGCACGCAGTCCCATTTGGCCTGGTCAATCAAGGGCTGGTGGGCCCCAGCGTAGAACTGCCCCTTGTGCGAAATCATGCCCAGGTACAGCCGGTTTTTCAGGATCTTGTGGAGTGATTGCTTGCAGAAATGCCGACCTGATTTCGTCAAGCGGTTCTGCTCCTTCATTTGCTGGACCATGAATGTGGTGGAGCCTGTGCTGATATATGTGTCAAAGATCCAGTTCACGGTTTCCGACTCTTGCGGATCAATCAGCAGTTGACGGTCTTCAACCCGATAGCCAAGCGGCACAACACCTCCCATCCACAACCCCTTGCGCTTGGAGGCGGCAATCTTGTCGCGGATGCGCTCGCCGGTTACTTCACGTTCGAACTGGGCGAAAGACAGCAAGACGTTGAGCATCAACCGCCCCATCGAGGTGGCCGAGTTGATCTGCT
>JACCDT010345689.1_pt1 | contig 17913 bp, 18 predicted proteins | sample 7446291 | NCBI WGS metagenome assembly JACCDT01 (sample SAMN15323446, study PRJNA562643) | freshwater metagenome | isolation source: river surface water | place: USA:Blue River Watershed | collected 2017-08-17 | reverse complement strand
CTACTATGATCTAGCAGGTTTTGGCCAAGTTAAGTTGATGGCAAAAGCCAAAAAAGAGCTCATTCTGATTCAGTCAGCAAAGCATGAGCCATTTGTTGTTTCGGTTGATGATGTGGTTGGGTTGGAAGTATAACTATTTGATGATTTGGTAAGTTTTTCTACTGAATAGAAAGAGGTGATATTTTATAAAATTTACAGGGTGTTATTTATATAGTAAACCTATAAGTTTATTTTATGAAAATTGTTGATATATTTGCAGAAGAATTACCAGGTCTATGTAAATACTTTGTCTTCGAAATCAACTAAATCATGAAAGATCAATTCCTCCCCTTAGTTTCTAAAGAGAAAACAAAGACCTATCAAAATTTAAAATCTAGGGTTGCCAACAAGCCGCACTTAGAAATTTCTCAGTCGATTGCTCTCAGGGTTTTGGACAAATTAGATGAGTTAGGTTGGAGTCAAAAAGAACTTGCTATAAAGATGGGAGTGAGCCCTCAGCAAGTATCTAAAATTGTTAGGGGCTCCGAGAACCTCACTTTAGAAAGCCTTGTTAAACTAGAGTCTGCTTTAGGGCTTGAGATTCTTCTCAACCACTAATCATTCTTTTTGTTTTATTATGAATTTTTTCCTGACATACTCATTTCCAATATTTTATTGTAATTTAATATTCTAAATCAACAACATGAAAACAACACTATTCTTCTTCGCGGTGCTATTTAGTGCTGCAACTTATGCGCAAAGCTGGGCGCCAGCTGGGGCTAAATGGCATTATTCTTATATCGGATTTGCATCAGGTTATGTAGAAATTGCAAACGTGGGTGATACCGTTATTGCAGGGCAAACCTGTCAGAAATTGCAGAAAACTTTCAATGGACTTCAGTTTGGCGTAACGCCAATGAATTATGTTTTCGATACTACATACACTTATGAAAATAACGGAATTGTTTATGTATTAGAGCAGAATCAGTGGAAGGTACTTTACAATTTCAATGCAACAGTTGGTGAGCATTGGCCAATTGCCCCTATGCCTGATTTTGGGAGTTGTATTCAAAATAGCCAACTCAAAGTATTAGCAACCGGTACCAAAGTGATCAATGCTGAAACTTTGAAATATCTTGTGGTGGACTTTTGTAATCCAGACCTAAGCAGTCAAGGAATACAAGATACGATCATCGAAAAGATCGGTTTTACGGGCTCTTATATGTTGCCAGCAGACTACTGCCTCATGTCTTTGGATGGTAATGAAGGCGGGCCTTTTCGTTGTTACTCAGACAACAACTTTAATACTTACAAACCATTCTATGACGAAGTCTGTGATTTTATCGTGAGCACTGATGAATTAGCCGCAGTTATTCAGATTGAACTAGCGCCAAACCCGTCTAATGGCGTTTTTGAAATCAAAACGGAAAAGCAAGAGCCACTCGATATCCTAGTGTACAATCAGGCCGGTGTTTTGGTGAGCAAACATCATTTTGAAAACCCACTTGCCAACACAACTTTGCAACTCGGCTCACAAGCCAAAGGCATCTATTTTGCACACCTGAGTCAAGGTGGTCAAAAAGGTGTGAAAAAATTGGTGGTGGAGTAGGGTTAAAGAATTTGTATTTTTATACAAACTTTCTCCATGAAACATATCTCCACTTTTGCATTTATTTTTTTAGTCTTTTCTAACGTCTTTTCCCAAACATGGGTTAAAGTAAGTGCTGGGACAGAGTATAGTTTAGCGCTCAAATCTGATGGCACATTATGGGCTTGGGGAGCAAATAACTATGGGCAATTGGGCGTGTCATCTCCTTCAAGTAGTAATGTTCCTGTTCAAGTAGGTTCTGATTCAGATTGGAAAGATATTGCTTGTGGTAGTTTTCATATTTTAGCCATGAAGGCAGATAGTACTTTGTGGTCTTGGGGATTTAATGCTTCAGGACAGCTTGGCCTCGGGAATACAACAAATATTGTAACTCCTCAACAAATTGGTTCAGATCACGATTGGGTTCAAATTGAATGCGGAACCGTAAACAGCGCTGCAATCAAAGCCAATGGAACACTTTGGATGTGGGGTAATAATTTATATGGTCAGTGCGGAATTGGTACTACTACGGATGTATTGATACCAACTCAGGTTGGAAGCCTAAATACTTGGAAAACTATCTCATTAGGTGGTCTTCATGCACTAGGAATACAAGAAGAAGCTTCACAACACGTTTTGTATGCCTGGGGATTTAACTCTACTGGTCAGTTGGGTTTAGGAACTACAACCGACGTGAATGTTCCAACGGCTGTCTTAATGCCAGTTGGTCAAGTTTTAGATTGGAAAAGTATTTCTGCGGGTTTTCAGTTTTCAAGCGCAGTTGCACAAAATGGCACCGCATGGACTTGGGGTTTTAATGGCAACGGGCAGTTGGGCTTAGGTGACACACAAGACCGCGACGTCATTACACAACTCGGCAATTTAACAAACTGGAACCAAATTACGGCCGGTTCTTCTTTTGCCTATGGCACCCTAACTGACGCCACTCAATTTTCTTGGGGTTTCAATGGATTCGGAATGCTCTCTATTGGCACCATGCAATCACAGAACACGCCGTATCCACTCACGCTACTTTCTACCAACATCAATAGCATTGCGCTTGCAGAAGGTGCGCCAAGTGGCAATCAACTGTATGGCATGCACGTGCTGGCACTTTCTAATGATAGTTTAAGTATTTGCACTGTTGGTGCTAATTACACAGGGCAACTCGGTATAGGCACTACTTCCTCTCGAAATTACTTTGAATGCGATGTCGAACCTATCACAGGCATCGATGAAAAACCTAGTATCGAACTCTCACTTTACCCGAACCCAACAACCGGCAAATTTACACTCGAAGCACCATTTGAAGCAGGGCAGCAAGTTCAGATTTTCAATGTCAATGGGCAACGCGTATACAGTCATGAGATTCTAAATGCAAGTATTCAGCTTTCTTTTGAAATGAATCTTCCTCAAGGTTTGTACCTACTCAAATTGATCAATCAAGTTGGTAGTCAGATGGGGAGTAGTAGATTGGTGGTGGAGTAAATTTGATATAATTATTTGATTAAAAGTAACTTTTGGCCAAGATGTCGGCTTCCTTTTCTTTGCTGCAGTTCTTCAATGAAATATTCAAATGCTCAAGAAAAATCTCCTTTTTACCATGTAAAAGTATGTGCGCCGCTTCGTGGAAAAATGTTGGCCAGAAATCAACCGAACTGTATCCTACGGCTATCTGAATGAGCGGTAGATTATTTACCCACCGAGTAGCTCCTTTCACATTTAAATCCTTTACTGGAAAGGTGTTCACTACATGAACTCCTACTTTGACGCACGATAGCTGTAATTGTTCAAATGATATTTCTGATTTTTGTTTTGCTAGCAATCGAAGTGTATTTTTAAATTGTCTTTCAGAGTAGGGGTTCGTTAACAAATCAGATGCTTGTAATTCGCCAATGCGTAACCAAGTCGCAATTAAATAAGGATTGGGATAATCTAGCAATGAGATGCTGAAGTTAACTTTTAATTTTTGTTTCAAATAATAATTTTCCCAAGCATTAACATCGCTAAATCCGAAAAATCTTAGAAGTTCATAGAGTAGTTCAATTTTTGCACTTTTCTTAGTTATAAAACCTAAATTGACTAACTCTTCGATTGGAAAATGCGTTATCCATGTGATTTGCTCCGCATGATATCTTGTTCTTTTTTGTTCAGCTGCATAAATATCATAAGCCATTTGGTGCTTCAACCAATAGTGTGCGGGAATTCCAAGGGCAAGTTCAAAAAGTATAGCCATGTCTGCCGTAATACTGCTCTTTTCATTCAAAATAGCTGATATCGTTTTCTCTGGCTTATTAGTTCTTACTGCAAATTCCTTTGAGCCAATATTGAGTTCCCGAAGCTTTTCAGCTAGAACAGATCCGGGGTGATGTATTTGTTTAGGTTGATAGGGTGCTTGCGTTTTCATTTCAATGGTAATCAATAATTTCTATAATTTGTACACGGCATAGATCTGCTATCTTTCCTCCATTATTAAAATTTTTCTGTTTTGGAAAGCAATACACTTCAAAAACAAGGCGATAAGGGTGACTTAAATCACAAGCCCATTGTCCTAGTCGGGAATACTTCAACTGATGAAAGTTCCCAGGTAAAAACTTCAAGTCTTCTGGGGTATCAGCAAAATAGAGCGATTCTAATCTTTTGTAGAAAATCTTTGCGCGAAGTTTACCAAGTTTCTGAATCGCTTTTCTTTCATCATTTGCCAGTTCTTTGAGCTTCAGATTTTCAAAGTGAATTTCCATTACAAAAATAAAAATAATTAACATTAAATGTTGTTTAAAAAAAAAATTTTTTGTTTGACATGAAAGTACCCTATATAAATAGCTTTAAAACAGGAAAATTACGGACGGGATAGTTACTTTTATATGAAATTTGAAATCATGTCCAAAATCATCCCTTCCAGCTACGATCGCACTAGCATCTGGATCATTCAGGCCTTTTTGGTTTTTACGGCTTTTATGATTTAACTAGTGTGGGCAGAGTAAAGCTCATGGCAAAAAGCAAGCAGCAAATGGTGCTGATTTTAAGCAGTAATTTGGAACCAATTGTGGTGTCAGTAGATAACGTGAAGGATTTATATTAGCCTTGCCCTTAATTGTTATTCTTTTAGTTTTTGAGTAAATCATAAATTTAATAATGAAAACAGCATTCTTCATCAGCATTTTTGTACTTCTATCAGGCTTTGTATGCGCTCAAACTACAGACTACAAAGTATACAGAAAACAGCAGCAGCGATTTCCAACATGTACAGTGATGGATTCTGCAATTGTGAATGATATCCTTAAAGAGTTACTTGCGTTAGATACCACGCAATTTAGCAGCAACCTAGACGATTATTACCAAGATTTAGCCATGTCTTATTACCAGGTATATTGTAGCCGTCAAGATACTTCATTGCTACACAATGCAATAGAAACCTATTTAAAAATCAAGGTGCTTACTGATTCTGATTATTGGAACATGATGCACATACATTGCATATTAGGGGAATGTCAGAAGGGGGATTTCTATCTCAAGTTGTATCGGGAAGCCACTCCTTTGGAGTATCAAACTCCAAAAGAAAAAGAGATTCTACTGGTAAAGCGTAATTGTTTAATCGCTTCACAACTTCAAATTGAACTGCAGTATTATGAGAAAAATGGTGTCCAGAAAGCAGCTGCTATGGCTACACATTCATCCAATAGCAAATATCGCGCTTACAAAAGGCGTTTTGATTATATAATTCTAAATACACCAAAAATCCATGCTGCAGATCAGGCGGAAGCAAGAAAAAAGCTTTTTGATTTGTATCCTGACACCCTTGCTTTAAAAAATGAATACCAACGCTTACTTGTCATGGATTCTACACTTTCTTTTCACTTGATGGCTATGATGGAGGCTATTGATAATAAGGCGAAGCGGACAGAAAAAACGCAATTTACGGAAGAAGAATTCTTTCAAGTTGCTTCCCGCTTTTTCTATATCGACGACATACTTTCGGATACGAGCTTTCAAACCCATATTTGTATAGGAATAAATGGAGTCAATCAAACCAAAGCTCAAAAGGATTTGACGCTCTTGGCAGCGTTTAGCTACGAGGCAATTTTCAGTGATTTTGATCGAGATGCTTCTGTAGTTGAGCAAGTTTTTGGAAAACACAAGAAAGAGCTCGAGCAAAAAATGCAGTCCGGAGAATTCAACAAAGCTGATTTAGAAACGCTGCGCAATGACTTGTATACGCGCATGGCTCAAGATTTAGTTTTTCAAAAGGTTTTAATGGACGCCTACCATCAAAATAAAGAGAATTTGGCTTTTAAGTTGAAACCAAATAACGCCTATATTTTTCACTTGATTCCTTCGATTAAAGATAATGCTTTCCACTTGCGGAACTTACACTGATTTTTCAAACGGTATTGTGCTGTCTGCAGGCTGTAGTTTTGGTCGAAAAGTAAATGGTTTAGCAATTAACCTTTTTGCGAATAAATATTATGTAGCAAATGGGGTAGAGCTCGGTATTCAAAATCAGGCGCACAAGGTAAACGGCTTGCAAGTTGGCTTATTCAATCGTTGTGTTGAGCTAAACGGTTTGCAAATTGGCCTTTGGAATGTCAATGAAAAACGCAAGATGCCGTTGATCAATTGGTAAGGCACCCCCTTCAGATGAGCTCATTCAGTTCGAATTTTTGGGGCTACATAATACAATAATTCCTACACCTCCTTCACCCAAATAATATTCACGGGGCAGTTTTTGGCGGCAAGTTCGTTTTCTTCTTTTTCGAAGTCGGGGAGGTTGATGGTGTAGAAGCCGCGTTTTTCTTTGGCGCCAACGAGGGTGCAACGGCCATCTTTTTTACTGATGCGCCAGCGGTGTGGGGCGGCTTCAACACAGGCATTGCAGCCAATGCAGCGCTCGCGTTGTTGACTCACTTGGATCATTCGCTGACCAATTTGTAAAGTTTGTCTGAGGGTCTGATTTTTTCTGGAAGCGCGATGCTGAAAATTTGTCCTTTTTTAGCTTCGTCCGTTGGGCCGTCTTCGAGGTGGATGCTTTGAACTTCACTTTCGATATAACCTGTGGTTGGGCCCGTAACAATGATTTTGTCACCCACTTTCAAAGAGTACGCCTCGCAATCAAATTCGGCAACGCCAATTTTGTCATAGTAATGCAGGCCTTTGGCGATATAAATTTTCTTTTGCGTGGCTACAGAGCCAGGCACATTGGACCATTCGCCCATTTGGCGCCCTAAATAATAACCATCCCAGAAACCTCTATTGAAAACTGTAGATAAGCGCTCTTTCCAGTTTTGAATGGCTTCAGGGTTGTGGGCCTCGGTGCCAAGCGCATCTATGGCTTCGCGGTAACATTGGGTAGTCGTGTAGACGTAATCTGAGGCACGGCCGCGACCTTCTATTTTGAGTACGGAAACGCCAGCTTCTACAATTTGATCGATGAAATCGATGGTGCAGAGGTCTTTGGCCGACATAATGTATTCGTTGTCGAGTTCGTATTCGGTGCCATCTTCTTTATCGGTGACGATATAGCTGTGTCGACAGTTCTGAATACAGGCCCCACGGTTGGCGCTCGCAAAATGAGAATGCAGACTTAAATAGCACTTGCCAGAAACTGCCATACACAGGGCTCCATGTGCAAAAACTTCTAGACGCACCAAATTGCCACTTGGACCAACAATGTTTTGTCTTTGAATTTCTCTGGAAATTTCGGCCACTTGCTTCAAAGATAACTCTCTAGACAGCACAACAACATCGGCAAAGCTGGCAAAAAAGGCAACGGTTTCCACGTTTGTGACATTGGCCTGAGTGGAGATGTGCACAGGCATGCCAATTGATTTAGCAAACTGCATCACGGCAAAGTCAGACGCAATAACGGCGTTGATTCCGTCGTCTTTGGCTGCCTGCACGATGGTTTTCATGAGGTTCATGTCGTGCTGATACAGAATGGTATTGAGTGTCAGGTACATTTTTACCTGGTGTTCTTTACCAATTGCGGCAATCTTCTTGAGATCTTCTAGCGTAAAATTGTTGGACGAACGCGCGCGCATATTGAGCTGCTCAATTCCAAAATAGACAGAATTACAGCCTGCTTTAATGGCAGACATCAGGGCTTCGTAAGAACCCGCAGGAGACATTAACTCTACATTCATGGCGCAAAGTTAAAACATTGTTTGAAAATGTTTTGGCTATTCTTTAGGAAGGATTTTCACGTTGAGGGCTACCCAACCTTTCTGACCTTTGCTTTTTTCGAAGCTCACGACATCGCGCTCGGCAATCGGGTGCATGAGGTTTGCAGCGTGTACAAAAATGTTTTCGCCACTGGCCTTGTCTTTGATAAAGCCATAACCTTTGGAGTCATTGAAGAAAATAACGGTGCCTGTGTCAGCTGCGTCGTCTTCGTCGGATTCTTCGCGGCGTGGAATGCCAATTTCTATGGTTTCAGCGTCGATTTCAACGCGTGTACTAGGATCAATCGGTGCATCGACAATACGTCCAAATTCGTCTACGTAAGCCATCATGCTGTCAAGGCCGCCACCTCCGGCATTTGCCTTTCTTTCTTCAGAACGAAGTAATTTTTCTTTTTTCTTTTTTGCCTTGAGTTTTTCTTTTTCCTTTTTGGAGAAGGTTTCCTTGGATTTTGCCATTAGAGCGTGTTAGTTGTATAAAATTGCCGTGTGAAATAGTAGGATGGAAGGCAACTTACAATAACGTTGGCGTGAATCAGGGTACAAAGATACGAAAAACTTACTGATGTCGCTTGGTCGGTTCCCAGACTGAGGAGCGGATTCCTCTTAAAAACTTAATGAGGCCCAAAAACAAGGCCAGGTTCATGCTGACAAAATGAATGATGTAGCGCAAAAACACAACATGCGTTTGTTGTTTTCTAGCGATGTAATCGACAACGAACGTAATTGGGATCATGATTAAAATGAAATAGCAGATGCTGTAAAACCAAGAATGATCTGCCTGGCTAAGAATCTGAAGGATCATGAAGACCAAAAATACTGGGATGATCCAGCGCAATACTTTGTGAGAGAAGAAGGCAAACGAAAGCCCATTGAATTTGAGCAATTGGCGCCAAAAACGTGTGAGGTTTTGGAAATTACCCGCTGAAATACGGATTTTTCTTTTGAATTCTACACTGAGGTCATTGGAAACGTCTTCTAGAACAACCGCTTGGGGTTCATTGATGCATTTAAAGCCTTTTTCAAGGCAAGTCATGTTGATATAGAAATCATCGACTAAAAAGTGCTTCGGAATAGGAGAGAAGCATAGCTTTCGAAAAGCAAAACAGCCGCCAAACGGGCCCATCATGGCTCCCCAAAGTTGGCCCTCGGCTTCTTTAATTTTTACTTCTCCTGCAATGTATTCGGATTCAGGCATGGAAATCCCGGTGTTTTTGAGCCCGTAGTTTTTCATGCGGGTATCTACTAAGCCGATGGATGGATCAATAAAATGCTGACTCAGGGCGCTCAGCGTATCTTTGGTAAACAGCACGTTGGCGTCGGTGAGTACGATGATTTCGTGGCTGGCACTAGGTACTAAGGCATTGACAATTTGAATTTTACCCTGGCGCTCTGTGAAGTGCTTCACCTTGTAATTCGGGAATTTATCTGTAAAGGATGCTGCTATGATGCCACTGAAATCAGAAGAAGCATCGATGCCTACAATGATTTCGAGCAACTCAAGGTCATAGGCACTATTTAGAATTGAATAGAGTTTCTCCGCTAATACTTGCTCTTCGTTGTGAGCCGGAATGATGATGCTTAAGGCTGGTTTGTGTGTCAGCATGGATCTTTGTGAACCCAAACCTTTTTTGCGCTGTAAAAACTTCAGCAAAAATGGGTAGAGCACATAGCTGTGCAAAATAAAGACAAAACCTAACCAAAAGAAAATACTCAACATCTAGGCAATATTAAGGATAATTTTAGAGTTGTTTGAGGATGTGTAGTAAATCAGCCTGAACTTTTTGAGGATAAAAATGCTGCTGATAATAACTGAAATTGGCGGCACCGTCTTGCTGCATTAGTTCTGGGGAATGGAGCAGTTCGAGACACTCTTGAGCAAAGCTATTTGGGTCTTGATGCAACTTTTTATAAGCAAAGGCATCTAGGCCTTCAGCAGATTTTTGGGTCAGGACCATTGGTGCGCCCACGCTCATGGCCTCGAGTACTTTCATCTTTACACCTGAGCCCGCCTGCAAGCCACTGATAAACAATCCGTTATTTACAATGAACGCTTTGGAATCTGGGACAAAACCATGGCACTGAACCCCTGGTATTTGCCATCTTGTAATTTGATCAGAGCCTTTACCTGCAACATGAAAAACTAAATTTGGCATTTCTTTTCTAAGCGTAGGTATAACCTTGGTAATGATCCAGTCAACTGCCTCAATGTTGGGTTGCCAATCAAAGGCACCAATAAAACACAAGGCTTGATTCTTAGCATTGGAGCGTTCAGTTGGTTCTTCAATCGAGGAAGGTAAATAACGAATAGAGGTTAGGGTCTGGGACTCCATGTTTTGGGCGTCTTGCCCTGAAATGCTTAAAATCAAGTTGAGCCCACCTTGATCTTCACTCCAGCAACTGCGTTCGGCCCATTTCAGGCTGTATGCCAATTGCAAAAGATACCAACGCTTCAAGAAGTTCTTGGTGTTTTTAGCGAGGTCTTTCCAGATTTGATGTTCAATATTATGAGATCTGTAAATGAGTTTGGCTTGTGTAGATCCTTTTAAATACTTCGCATAGATAGCCGTAAACAGACTCTCAAAAATGATGTAGTCGTATTGATGTTGCTTGTCTAGTTTTTTGAGTGCCTCGGTAATTTCTGCAGTGTAAAAACGCGTGAGGTTATAAGATTCTTGCTTGAAAAGCGCATACAGCGCTGGCAAGGGTTTCACCTTAGTGTCAATATTATGGTGGAATAAATTGAGTTTAGCGTGTTTTGGGAACTGCTCTGCAGCAAATGGATGCTTGTGGGTTGAACAACTGAAGTAATCGAGCTGCTCGAGGCCGGGTAGGGCTAAAGTATCTGAAAGCAACCTTGCCATAGCCAAACAACCACCGTCTAGGATGGGGTAAGGAGGTTTGTGGCTGACAATCAGGATTTTCATATGATTTTTTTATCGAGAATGGCTGCTCTAGTGAAAAGAAAAGCCACAGGTGTAAAGACAAAGGCGGCAAGCCACATACCAAGCATGGGTGAAATCGAACCGGTATCCGCTAAATTATCACCAATAGAAATCAGGATAAAATAAAGCATAAAAATGAGCGCAGCAATCACTACCGGAGCACCGAAACCACCTTTTTTGATGAGAGCGCCCAAGGGTGCACCCACAAAGAACAAAACAATGATTGAATAGGTCAGGGCAAACTTGCGATGAAACTCTATCCAGTAGAGTGTGGTTTCGCGGTCGAGTGCTTCGGTGTTTTGTTGTTGCATTTGAAGTTGCTGCTGATTTCTGCGAATTTTTGAAAGCGCCAAAGTGCGGGCAATTCGCAATGAGGAAGCATCGAGTTCGGAATAACTTTTAACGGGTACCTTCGGTAATGTTTGTAGAGAAGGGTCGTGAATTTTAGAAGGTAAAATTTGAGCATTCAGGCTTAAATAAGCACGCGTAGTTTGCAAGCCAAAAAGTTGTTGGAATTGAACGCGTTTTTTGTCTACGCTGTCTAGGGCTGCATTGATCTGAAATACATTGAGCATTTCGTATTTGTCTGTGAAAAGATCTTCTTTGGAGCGGTTCAGGTCAAGACCTTCGATGTCGAGTTTGTAGACCCCTTGATCAAAGGTTGAGATACGCGACGGCCGGTCTGAAGGGTTGGTCAAGACTCCGCTTTGCAAATACATGGGTGTTTGAATTTCAAGCTCTTCGAGAATACTGCCGTTCTTTAAATCAAGAAAGAGGTAGCGTCCATTTACCGATTTATAAACAGTTGCTTCTTGAGCCCTAACCGTTCTGAGTTGGCTAGGCTGGGTGTAGTCGTGGATGGTCACGCCTTGGCAGCGATTGCCTTTTAAAGAATCGATTTTAATGGCAAAACCTTCAAAATGCTTGGAGTAAACGCCAGGGGTGAGCAGCGTTGAGATTTTTTTGTTCTGAATGTCATAAATCAGGGTGTGCCACTTCAGGTTTGCTGCGGGGATGACAAAATTGGCAAAAAGAAAGGTCGAGACAGCGATTATGCCCACAATGACAATTAAGGGGCGCATGATGCGCAACAAGGAAAAACCGCTCGATTTCAGGGCTGTAAGCTCGTTGTGTTCGGCTAAATTACCGAAAGTCATGAGTGAAGAAAGCAAGATGGCTAAGGGTAGAGCTAGCGGAATTAGACTTGCCGATACATAGAAAAGCAATTCTAGAATGACCCAAACACTAAGGCCCTTACCCATGAGGTCGTCGATGTAAACCCAGAAAAACTGTAAGATGAGCATGAACATCGAGATCAGGAGTGTCACGATGAAAGGCCCAGTAAAGGCTTTTAGGCTAAAAAGGACCAGTCTTTTCAAGCAAAAGGTGTTTCGGCAAAATTAAGAATTTAAGTCAGAATTAGGCGCCAATAATTCTTTTGAGCTCAGAAATTGCCTGATTCCAGAGGGCTAAATTCCCTTCTTTGTCTGAGGGATTAGCGAAGTCTGTGATGTGCAAGATGACGGAGTTGGTCATGGGGTCAATGATGTACGAGAGTTCAAAGTAGGTTTCTAGGCCTTCTTCTTCGTCCTCGAGCCATTGAAAACGAATTTTGGAGTTCATTTTATAGAGTAGCAAACGTGCTTGCTCTTCGTTGCCGTCCCATTCAAAAGTGTAGATGTCGTCTTGGACTTTGACGTCGTCGGCAAACCAGTCTGAGAGGCCGTCGGGGGTGGTAATTAATTTTTCTAAAACGCGCGGAGAGGTTTTGAGAAGAAACTCTAGTTTGTATTTTTCTTTTGTTAACCCCATATTAATTATACATTTGCTGTCTTTAAAGATACTAAAAATTCGTCAATGACCACACAAAATCGTTCGGAAAAGCTAGGTAATCAGTTTTTTAAGTACCGCGGACAAATCCCTGTCTTGTTTTTCTTGCTTGCTTTTTTCTTGATGCATTATTTTCCTGCGCAAAACAAATGGCTTGACCAAAGCAATACTTTAATTGCCGTTTCTTTAGTCATTCTTGGGCATCTTATCAGAGCTTTAGCGGTAGGGAAACGCGCTGCGCACACTTCAGGTAGAAACCGCGACGAACAAGTGGCAGAAGCCTTAAATTCTACAGGTATTTATTCTATGGTGCGTCATCCGTTGTACCTCGGAAATATTACAACCTACATGGGTTGGGTTGTTTTTACTGGCATAGATTGGCTGATTCCTGCTATGTTAATTGGCTTCTTGTTTTATTACCGCTTCATCATTTATGCGGAAGAGCAATTTTTGACGCGCAAATTTGGCCAAGACTACCTCGATTGGAAAAGTGCTACCCCGCTTTTGTTGCCGGCATTCTGGAAATTCAAGGCCAACCCACAGCCTTTTTCTTTCAAAACTGTGTTAGAAAATGAATATTCAGGCATTGCTGCATCTATGACCACTGCATGGGTGCTTTTAGCTTTTCAATGGTATGTGCTTGGGAAATTTCAAGAGAAGAGCCTGTTGATTTTAGCCATGGCGCTTTTCATTGCCGTATTTACTTTGGGGCTGCGTTATTTGAAAAAGAAAACACAGTTCTTTAAGGTTTAAATTTTCTTCGCTTTAAAAGGTAAACCCAATGCTTCTTTATTTGAAGCGCTTTTCTTTATTCTGTCACATCAAAAACCTGGCGCTGTTGTAAGCTGCGTCCTAAGGTGAGTTCATCTGCATATTGCAGTTCAGAACCCACTGCAATTCCGCGAGATATTCTTGTGATCAGTACCTCATAGGGTTTTAACTTCTTAAAAAGGTAATAGTTGGTGGTATCACCTTCCATAGTTGGGCTTAAAGCCAAAATTACTTCCTTGATCGCTTGCGTTTCAAGGCGCTCTAGTAACCTTGGAATATTAAGGTCTTGCGGCCCGACACCATCCATTGGGGCAATAAGGCCACCCAATACATGGTACAGCCCTTGGAACGAAGCAGTGGCTTCAATGGCCATGACGTCACGGATGTCTTCTACAATGCAAATTAATGAAGGATCTCTTTTAGGATTGTTGCAAATATGACACACCGGCACATCTGTGAGGTTACCGCAATTAGAGCAGCGCAATACTTTGTCTTGCAAGTTGGAAATAGCCGACACAAAATCTTGAATTTCAGGCTCTGAACGCTTGAGTAAATCAAGCGCCAAGCGCAAAGCACTGCGTCTGCCAATGCCAGGTAGACTTGCAATTTGATCAACGGCTGCTTCTAAATGCTGAGATGGAATTTGCATGAATGTAAAATTAACGATTCTTTTTACGCGACACCTTTAAAACACTAACTTTGCAACATGGCCCTCAAGGAACTCAATATTCGCAACAAGCGTGCGCGCTTTGAATTTCACCTCGAAGAAGTTTTCGAGGCGGGTATTGTGTTGTCGGGTACTGAAATCAAGAGCATCCGCAATGGAAAGGCCAGTATTCTGGAATCTTACGGTATTTTCGATAAGGGCGAGGTGTGGTTGCGCAACATGCACATCACCGAATACGAAAACGGTTCTTTTTATAACCACAAACCGCGTGCTGATCGCAAATTGTTGTTGCTGCGCAAAGAAATAGTGCGCATAGAGAAGTTCTTAAAAATCAAAGGAAACACTTTGGTTCCTCTCAAATTATTCTTGTCAGAAAAAGGCTGGGTAAAGGTCCAGATTGCTTGTGGAACGGGTAAAAAACTCCATGACAAGCGTCATGACCTCAAAGAAAAGGATGACAAGCGCGAGATGGATAGGATGATGAAACGCTAGAACTGATGAGCGTCCAAAGGACTTACTAGTCTTTGATGACCGGATATCCTGGATATTTCTTTTTATCGAAAACAAACTTAGCGTCGTCTATTTCAGGATTAGCTGTAAACTTAGTAACAACGTAGGTCATGACGGTACCGTCTTTGGCTTTCATGCTTGCTTTCAATAATTCGTTTTCAGTCTTAGAAATGTAAAGCACTATGGTGTGGTATTCTGCCTTTGCTGGCACTTTAGGATACAAGTTAATAACGTGTACAGCCTGGCCGTTGAGTTTGTCTTCGTGGTCGTATTTGTTTTTAAAACCCGTTTCCCAGATGGTCATGAGTTTTTTAGGGTTGATCGATTCTTCGTCGTTGGTGTTGGCATCTGATTCATAAACCGAGCGCTCGTCTTTTACAATTGTCCAGGTTTTGATACCGTTACAAATCATGGTGTTGTCACCATAAGAGGCGTAGAATTTATTGCCTTTTACCCAGCCTTTTCCAATTTCATTTTCATTGGTGCCAGTAGTGGTGTTTTTTACACTTGCGGAAAACTCAATGTAAAATGATTTCATGCCCTTCATTTTGGTAGAAAGGCGATCTAAAATTCCTTGTGCCTTAGCATCTTGAGCCGAAACATTTAATGAAAAGAAGGAAATAACTAGAGAAAGTAGTAAAAAGCGCATATTGAAAATTTACAGTGCAAATATCAGAAATTATGCCAAATAGACGAAATGTTTATTGCACAACTATCAGCGGTATGTTGCTAATAAGTGTTTTACTATGGATTTGTAATAAATAGGTACCTGCTTTGATTTCTTCAGGAAGTTGCAACGGAGTTGCTCCATCATATTTTTTTACTGTTTTCCCATTGAGGTCGCGTAGCAAAACGTATTCAAAGTCAGGGCCTTGAATATTAATATTTGAACCAGGACATAGCGGGTTAGGGTAGACACTTCTTTTTTCATTTAGAAGTTCGGTTTGCTGAGCCATTGAACCAATCTGAATGTTGTCAAGATATAAGCAGTTGCCCCAGTCACCAATATTTCTGAAGGCAATTTGCACAAGACCAATTTGAGCATAGGCACTGAGGTCAACTGAATCTCTTCGCCATTCAGAGCCTGATGGCACAAAGAAACTTTGGTTGTCCAGAGCGGTCGAAAGTTCTACACCACCTTTGAAATAAAGCACTTGCTCCGTTTCAAAGCAATCTGTTGACACCACCACTTGTAAAGAATCAGAATAGCCTGAGCCCCAACGTGCGTAAGCAACATCAAAATATAGGATCGGTTGCATGTCTAGAAAGGCAGTTTCTAATGGGATGATCAAATCGTCATAAGTGCCGTCTGAGTTGATGTTGTAATTATCAAAATAGGTAGACTGTTGTGATGTTCCGAATCCGCCAGCATTTGCTGCGAGTGTCCAGGTGCCGTGGCCATTTTCATCATAGACTGTCCATCCCGGTGGTAAAAAAGTTGCCTGAAAATCTTCTTGGATGCCAGACTGAAAAGGAAAGAAGTCCAAAGAGACATAGATAGAATCGGTGTCTGTGTGGCCATTGGCATCGGTTATGGTGAGAATAGCTAAATGTTGCCCCGCGTTTTGGAAATAAACTGAAGGGTTCCTTAAATTGGAAAAAGCTGGAATTCCGGTAGGAAAGTTCCAACTCCAGCTCGCGCCTTGGTGTGCCAAAAATGAGTAATCATCAAAATAAAAGGAATCAATTTCACAAACAACGGTCTGACTCAGTTTGTCAACCGTTATACGCGCCTGCACTGTGCTTGGGTTTTCTACCAAGTTACTCTCGTAAATACCTTTTCCGTAGGTAGCTAATCTGATTTTTTGATCGCGGTAAAATGGTCTAAGGATATTGCCATTTGTAAAAGTGGGCAAGCCTGTATTTTCAAGTGTGAAATTTTGGGTATTGTTGCGATAATAAACAGCTTTATTAGTAGCTACATATATTCCACCATCAGTGCCTGCAATATGCACCAAGGCTTGAATGGATTCATTATTTAAAATACTGCTGCTTAAATTTGTCCAGGAAGCACCACCATCAGTTGTCTTAAAGATTTTAAAGCCATTAGAACCACTCGGATACGCCAACCATAATTCTTGATCGTTAGCAGGGTTTAGCGCCAAGAGCATTCTGCTAGAATTGCCTGAAGGAATGTTCAGTTGGACCCAATTTTGCCCCGCATCTTGTGTTTTCCATAGTTTTCCGATTGCGCCGCTTGCTGCTCTTTGATTTAGATAAATCACAGCGGGGTTTTGACTCGAGATTTCAATGTAATTTACTTTTTCATTGACATTAGCGCCAAAAGTTTGGACCAATTCAAATGAAGCTCCCTTGTCTTTGGTGCGAAATAGGCTGTTTTCTTTGCCTACATATGCAATGCCATAACAATGAGGATGAAAGACCAATTCACTTGATTCTGCTGCCCAGTAACTTTCATTCGGGTCTATGCCAAAAGAGGCATTTTGAATAGCACCTTGCAATTGTTCTGGAATTCTTTTTCCATCGACATCTGAAAAATAGGTGAGTCGGTTTTGTCCTGGATTTACATAACCTGTAGGAGCTTCACCACCACCAAGTTCTAAGAAATTTCCTGTCCCATAGTTCTCGTGATGTGCCAAATTCCCATTGTGATACAAGCCACCTACTAAGACATCTTCATTCCAACCGTTGTCAAAGCCCCAGTAATCTGAACCGTGAACACCAGACATATAAAATTCGGGCTGTGTGGCCAAAAAGTCCGTCGAATGGTAGATGCCACCATCAGTTGTGATCCAGGTTTGGTTACCAATGACTCTGAAGTCCTGGTTATCGACATGTAAATTAAGGGGGCCGCCTACGTAGCCAGAAACCGAGCTAAAAGAGAGGCCGGCGTCTGTTGATCTGTATAAATTTAAGCCACCAATAAGGACTTCATCGGCATTATTGGGATTGACCACAATGGCGCAATTATAAAAACCTTGGTGGTAGTTCCAGGTTGGCGTCCCCATTGCTAAATTGACATGAGTAGTACTATACGGGCCTCCAACGGGGCCATTTGGTAAAGTCCAGGTAGCGCCCGCGTTATTGCTAACATAGAGCCCGATATAGCCAAAATCGTTGGGTTTGGAATCTCCAATGAGGTAAGCGTATACTTTTTCAGGAGCTGCGGGCGAAACCCCTAATCGACCTCCGCCGTCAATGCGTGCCGGATCAGATGAACTGTACCAGCCGTTGTCTTGAAGCGTCCAATTGAGACCTGCATCTGTAGAAATGAAAAACTCACAGCGAATCTGGCTGGGGTTGTTTTTTAAAAGGTACAAGGTTTGAGCGCTGTTTGGTTTCTGCTTGATATCGTAGGTCCTCTGATTAAAAAGTAAATTCCAGTTCTGGCCAGCATCATTACTGCGATACAAACCCTTGTCTGTGGCTGCAAAAACGATATTCGGATTGCTGGGTAAGATGAGTAATTCATTGGCATTTAGGCCT